>Ga0209296_1000396_pt1 | contig 37552 bp, 44 predicted proteins | sample S_130206_EF_Meta_FD_187319 | JGI IMG/M metagenome (GOLD analysis project Ga0209296, IMG submission 187319) | Freshwater microbial communities from Lake Simoncouche, Canada to study carbon cycling - S_130206_EF_MetaG (SPAdes) (version 2) | ecosystem: Environmental > Aquatic > Freshwater > Lake ... | reverse complement strand
TCATCAATCGGTTTCAGACGCAAACAAATCCACGAGTCTTAATTATTCAACCGCAAGCCGCATCGCACGGGGTGACGTTGACAGCCGCTGACACAGTAGTGTTTTGGTCGCCTGTCATGTCTGTGGAAACCTATCTGCAATGCATAGCGCGTATTGATCGTGTCGGGCAGAAGAACAGTATGACAGTTGTCCACCTGCAAGGGTCGGAAGCTGAAAGAAAAATCTATCACATGCTTCGAGGCAAGGTCAACATGCATGAAGCCTTGGTTGAGTTGTACAAACAGGAGTTAGGAATATGAGTGAAGTAGAAGAAATAGTTGACGCAAAATTGGATGAATTAGTCAAGGTATACTTGACAATTAGAAACGAACGTGAAAGAATAGAAGCGGAGTGGGCGGTGAAGGACAAGGAACTCAAGGGTGAGTTAGATGTTCTAGCACAGACGTTTATGACGCACTGCAACGAGTCGAATGCCAAAAGCATTAGGACAGATTACGGCACCGTTATGCGCAAACTGAGTGAGCGTTACACCGTCAGCGACGGCACTGCGTTTAGAAAGTTTGTTATGGATAACGAAATGCCAGAGTTGTTGGAAGCAAGAATTGCTCAAGCCAACTTCAAAGAATTCATTGCCGAACGCAAAGCTGATGGCTTGCCCCCCGGTGTGAATGTGATGAGGGAATTCACGATAGTCGTGCGTAAACCCTCTTAATTAGTTTATTTAGTAACAAAGGAAACTCAAATGAGTAATGATCTCGCAACCATGTTCAGCGGTGCAATGGTGCCCGTTGAAGGCTTAGATGACGACACACTTGCCGTAGCAGGTGGTGCCCGTCAAGGTAACAAACGCATCTCTATCAAGGGTGGGGTATTTCGCAAGTACGCAGGTGGCAAGGAAATCGGTGCTATCGAAGACCGCCACATGGAAGTGATCTTCGTCAAGATGGCGCACAAAGCTTCCCGTATGTACTACGAAGGCGCATACCAAGAAGGCCAAAAGATTAGCCCAGCATGCTGGTCTACTGACTCTGAGGCTCCAGACCCAGACGTAAAGACACCCGTCGCATCCACCTGCAACGACTGTTCTAAGTCAGTCAAAGGTTCTGGTCAGGGCGGTACAGGTTCAGCATGCCGTCTGTCTTGGCGCACTGCTGTGGTTCTTCCTAAAGATCCCGCTGGTGACGTTATGCAGTTGGTGTTGCCAGCAACATCTGCCTTCGGTAAAGAAGATACTGGGCGTTGGCCTTTCCGTCCTTACATTCAGCACTTGGCGTCACACAATGTGTCAGCGGGTAGGGTCATTACTAAGATGGCATTTGATACCAAAGCACCTACGCCCAAGGTATTGTTTAGCCCCTCTGGTAGGGTAGAAGACGATGTCTTGCAGATCATTGCACGCCAGTCTAAGAGCCCAGCCGCAGAAGCCGCAGTGAAGATGAACGTCTTCCAAGTTGATAGCACAGGAGACATTGAAGTAGCCCCTTCTCGTGTCCGCGAAGAGGTAGCAGAAGCAGACATGCCCGAGCCAATCAAGCGTGAATCAACTAAAGCTTCACCATCAGATGAGAAACAAATATCTGACGTAGTGAAGAAATGGTCTAAGAAATAAGGATAGACAATGTCACGGACATACAGCGAAGCTTTTTTGATTGAGTTATATAAGGCAAACCCTAATAGGGCAGGTACTGCCCTAGCCCTTGCTTGTGTTAAGGCAAACTTGCCTACTAAGTATGTGGCGGAGACGCTGGAGGTAACTCGCATGACTGTGTTCAGTTGGTTCCGTGGTCAGCCTATCCGCCACAAGAACTTACTAAAAGTGGAAACACTTACCGACTTGATTGAAAGCGATACAGCCAAAGGTATGTTGCCCGCTAAAAACGTGGCAACTGCTAAGGCTTATCTTGAAGATATGGTTGGGAGAAAGTTCGATTAAACAAAAAGGGGGCTAAACCCCCCTACCTTTCTATCACCGAGCGGGCATCGTCCCGCTCTTTTCAACTCTGACGAGACATGTTAAAACAATTCTACGAGAAAGCATTACCAAGTCAGGGTGTCTACTGCGTTGCTTCGGTTAAAAACAAAAAACTACGGCATCACTTTGCAGAGACGCTCGACGAGGCGATCGACACAATTGAAAACCTAAAAAACAACGGCTATGACTTGTTCATAGCGATGGGTACATTTGAAGGACATAGCCGTAAGGCTGAAGACTGTATCTACCAACGCTCATTCTTCATTGACTTAGATGTGGGCGCATTGACTGATGACGAAGGTAATCCAACAGGTAAGTACGAGGACAAGGACAAAGCGCTTGAAGCCTTGCAAAAACTTCTTGATGAGACAGGGTTACCCGAACCCATAGTGACTGACTCAGGCGGTGGCATACATGCCTACTGGCCTTTTGACAGAGACATCCCACGCGATGAGTGGAAGCCATACGCAGAAAAATTTAAAGCGTTGTGTCTCAGTATTGTGAGTATTGACCCCGCAGTATCAGCAGATGCCGCTCGTATCTTGCGTTGCCCTGAGACGTTCAACCATAAGTTTGATCCTAAGCGCGAGACGTTCTTCATGGTCGATGAGTTCCCTGTCTATAACTGGGACGAGATGAAAGAATTCTTTGGTGAGGTGCAAGCACCAAAGCCCAAACAAGTTGACGATGTATTGGCGTCAGTATCTAAGGGCTTGGATGAAGACACCAAGCAGATGCTCAAGCTGGACAACTTTGCTAAGACTTGGGAAGAACTAAAAAAGAAAAGCCTCGAAGGTGCAGGGTGTGAGCAGATCAAGTTTATGTGGGAGAACCGCAAGACATTGGCAGAACCTTTGTGGTGGGCTGGGCTATCGATTGCTAAATTTTGTGATGATGGTGCAACCGCTATTCATGATATATCTAAGGACTACGACCATAACGGTAAAAAATATGACTACGATGAAACAGAAGAAAAAGCAAGTAAGTATCCTGCTCCGAGAACCTGTGAATGGTTTACCAAAGACTACCCCTCACGATGCGAAGGATGTCAGCACAGAGGAAAGATCACAAGTCCAATCGTTCTTGGAAAAACCTTTAAAGCCGCACCCGCGCCAGATAAAGCGGAATCAGTTTGGCAAGAGCCGGATACCAAAACAATTTCTGCTTTCCCAGACTTCCTATTTCCGTTCTTAAGAGGCGTTAATGGTGGTATCTACTATCAGCCACCGAACAAATATAACAAGAAGGGAGAAGCCGTACCGCAAGACCCCATCCTGATCTTGCCACATGAATTCTTTCCTGTCCGTAGGATGTTTAGCAAACATGATGGCGAGTGTTTACTCATGCGCTTGGAGTTACCCAAAGACCCCATCCGTGAAATCCTCGTGCCTATGAAACAAGTGTATGCCCTAGAAAACTTTAAAGCCATCATGTCATCAAATGGCGTGTTTGCTGCAACCGAGAAACTACCACACCTTATGAACTACGTAATCAAATGGGGACAGTTCATGCAGATGAACGCCAAAGCAGAAATCATGCGCATGCAAATGGGTTGGACTGAAGAACCAGCAGACGAGATTGCTTGGCCTACTCGAAGCTTTGTTATTGGTAAGCGTGAAATTCTACATACTGGAGAGGTCATTGAAGCGCCAGCATCGCCCTTTGTGCGTGGTCTTACTAAACACTTGACACCTCGTGGGACATACGAGAAGTGGCGTGAGTCAGCAGATTATTTAAACAACCCCGGTTTTGAGATGCATGCTTTTACTATGCTGTGCGGATTGGCATCTCCATACATGACCTATACAACTACTTCTGGAGTGACTGTTTGTCTGTTGGGTAAGTCTGGTAGTGCTAAGACAGGTGCTATGTATGCGGCATTAAGTATGTGGGGTAACCCAAAAGACTTGAGTGTGTTTGAGGCTACAGACAACGGCATGGTCGGGCGCTTTCTAGGTCTGCATAACATCCCGCTTGGCGTTGATGAAATTTCAAACAAAGACTCTAAGATACTGTCGCAACTTGTGCATAAGATCTCTCACGGTAAAGCTAAGATCAGGATGCAGGGGTCTATCAATGCAGAACGGGAGCATGAGATGTCGGCATCTATGGTTGGCATCATGACTACTAACCAATCCGCTTACAACAAGTTTGAATTGATCAAGGCTACCCCTGATGGTGAGGCCGCACGTCTAATTGAGTTCTTAATTCAGAAGCCCGAACTGCTTAAAGCAGAGGGAGGCGCGGCACTAGGTAAAAGGATTTTCAACCCCTTTAACTTTAACTATGGACACGTTGGCCCGATGATTATTCAAGAAGGTCTACGTCGAGGTGACAGTTATATAGAAGACAACCTGTTGATGTGGGATGATAAGTTCAATAAAGACTTTGGGGATGACGGCACATATCGTTTCTATCAGAACTTAATGTCTGCGGCATGCATGTCTGGCACTATGGCGCATGAGGCTAACATCATTACTCTAGATATTTCCCGTGTCTATCACGAGACTGTGCGTGAGATGATCACCATCCGCGATAAGGTAGTTAAGGTCAACCGCACCGACTACCCATCCGTGCTATCTGACTTTCTGCATAAGAACACTAACAGCCTACTGGTCATCAAAGATAACAAGGTCACTAAAGAACCTACGAACCAGATCGTTGCGCGTATCGTCAGTGACGAGAATCTTTTGCAAGTATCTAAGACTGCGCTCAAGAAGTATCTAGCAGAGTGTCAGATTAGCAGCCGCGAGTTTGAGTTTGAGATGCGACAAAGCGGCTCGCTAATAGAAGACAAGAAGGGACGACTCACTACAGGTTGGAAGAGCGCAATCCAGATTGACCCAACTAATCTGTATTGGTTCAAGACTGCCTTGCCTGATGGTTTCTTTAATGATACCGAGTGAACTCAAAGAACCTGAATGGATCTTTCCGTTTCAAGGGATGGAGATAGGTGATAGTTTCTTCATCCCTACCTTGCGCTTTGCAGAGATGATGTATGCAGTTGATAGCGGCAGTAAACGCGACAAGACCCGTGTCAAGTGCTACGTCACAGTTAAGGACTCACACGTAGGTGTACGGGTCTGGCGCGTTGGTTAAGGCTCTAAGTCATAAGCTTTAAACTGATCAACCATTTCTCGTTTAAGAATATTTTGGAAGAGGATATTGATTTTTAACAGTGCTTGTCTTTCTGATACTTTAATAGGCATAACACGGATCTCATTTGCTTCTTTGTGCAATGCATCCATCTCACCCTTCTTATCGTTGTAGATATCCACAATCGTTCTGTATAGAGGATGATTTGCTTCATATCGAGCTGCAATTTCTGGAGCTGCCCTAGCCGTATTGTCACTTAACTTTTGTGATATTTCTTTAATTTTCTTTTCCATTTTTCCAAACTCACGCGAATCCACATTTGATTTAGCACCAAAGAATGAACCAAGTAAAGGTAGATCTTCTTTAGGACTAAATTCACGTTCAGCACCAATTTGTGAGTTGTATTGGAGTTGCACAACGCGCGACAGGCCATCTGCATAACTGTTAGCCAAGAAGAATAGGGAGTTAGGACTTACATCCCATTCCCCGTCGGTAGCTTCAAGTATGTACTGCGCTGCTGAACGATATAGCTCAGGAATACGGTCTCCGCCAGTAAACGCATCAGCCATACGACGTGTAGATGCGCTATTGATTTCTTGCCCAATACCGTTCATGTTCATAGCAAATTCAACCAAAGGACGAAGTACGCTAGGAGATATCGAGTCAATACCAAATTTAAGAAAATCTTCTGTAGGTGATATTTTAGAAACTGGGATAGGTACATATGAATCTAACATAGAAGAAACTATGTTACCCATTCCGTCTTTAACTGACTGAACACCCGAGAACATACCTGCTACTTGTGCGCCAGCAGCAGCAAAAGCGCCAAGACCAAAGCCCCAAGGAATCTGAAACACAACATTGTCACCAAGACCAAGCGCGTTTGAAACTTTAGAAGGTATGTGAAAGCGCGCGTAGCGCGACCACTGCTGCATGTTGTCATTCATAGTGGCATTACGCCCCATGTCATCATCATCTGCGGATGCTGCGGAAAGCACAAACATCAACATGCCCGAAGACATTAATGCAGTGATCATCATCCGAGAATTTGTCTGTAGTTTCTTATAGTTTTCTAAATATGTTTTAACAGCCTCTGGGTCATCACGAATACCTTCTGGAAGAGAATTAATTAATCCTTCTCTAGTACCTGTAAATTTGCTTAGTAATGGGATATCACGGAAAGCTGGGGCAGTCGCCTCAACAGCTGCTACCGCGCCCGTTGCAGATGCGCGGATAAACATATAGACAGCGCCTAGCCCACGACCCCACTCACCGACAGATTCAAAGTTTGCTAGTTCTTTGGTTTCTGTTTTAGCCCGTGACATAGCCTCATTCATGGAACGTTCTTTAGACCAATCTGGGTGTTTTTCAGTATTCTCTCTAAAGAACTGATCACGTAACAAGCCATACGCTGCCGTACGGCTAGCGAATTCAAACATGTTATTCCACACATCAAGAATTTTGCCCCCCTGCTCTATAGTGGTAGCAATACGTCCCTTGCCCATACCACTATCTAATTCTTCAATCTGAGACTTTAAAGAAAAGCCTGCCAAGTAAGTTGTTTTACCACCTTCAGACATGTATTCAAGCATGGTTTGAACATATGGATCTTTTTCAGCAAGCTTCATTAATTGTTGTCGGCTAACCGCATCCGGTTTGTCATGAAGCGCTGCAACCATCATTGCTTTGAATAAACCATTTTGCGTGGCTACTTGCGTAGAGATTTCCTTAATTAACTGTAACGACTTCAACGGGCCGTACTTAGCACCGATAGTCCATGCGTTAGTTAATAAGTCACGGGCAAAGTTTACTAGCGGAAAATCATAGTTGTACCGCGTATGCATACGACCAACCATACCAGTTATACGGTTTGACAGATCGAGCACAACATTTGCATCTTGAAATGTATGGCGGATAGAGTTACGCACATACGGATCTGCTACATACAAAATATCTATAGAACCATCTGAATTATGATTCCAAATATATTTGTCTGTTTTGTACTGTTGAATGTTTGCAATTTCTCGGTCTTTAAATAAAACAGTTAATTCAACTTTGCCCTCAAGAACATTTGTACCGTTAGGGTTTGGATAGTTACCGTTTTTATCTGGTGTGCCTTTTGGTAACGCATTCTTAACCGCTTGAGTCAGATTACGCATACCTGCGCGACTTGCAGCGCGTGTAGCATCCGACATCACTTGTAGCAGTGGGTTGGCAGAGGAACTAAAACGACCGTTCATAGACACAGGGGCTTCTTGCAAATCGCGTCCATTGCCCTTGCTATCTAAGTCAATCATTTCATCTATGCTGTCTTGCTTAGTGCCTTCTTTGCCTTTACCCTTACCTTTAAATGGTAAGTAGTAGTTAAACCCATAGATACCTACAAGGTTACTTACATGATATGACCAGAAGTTACCAATCTTATCTAGTTCAGCGGATTCTTTTGTTAGTTGGCTGACAGACTCAAGTATCTTATCTACGGTAGCGCGTACTTCCGGCGTGAACTTAGCAAGTTCCACACGACGTTTATCTATGTCTGGTTTACCAATACCTAACACGTTGTAATCTACGGCATAGAAATCTTCAGATGCAATCTTAGAATCAGTCTTTAATGTTTCGCCAGCTTTTAAATCAACATAGCCACCGTTTTTACTAAAACTAAATGTCCCATCTGCTTCACGAGTTAACCGCCCACCAGTCAACATTTCAAGTTCTTGGCGGAATGCAACTTTTTGAGCGTCAGTAAGCTCCACCATGTTTATGATGCCGGGTATACCCTTGCTTTTATCACCTACAATTTGTACGCGACGTTCAGCAGGGCTAATAAGCTTGCCGTTGTGCATCAATGTTTTATCTTTGCTAAGTGGTACTGTTAACAACCACTTTACAAAGCGACGTTCTGGTTCATGAAAAAGTTCTACGATTGCATGGAGTCTTGCTATAGCGTCTTCAGCACTTAGCTTCATCGTCTTTGCAAAATCTTCGATAGAAGAACGAAGCTGTTCCATCGGTAATTGAAGCCGCGAAATATAAAAATTCTCTGCTTCTGCCGCGCTAACAATAGCTTGACTATAGATGTTGTTAAAGTTAAGACTCAAATCGCGGATTAACCTACCAGCTAACTCAACATCGGTTTGCCAGTTTTTAGCATGGTATCTACGGTTTTGTACAGACGTAGCAATCTTTCTCCAGCCCGCACTAGTAGTAAGAGTTTCCCATAACTTCCTAGCATGCCTTGGCAATTCTTTTTGACTAAGTTTGTATCTTGAATGATTTTCAGCGCCTTCAATACCAGAAGCCGTATCAACCGTAGCTTCTATATCTTCAGCCTGTTTAGCTGACAACTTACCTAAATCTATTCCGCCTGTTGGTACAGACAAGATGTCTTCAAATGCGGCAGACAACTGCAACATAAAGTTGTTTGACTGCATTGCGCCTTTCGGCGTTTTAAATATGCCAGCAATAGCGTCTTTAAACTCAGACCACATACTTTTTACTTTTGGCAGAATGGACGGTATATCTTCTGTAGCAAGCGCAGATCCAAACGCCCTGACATCAAACGTTCTTACATCAGCGTAGTCATATCCTAATTGAGCTAAGTCAGCTTGAAAAAACCTGTCGTTCATAGCATAGGCTATGAATTCAAATGGACTCTCAAAAGCGTTAGGGTAGTCTTGTCTAAGTTCTGCTTGCGCTTGCCGCATAATTCTTAAGATTTGTTCAACGCCATTAATTTGACTCTGAGTTAATTGCTTCCGTAAATTTGGTAACGGCTTGCCATCACGATCAATTTGCCCTGAAGACATGTACATGTTCATTACACGTACGGTTCCTGCGTGGGACACTTCATGTAAGAGTGTTGGCACAGTGAGGCCGCCCATTTGAGACAAAGCAATGCTATCGGCATAGGGATCGTACTGTCCTAAGTCACCGTTAGACAGATATGGCTTTATCTGTATGGTTGTTTTTATGTTTAAGTTAAGAAGAAGTTTGGATATGTACGCCATCAGCTTCTTACCAGCAGATGGTTTTCTTAAGGGGTCAGCACTTTTATCAAACGATTCTGCAATTTCATTTAGCGCTGCATTTAAACGCCCGTTATTAATATGTTCTATTACTGTATTAGATAAGGCTAGACCACTTTTATTAGTTTTATTATCAAGCCCAGTGACACGCGCATAGTCTTTTTGTATCTTTGCAAGTTTCTTTGCTTCTTCTTCGGCATCCTTGCGAACCTTTGCTTGGCGCTCCCGAATGTTTTGTATTTCTTTTTGAGTTTGCCCTGAAGTAGCGCCTTCACGTTCCGCAACTATTTGTTCAGCAGCTTTTGCAAACGCACGATCTTGTTGTTTACCAGCGTTGTTGACAATCTCTTGCACGTATGCTTTTTTAACTAAGGGGGACAAGTCACCCCAACGTGGGAACTTAACGCCATATAACTTAGACGCTTCACGACGATTAGCTTCGTAGTTAAGAATGATGCGACGACCGGAAGGAGTAGCTGTTTTTTCAGCAGCTTCTATTGCAGCTTGCCCCGCTTTTGTGGGCGGCCCTGTAGTGTCTTTTTTCTTGTTATACCCAGCTTCACGAGAACCAAGTTCAGCTTGATAATCTAAAAGGGCTTGCGCTGCTTTGCGGTGTTCTGGTAAATTGCCATAGCGCATGTCACCAAAATAAACATCTTTATCGTCTACGTTTAACTTATCCCATGCTGGTAAACCGGGAAACTCTTCGCGCATCTTTTCGTAGTTAGCACGGTTTTCTTCGGATATAGCGCCACCAATCCTTGGCTGCATGTTGTAAAAGGCTTCCGCATCAGTCTGTTTTAATTCCTGCTGAGCGTTGTATTTAAGTTCTGATTTACCAAGAGACTCGTCATATGCCGCTTTACTAGCTGCCTTCTCTTGGTCTTCATACAACTTACCAAGTTCCATTGCGCCTTTGAGATTTTCATCAGCCGTAGCGTTAGGGTCAATCTGAAAAGCGGGTGTGGTGTCTTGCTGCACTGCTACCAGACGCGGGTCAGCAACTCCAGTCTTCATAAACTCTTGCAACCGTTGTCTAATGCTCTTAGGCTTTTCTGCTCCTTTGGCAGATAAGACATCACCAGAACTAGATAGCCCATCTTTGTTAAATACAGACTTTTCTACCCCAGCTTGTTCTTCAAGCTTGTTTAAAGTACTAATTTTGTTAAGTACTTTTGGGTGAGTAAGCGGCAAGCCTTCCGTAACTATGAAGTTCTCAATCTCATCTATGCGCTCATACAACGCTGTCCTAGCCTCAGACGTAGCAGTACTAGGAGCCATACCTTGCGACTCAAACTTAGAAACTAGCTGCTGCCATTCGTTTGGCGCAGTCGTAGTCTGCTGAGTCACTAAAGAAGCTTCTAATTTTTGGATTTCGTTATCCATCTCCATAGCCTGCGCATTAAGCGCGGCAAGGGCTACGCCTTTTTTAGACTTGGGGCTAGGTAACTTGTCGGTACCACCTAATACTTTGTGGCGCTGTTGTGTTAACTCCGCTCTCTTAGCTTTTAATGCATCTAGTGCAGGGGACTGTGCAGCTTTTCCAGTAGTAGCTGATCCAATAGCTGTTCCATCAGATACCACTCGATTGGTGTCAGATCCGGCATCTTCGTCTGCTCCGGCATCGGGACGGTCTTCTGTTGATAAAGCCAGTTTAGTACCGTCTCTATCTGTTGGTTTGACAGATTCTGTAGTTGTTGCACTTGGTGCTCCTTCTGCGAGTTTGGCCTTGATAGCCGTAATAGCTCTCTCATTGAACCCCTTCCCTACTTCAACATCTATCCCAAGATCGTTAATTATTTTTTTTAACTTTGACTGGTTCTTCTTTCCAGTAGCGTCAACTTCATCCATGTACTTCTGAGCATTAGTTGTTTTTTCGTCGATAGGCGCAGGTGCAGCATCAATCGTTGCTAAAGTAGTACCTGTACCAGCATCTACAGCTGGATTAAAAAGCGCTATTTGTTCTTCAGTTAAGTTTTGTTGTTTTGGTTCTGAACGAACCGCATCCTTTGGAGCCAAGAAGTTTTTTTCTTCCTCGTTAGGAATCATTCTGTCAGCGGTAAGGTATGGAGCCTTATATGCTTCGCGCCCACCAGCTATACCACCTACTAATGCACCAGCTAAACCTTCATACACACCTTGACTGACCACACCGCGCATTGTTGGGGTATCAAACCCAAGACGTTGCTCAGCCAAGTTTTTAGAAAGTTGTTCTTGCCCACCTTGAAGAGTTTCTGTAACGAACTCTTCACCAGCTTTCATTGCTGCATTTTTCTTTACTCCAGCTTTACCGGCTTCAACTGCAGCTTTCTTTAACTGCTCGTCTACCACTTTTCTAGTAGCTTCAGTTCCCACACGTTTAGCTATGCTACGAGCAATTATGGCTTCAGCGCCAGTACGAGCAGCGACTGCGCCAAGGCCAGCACCAATCAAAATATTGTCTAAATTTTCACCATCATAAGACTGCGCTTGTTGCGCAACTTTTTCAATTTCTTTATCAGATAAGTTAGTTTTTTCTTTTAAGATAACTTTAGTAGCGTCGTAAATTGTTCCCTTAACAGTACCAGCACCCATAATTGCGCCAAGACCAAGAGTAGACGCAACACCAGCAAGAACACCGCCACCTGTAAGAACAGTTGCGGCAGTAGCAGCCAAGATAGGAGCCATTGAACCGACGCCCATTGCAAGGGCGTCCAGTGGCGCAATAGAAATAGCTTTAGCGGCTGCTTTAAGTTGTTCTCCAAAACCTTTATCTTCTGCTTCTTTAAATATACGAGCCATTTCTTCGGAGTCATTCTTAGCTTGCGCGCTAGTTAACCCCATTAAATAGTCTTGTGTATTTGCAAGTGCTTTACCAGCAGAACTATTTGCACCAAAGAAATCAACAATAGTTTTAAACCCACCAGCACCTGAAGCTGCTGCTTGTAATGGCATGTCAGCTACACCACCGAGCACAGTATCTAAAGGTGTACCAACAGTTTTACCAAACATTCGTTGAAATAAAGGATCTCCTTCACGAAGACTCTTTTCCTCGGGTGCTCTATCCGGCGCTACTGCGGGCGCTAAAGGTACTATTGGCGTGGCTGCAGGTGTTACCGGTGCAGAAGTAGTTGACGAAGCACTTAAATGTTTAAGTAATTCCGTATCTGAGTACCCAACTTTTCTTGCTTTAACTACATCAAGTGTGGAGTCTTTAGCAAGATAGTCAACAAGCTCAGAGTCAGAGTAACCAGCAGCCTTTGCTTTTTCTATATCAAGTGCCATGGTTAATCCTTATCGTCTTTGCAAACTTGGATCGTTCAATGCAGGTCTATTTGGATTTGGCGCGGCAGTTGGTGTTGTATTACCACTACGCGCTGCGGCAGCTTCAGCCATTGCCCTAGCGCGTGTAGCTTCTTGTTCAGCTTTTTCAATTTGATTTTTAATCCTAGTCTCAAGACCGGGTTTATCAGGCGTACCGTATAAAGCTTCCTTAGATTTTTCTGCTGCTCCTTTAAGAAAGCCACTAACTGTTTCAGGGCCTTTACCTTTCTTTTCAGCTTCCGTAACCGCTGAGTTATATCTAGAAATATTGTCAGCATGTTTTCTATAGTCTTCGTTCTGCCTAAGTTTTTCCGCATTAATTTTTATTGCATCTACGGCTTCTCTTGCAAATTTATCTGCTGCTAGAAGTTTATCAAAAGAATGCACATTTGAACGCTCAGCAGTAGCTTCCCTTTGCGCTGCGGCATTGATTTTGGCACTTTGTATATGCGCTGCTGAAGTATTTTCATTAGCTGCAAGCGTACCAACAGTGCTCATCTGCTTCTCTCTAATTTGAGCTATTATTTTTGAAAGCTCTTCAGCACGTTTTACAGTGTCCATCTTACGTGTATAGGCTTCCTTATCATCGCCCTTATTTTCAAGGCGAGTAGCTTCGTTTAAGTCGTAAATAATTTTGTCAGCTTCGCGTCTAAGTTTTTTAGATTCTTTTTCGTCGTTAATCATGTCAGGTATAGATTTCTTTAACGCAGACATACCAGCGACAAGTGTTGGGCCGGGAGTTGACCCCCAAGACGCAAAAAACTCAGCAAGACGCATTTGCTTTTGACGGTAGGCTTCATCGGCTAAGTTAGCCTTCTCTGCCATAGCATTTTTAAGATACGCTTCACGGCCTACATTTGGACCAGCCGCTGCTTGTATTTCAGCTTTATAAGACTCTTGACTACGCCCTGCTTCTTTATCTAGCGCTTCTTGTTTTTTAAGTATCTCTGGTGTTAAACCAAACAAAGTAGGATCTTTTGCTAGTGCTGTAGATGTAATCGGCCCTTTTATGCCATTAGTAATAGGCGCTGCAGGAGCAGCTGCGGGAGCTTGAGGGTACATACCAGCCGTACGATTACCAAGTATGCCACCAGCAGGGTTACCTACTGAGTAATCAGGAGCCGCTGTTTTAGGAGCCGCAGCTTGCATTGCTACTTCTCGTGGAGTTCCAGCGCCCGCTGCTTCGATGCGATCCATCATCGAGCCTTCACCTCTTGCAGTCATGTCGGTTGTTACACCTTCATTGTTATCTTTGCTTGGTTCTTTGTAGCGTAGGATACCGCCAGACGCAGCACGGGTAGATTGTTCCATAGCTAGAAGTTTTCTAGCCATGTTTTTTACACTGGGGCTACTAGATTTTTCTATTTGTTCTTTTAGTTGTTCAGACGACATTTTTTGTAAGTCCGCAAAGACTTCACCACCTACGTCGTAACGAGGAACAGATGCAATACCGCCCGACGCCATAGACTTGATAACACCGCCTTCAGCTTTAGTAGCGTTGTAGAGTGATGCTGTTGCGCCCGCTGCACCAATACCTTGTGTTAATTGGTTAGGAGCCGCAGCGTATTGATTAGTAGTTTGTGCTTGCATAGGCAAACCACGGATCATGTTGGACATAGTGCCCAACTGCATTAGCGGATATTGCTGTGCATTAGCATAGTCTTGCATCGACTGGTTAATGATCTGTTGCTGCTGTGCTTGCTGTTGTGAGCCCATCTGATTTTGAGCGCCATAGATACCCTGCTCAGCGCCAAGTTGTTGCCCTGCAATACCAGCCAACTGTCCTGATGCTTGATTTGTTAACCCGTATCCAGCAAGTTGATTTTGCATGTTTTGGTTGTACTGCTGTTGCGCACCTTGGAAAGCTTGGTTATAGCCTTGACCAATTATTTGATTCATAGCTGTGTTTTTATTGCGCTCATTCTCAGCAGCCATGATTGCTTCACGCGACCCACCAAATGCCCCAGCTTGTGTGGCGGCGCTTTGCTGTTGAGTTCCAGTAATTCCGTACTGACGTTGGGCTTCTTGCAACGCTGGCTGTAACGCCATGTCTAAGTAGGGGTTCATGTACCCGCCTACTTGATTTTGAAAACCCCCAGTAGTAGCTTGATTAGCTACATTCATCCCACCCATTCCAGCCATCGTAGTACCACGCATAGCTTGATTAAACTGGCCCGGAACTTGTAAGTTACCTATTCCCTGTTGAGCTTGCCGTTGAAGTGGACTAAAACCTGCTATGGCTTTGCTTGGATCATAGGAAGTTTGGTTGCCTTGTGCGTCGTACGTTCCGCCGTACGCTTTGTACGGTTGGAAACCAGTTATGTTAAAACCACCATCGCCCGTGGACTCGCCTTGAAACAACTGTTTCTGGGTTGCGCCCAGCATTGTCTCAACGTAGGGACGTGCATACTCAGGAATGTTTGTCTGATATGACGTGCTTGTTGTTTGTGATGGTTGACCGCCGCCGCCCCCGCCAAGAATTAAACCACCATCGACTTTGCGATAGGTTGCGGAGTCACCTAATGGTTCTCCTAAAGCATATAACTCTCTTCTAGAATACGATTTCATAATTTCATCCTCATTACATGATGGGTGTTTTCCATACCCATCTTTTTGTACATTGGAACCAATTCTTCACGGCACCAGCATTGGGCTACAGTCGCACCATTAGCCTTCATCCAATTGGTTAACTCATTTAATACGTGTGGCTTTACTACGCCTTTACCACCCAATAGAGCCCCATGCCCTACACGATACTGTGGATAGTCTATAAACTCAACTGCAGCCGCACCAGTAATACCTTCTTCTGGTTCTTCCCATAATAAAAGAAACATCTTACCCACACGAATAGCATATTCCACTTGCTCAATCGTCATGAAGTCGGGCTCAATATCAATAAACTTTTGCAAAAGGGGCGCGGCTTTATCCCATACCGTAGGCAGTTGATGTGGAGGTATATGAAATAAAGGCATTACGTGGGCATGAACTTGTTAGGATTAATTTGTTTGCCCTGCTTTGGATTGCCAGTACGCGCTTTGCGTATTTTATTCATCATCTCATGAAGTTTTTTAGCCCCCGCCTCAGTTGAGCCATTACCTAGATGTGACACCACATCAGCAGGAATTACAAATTCACCATCGGCTAAGCGGGCAGGTTGTTTGCCAGCGATCGTTGCGGGGATATTGTCAGACATGCCATCCCCCGGCCCTTTAAGTAACCGAGAATTCCCACCAGCAGCGTAACTGCCTAAACTACTAGCACCCATAATCCCGCCCGAAGCCGCCATTTCAGGATCAAGCGAAGAGCCAGCTTCAGCTTGTTTAACTCCTTGTGGCTTAAGATTTAATCTATTAATAGGCTTGGGTCTAGGTAGGGTTAACCCCTGCATATAGGCTTTAGAATTAACTTTACCCATACGTACCGCTGCGGCTTCTGGCGCGCTTAAGTAGGCTGTATCTGGGTCGGTATCTCGCATTAAATCTTGCGAAAGCATGTGTTTACCTTCGGCTGGATTACTTGCTGCTGCAATTTGGCGTTCGCGTTCACCACCTAACATATCCGTATAGTAATCTAAACTAGCGAGCTTACCTTTAGCAAACTTAGCTACGCCACCTTCAGCGTACTGAGGGCTATATTGATACTGTTGTGGGTTAACATTTTGGGCTGGGGCTGTATTTGTATAGTATTTTCTAGCAATCTGCTCGGCAGTCTGATCGCTTTCTGGTCTACCAATACTTACACGCCCTTGACCAAGATTGTTAACAAATTGACCAACACCAGCCCCTGCGTCGCCAGCAAATTGCGCCACGTCGCCTAATACATTCTTAAAGAATCCACCACTAGCGTAACCGGGCACTTGGCCTCCTTCAGCCATTTGGTCAGGTGTGCCGTAAGAGGATGTTGAGATGTTTGCCATAGGATACATAGTGTTTGTACCCATCATGGCGTTATTAGACATTTGTTCTACTGGCGTTGCCCCCATAATTCCACCTCCACCAGCATAGCGCGGGGTGTACTGGTACTGAGTTGGATCAGCATGCCTACCTTGGAAATTAGATGACATTTGGTATCTAGACAGTGGGCCGTTATATTTGTCATCTCTAAAATTTTGTTTTTTAGGGTCAAGTAATCCCATTTTGCTAGCGCCAAGATAAGCAATACTAGCTGAAGTAAATGGATTTGTGCCCATAAACTCAGTAGTTGTATCCATTCCTCTTGTAAACGCGTTACCCACCGCTGGCGAACCAACTTCCATTTGATACATAGGTCTTACGACTTCACTCAAAGTAGGAGTGACTGGGGGAGCGGTTGTAGGTCCAGTAATAGGACTAAAACCGTTAGTTACTATTTGGTTTGGCCCACCCGGATTTGTTGTGATATCCGTAAGTGGGTTATTACTAAACATGTTGTATGCTGGATTAGTAACAGATGGAGCGCCTGACCCCGGAATAGTTCCACCAGTATCCGCAAGGCTACTTATCATACGAGGATCAATAGTTCTTCTAATTAACTCATCCGTTTGCGCATTAGTTAATTCAGTTAATTCAGGTGCCGCACTTTTAGCTACCTGAGTAATGCCATTCTCAGCGGCGTTTATGCTTGCTTGTTCAGCAGCCTTTGCGGCAGCTTCTTTAGCGGCAAGAGCCGCTGCTTCTTGTTCAGCAATTTGTATGGCAGCTAATCTAGCAGCTTCTTCGGTAGCAATATCGGCTGCTACTATTTCCGGACCAACTAATGCAAAAGCTTCAAGTATTGGCATGATTTACCTCTTTAATTTCTGGAGACGCTAGCCCCGTACCACGAAGGTTGTGAAGGCAACACAGAGTCACATCATCTGTAAGCGCCAAGAACGCATGTTTTTTACCTGCAGGGATAGTCACAATAGCTGGAGCCTTGAAGACACCAATCGATTCACCATCTTGCCAACACTCAATTGTTCCACGTGAAACTAACGTCACATGGTCATGGGTATGAACATGCTGGGATATGACTGTCTTAGACTTTGGAACGGTATAAGCGCGGACCCAGATGTCATCTACTTCAGCAAACTCAACATAGTCAAGTTCAATTTGTTTGTAGCTAGGGTTTTTACTTAAGGAGTCAATATCCATGCTAGTCCTTTAGATAAGTCAATCGTATCACGCCTTAATCCTTAATGGGTAACTAGATGCAGACCCACCAGACGTATCGTAGTAAATATCGCCAGAGCGCAAATTAGCAAAATCAGCCTGTGTTGGAAGACTAATAGTGGGAGCGCCTGTAGTACCGGGTTTAGCACAACTTAAAGCAGAGATAACTTCTGTGGGGTTTGTTGTTCTCTCTGTTGCCGCAAGAACGGGTCCGGGGTTGTCTAGCGCATTGAAGTACTGACGCAAAATGCCAAGCAACGCATCCATAAACCTTTGGTCATACTCAACTGGGGCAAGTGGGAGTCGTGGGGCTACTACGCCTTTTGTTGCCATGCTTATCTCCTGCCGTCAGGTCTAACGTCAATACGTGGGACACCCAACTGCCAGCTTGTACCAAGGTCGGTTGACTCAATTTTAAAAGCCATCTGTCTGCCGCGAATGCGTACATAAACTTGTTCAGTAAACAGTTGGACGTTATAGACAGTTGTACTGGTGTAGTTTTGAGCGCTAGTTACTGCTCTATCGTCAGCCGAACCATAGTTGGCACCGGGAAAGGTACGTGGGCGTACCGAGAAATTTGCGGCTGGGGCGGCTGATGTTGAGCCGTTGAACGTAATGTCTGGAATAAGTCTCCAAACAAAACCAAAATTATGACCGTCACCAATATCAAAATCCGACGATTGAACATAGGCATCAATAGCAGTGGGCGTGCTAGTCTCGTTGTTGTCCACAGTTGTTTCATGGTAGACCACATCTGCGTTTTGATACACATTACTAGAGTTATATGCAATGCCAGCAATCGGTTGAGCGCGTAGCGGGCTGTCTAGCCAAGCAGTACGTGGGCGAGCGCCAGTGCAGTTCCAAGTACCGTAATACCAGATTTTCTCTAAATGGTTATAGATAACGTAGCGGTCAAGCATACGGTTAGGTGCTGCTGGCGTGCCTGTGCTGTTTCCCCCAGTGGACGTAGTACCTGTTATAGAACAGTAAAACCACCACACTTCGCTGTAACCCTCGCTTGTACCAGAACAGAACTGATACGACTCAGTCAAATTAATGTTGTCAAATACAAATTGACGTAACGAACAAGGGAGGGTTTCAATCCGTCCAGAGTAGACGTAGAACTTATCTGCGCCCATCCAGTAAGTGACGTTGTTTACCACAGCAACCGTGTTAGGCCCTGCAATAGAGATGTTGTCGCCAAGAAGTTGATTACCCCAAACATACGGCGCACCGAGATACTGGAACGAATAAAGTGCGGCATCGGTAAAGACCAAGATTTCTTGGCGTGTCTGTATGGCAGTAATAATCTGTGAGCCGTGGCTTAACTTTATACCGCCCGCTTGGTTAGTAATTGCTGGTGTCCATGTAGCTACAGTGTTTTGGTCAGACCAGCGCACTTGCATTGGGTCTTGCGCGGTTGATGCGTACACACCGGTTGGGTCGTTAGTTCCAAAAGCAAAGGTAAAGCGTGACGAGTCTGAAATCAACACAAAATTAACAAGCGAAGGGCAAGTTGTGTCTGGCGTTATTGTGCCTGCTTTGGTGACTATGCCTGTAGACGCTTTAATGATTTGGCAACGGTCGTAGACGTTAGCGCTGGAGTTATTAGCCCAGTAATACATTGCTCCACCACGGGGGTTAATAACTAAATCTTCTCCGTAATTAGATTGGCTCCACAGACGCAACTGAATGCCGATACCTGTAGTTGCAGGAGAACCCCAGCCAGTAGCCGTAGCAGGGTATTGGTAGACAGCATCGCCGTTAGTGTGCGCCGCCGCTGTAGTGTTTACACCGCGAGTTATCGTGCCAGCAAATGTGGTTGCTGTTACAGCCGTAAAACTTATACCTTCTGTACCAACGTACATTGTCCCAATAGTAAAACCTGTTGTAGAGGTAACGGCTATAGCCGCAGTAGAACTACTATTAATACTTGCAGTCAACGCAGTCGTAGCACTTGGCCCAACCGAGCCGCCCCAGCCACCAGCACCCCAGCCCGTACCTAGCGTAAATGTAGTGAAACCAGTGGTTAATTGATAGTTGCCAATCGTTGCCGCACCACCAGTACCAGTATCGCTACCGTTAGCGGCGACAGAAGAAGTAATGGTGTATGTGTTGTTACTTGTAACAGTTTGAACCTGATACTCTCTATTAAGCACGGTTGCAGTAATCGCACCACCCAAAGAAACAGCGCTGCTAAAACAAACAAAATCTCCCGCCTGTGCGCCATGCGCGTCATCGTTTACTTGAATAGTTGTAGAGCCTGATGTCGCAGTAAAAGTTATCTCAGTTGCTAACGTGGTTGCACGAATAGGAGTCACATCGTTGTATGCGCCGCCAGAAGAGTTCTGTATGTAGTATTTAAGGTTTGTACCAACGGCAAGTAAGTTGTAGCCCGTCAAGTTAATCCAGTTCCACAAACCCTTGGTTACACCCCAAAACACCCCGTTAGTAACGGTAACTGGAGTAGATGTTCCACCAGAGGTAAACGTACCTGTTGGGCAAGTAGTGGATGTAATTCCAGCGTCTTTCTGCCAACCGCCAATCTTCTCAGGGAAGCCAGAACGGAAACGGATTTTGTCGCAGTCAAAATAGCCACCCTCATTTGAGAGGGTAGTGCCTTCGCGGTTAACGCCGGGTCTGAATGCAAGTTTTTGGAGAGGCATTTTTTATCCCACGTTTCTTTCAAAATGCGGGCAATCTACCAGAGATTTAAAGTTGCCGCCCCAACGGTTTTTAGGGTGCAAGGTTTCCCAGTAAGCGCCCAATGGCGCAAGAATGCCCTTGTCCCATATTATCTGCCCATCTTTGAAAAAATTTAAGTCTATTGCACAGCGTTTTAGGTGGATAGAGTTAAGCGTTTTGGAGCGTCCTGTTTTAACGTAAATGGCTTGTTGCTCAGGTGTACGGGCAAGTTCACCTCCCGTTACTACAAAGCCTTGTTCGGTTGAATATTGAATTAGCTTGCAGGCGTCTAGTAAAAACGCAGCTTGTTCTTGGCTTAGACTCATTTTTTACCCCTCATTTCTGCCAGTTTCTCAATGGTTCTGCCGCCAAAGTACGCACCCATGATGAGCATACCCCACTGACCTAGTAAATTAACATAGGCTTCATTAGCGTTTAAACCAAAGGCTGACATCATGCTAAACAGGAAGTAGCCTATGAAAATAGCTATAAGACTCATTGGGCGAATGTTCTTGGACAGCCAAGAGTCGGAAGCCATATCAGCATCCCATCTTTGGGATACGTTGTTTTCCTCGTTGGCTTGAGCCGCCAACAGTGCTTTAAGTTCTTCTTGCTCAAGCCGTGCTTTCTCAATGCCCAACTCAAGCAAGCGCTCTTCGTGGTCAAACTGAAGTTGGCGCAACTTGGCGACTTCAACGTCAGAGGGATTGTCAGAAATCTTTACGCCAAGCGTTTGCTCAACAACCTCTTTACCCTTTGCTTGAATTGCAGAAGACAAAAGTCCCAGACCATTCTGAGCCAATGTACCAAGCAGTGATGCAACGATAGGTATCATTTCTGTTCCTTTAGTTCGCGTTTGAGTTTACGAAGTTCTTTCATCTCTTGTTTCAACTGTGCCCGCATGTATAGGGTTTCTACGTATGCCATCGAGGTAACGCCCACAACAATACATATCGCTACTCCTATCAAAATCCAATAGACCAGCTTCGTAGTGCCCACATGAACCACCCAAAGATTAAAGATATGAATGCCACGGCAATCACCCCACTTGTTAATTCAATGACCCGAATCTCGTCTTGCTCTTTTTTCCACCTTGCCAGCCTTGCTCTACGAATCATCTCAGACCTTGCCCACGCTTGTTCTTGTTCTATTTTGGCGTGCATCTTGAGAAACCTGCTATACAAATCTTTCAACTCAGGTGGCGCGTAGACCATTGCCTCACGGGTTTGCTCCATCAACTTCTCCATCTGCAACTCAATCAAAGCCCGCTCAATCGCCTTTTGACTGGTGTTTTGCGTTGGGTCGTAGTTGGTCTTACTTGTCTCTTCTAACTCAATGTAGTAGTTATTGATTGATTGCTGTGTGTCAAACAAGACCCCAAGGTTTGCCCCAATCTCGCTGATGAGTTTGAGTTCAAGTTCCTCGTAGGACTGTTGCTGTTTGGTTGCTGGCTTGGCTTTCTTTTGCGCCACAGGCTTGGGCGCTTCGGCGGCTGGTTTACTAACAAATAAACCAATGAACCAATCAAAAATTCCTTTGATTGCCTTGACATCTCCGATGACCTGCTCTGCCGTCTTCTTTGCGCCCTCAAGTTCCATGCGGCCTTCATGCAGGAAAGCGCACCCCTGCTTGATGAAACCAACCGCAGTTTGGGCAATGAGGAGGGCAGAGAAGGGGTCCACACTTTAGTAGCCCCACCAAATAAAAACTGCGCCTTGAGTTCCAGCAGACGCAAAGATATTGTTGTAGTTGTATACGTCAGACTGAGAGCATCCACCTCCTCCGCCGCCAGCACCGTACACGGTTCCTGACGAGGAGTACTGACCAGAGTTTTGAGCACCACCACCGTTACCAGAACTTCCGTAGGTAAGAATAGTTGTAGCACCTACAGTTGTGCTGATGCTATATCCTTGAGCGCCTGTGCCACCTGTTGTTTCGGAATCTACAGCAGTGCCGCCTGTAGTAGCGGAAAGCAAAGCAGAACCAGTATTAACTCCACCAGCAGAACCGCCAGAGGCATTAGGAGACACGGCACCACCAGAGCCAGCAGATGCTTGAGCCACAGTAGACGCATTATAAGTTATGTATGTAGTTGTTCCGGAACCACCGTTGCTACCGCCAGAGTAAATACCATCACGGAATGAGCCTGCGCCACCAGCGCCGCCAATAGAAAAAGAAATAGTTGCACCGGGAGTTACTGCAATAGTTGCATAAGCGTTGCCCCCCGCACCACCACCACCACCGCCAGTGAAGAATCCAGAAAAAGACGTACGACCAGAGCCGCCACCGCCTCCTGCGCCTCCTGCAATAGCCAAGATTTTGACGCTTGTGCCAGAAGTTACGGGGAGCGTGTAAGAAGACCCGCTAGTCAGAATCCCACTATTTGCTGGGACTATAAAGGGTTTTCCAATTAATAACTGAACCATTGACATATTAGGTCATTCCCACGCCAGTAATTACGGCTGACGACGCAGACAAGAACAACACGGTAGCAATACCGTATAGCGCCAAAGTTCGGTTACCGGTTGTGGACGTAGACTGCCCAGCAAACTGTAGCGTCATGCTAGTACCTTGTGTGATTGTTATAGACGACCCAGAGTTGTTATAAATTGTTACTACGTTACCTGTGGCAAACACGCTGGCTGGGACTGTTACCCCGCTATTGGTAACGATGCACTGACCATTGTCTGTTGCCACTAGCGTATAAGGCGCAGACTTTGTCTGCTGAACAATGTTACGAACATTACCTACAAGGTCGCTAACCGCAGCGGCAGAGGAGGATACAGCACCCACAGCGGTCATTGTGCTAGAAGCCGCCACAGTGGTAAATGAGCCTGCTGCCGCCGCAGTTCCGCCAATCGCAGGGGGAGATGCTAGATATGCGTTGATACCTGCACCAGAAACTGCGCCAGTTAACACGGATGCACCAGTCAGGGTAGTTGTGCCCGTTACGCCCAAAGTTCCTGTTACCGAAGCAGAGCCAGCGGTCAGAGTAGCCATATAGTTGGTGGCATTGACTATATCCGTACCGTTAGATACAAGAAGTATTTTTGCTGCGGCTGGGACTGATACGCCCGTTTGCCCGCTTACTTTGACTGTGACCGCGCCAGTTGAGTTGTTATAGATGAAGTACAGCTTTTTGTTGGCTGGCACTATTAAGTTAGTGCTTGCTCCGCCTGTACCCGTTAGTTCTAGGAACATATTACGCGCAGTAGCTGACGCGCCGTTGGTCATAGCCAGCGTTACATCCGTACCAGTAACAACGGCTTGGGTTGTGTAGCCTGAGATAGCCTGTTCAAGCAAAGTGCCGAGGTTGGTGTTGGTTGTAGACCCCCAGTTACCAGCTTGTTCGCCAGCGCCGATAAGTTCAAGGGCTAGGTTGGTTGAATAGGTACTTGACATAGTTTATCCTTTTGGGTATTTTGCCTTAACCGCTTGGCAGTCGGCTATGTATTTGTCAATCTGCGCTTGGTCACCTTTGGCTATGCCATCCAAATAGTCAGTCATGGGCGGGTACTCTGCTTGGCGTTTGGATTTGTATGCTTCTGGGTCAACCCATGCGTTAACAGCATCCATGTCAATAGTTACTTTATTGCCTTGAGCATCAAACGCGCCAGCCCCGTCATCAATAGTGGCAACATTTGAATAAAGCGCATAAATTGCTTCGTGGTTCATGCTGCTATCTCCATTACTGTAATTTGACTAACACCGCCAAAATATGAGTCAGTTGCTCGTACATTTATTTTACAAGTAGTTAGTCCACCGCTATCCATTTGAAGTTTGTAAGTAGTTGCAGAAGTTGTGGATGGACTATCTAAAAATGTTATTGGTGATGTAATGCTTTGATAAGCAGTTCCATAATTTTGTGTTAATGTTCTATTTGCTGTACCACTTGTACTTTGATTAATGTTTGTAGAATTTCTCACTAAATTAAAACCTAAATTATCATTTAAACCAGAACCAGCAGTAATTGTTGCAAAAATTAATATTTTACTTGTTGCACTTGTTGGTGTAATTGATACAGATAATCCAGTAATATCAACAAAACCACTAGTTGCACTAGTAAATGAATCTGTTTTAACAGTCTGCACCACTTGCAACACAGCGCCCGTAGGTAATGTACCTCTTGGAATGGTTTGTGTTCCTGTAAGCGTTGAAGCCGCTACAGATGCTATTAGCCCAGAAGCTACTTGCGTTAAAGCCATTATTGGTTCTCCTCTGCGGGTTCTGGTGTGTTGCCAGCCTCAAGCCAGCGAAGGTATTCTTGGTAGTCGGTGTTAGCGGGGTCTGTTGGCACATACGTGTGGTCAACCAAACGCAACACGCAATGATTTACATTGCCGAATGGGTCTTTACAAAGTTTATACATTTATAACTCCGCTGAAACTGCATAATGGACACCCCAGCCATTTGCGGTTGTGCCTGTAAAATAAAAACCAAAACCATTATCCATTGGGTTGTCTATTGTTGGAGCCACAACATTAGTTGCAACACCGAAGTTATATGCATTTATATTTCCAGAAGAGCCGTTTGATGGGGCGTATACAGTCGGTGTTACAGCGGCTCGTTTAGTAACTTTATATGAAATAAACCCGCCTATGTAAGCAGTGGAAGTTGCACCAAAAGCCAACAATATTCTTCCAACATCGGTAGTAGTACCCGGCACAGTTCCTTGGGCATAACTCTTTTCATAATACCTCTGACACAAAGCCAACTCCGTACCATACTGACGATACTCAAATGGGGATGCTGTTGTCCCTGCTTCTAGTTGCACACCTGTGATGTAGAAGGTTGCGCCAGATGTTCCTACGACTGAGACTGCACCTGTGGGGGCAAGAAGTGTTGTGCTACCCCAAGAACCAGCAGTTCCACTATATGTTGTACCCGTACCATAATTAAATCCAAGTTGTATTGAAAGACTAGTGGTTGTACTCCAAGTACCAGAAGTATCGCCAGCAACAGTAATGGTTTTATATTCCCATGTGTTTGCTGAACTTATAGTGTAGGAATAAACGTAAAAACGATTGTTGTCGTTATTTGAAAAAGAACCGCCATGTGTTCCAGTTAAAGAACTACGAACCCAAAACGACAAAGTAACTGTTTGAGCATTTGCTGTACCCCATCCAAGGTCTGCCGTGTTGTAGCCTTCTATTGGTTGAAAAATACGAAAATAATCAGTTGCGGCAACACTAAACGCACTTTGAGAAGTTCCACCCAAATAGTTAACAAACCCCGCTGGTGGCGTAACAGAACCAGCATTCTGTTGCACATTTATTTTGGAGGATTGAGTGCCTTGTAACTTCCACCTATCTAAAGTGTAGACGTTAATTGCAGTTACAGCCGCCCCAGCGCTTCTCTGGTCTATGACCATTGCTCCGTTTATGATGCGGTTGCGGAAGGTTACGTTGTTTGAGCCGCTCTGTGCGATGTTTACTGCGAGGGTCATGTTGTCACCTTGGGATACTTGGCTTTCACTGCCATTACTTTAGCCAGCATTTCTGTTTGGGCATCTCCACCTTTCCATAGTGCGTCTAGTTGGTCACCAATGGTTGGGTACTCTGCTACTCTTTTTGCTATGTAGGAATGTGCGTCTATATAGGCTTGTACTGTGGCTTCGTCATACTGAACAGGGTTTCCATTAACGTCAAAAGCATCGTCGCCACGACTAGAAGTAACAGAAGGATAAAGCGCCAGTATTGCTTGAAATTTCATCATGCTGCTATCTCCATGAGAATTATTGAAGACCTAGTGTTATTTAAACAAGCTCCAACGCTATACGAAGCATTATTAGTCTTAAAGTACAAAGTGTATGTAAGCGCAGAAGTTGACGCAGGTGAATCTAAAATTGTTGTTGCTGCTCTTGTCCACCCAACTGGCCCATCTGCAACAGTCATTGCACCTGCCGAATACGCACTTGCTATATCTGTACCATTTCTATAAACGGTACCAATAAAACGACCAGATGCGTTTGATACATAAACAGTAGAGTCCAATATTACAAGTATTTTGCTAGTTGAAGATGATGGTGTAATTGTTGCTGTCAGGTTAGATGCTACATAAGAAGTAGTGGAGTTAAAATTTTCTGAACCTGTTACACCTTCTACTACTTGCAACACAGAACCAGTCGGCAACGTAGCCTTTGGAATAGTCTGAGTACCTGTCAACTTAGACGAAGACATGCTCACAATATAACTATCTGACACGCTACCCGCAGTAGCAGGGATAGCATTCAACACTGAACTTACATAGAAACTGATTGTGGTGATGGTGTCGCCTACTGTTGCCGCGTTGGTCAAGACTACTGTCGTTCCTGTTGTGGCTGTGTAGTCTGATGTTGGTAGATAGACACCGTTTCTGTATACGTCCACATAACCCACTGTGTAAGAAGGTATGGTGAATGATGTCTGTCCTGCCGTGGCAGTTGTGTTCGTTACTGTTCTGTAGGCTGTAGTCGTTACTCCGCTGGCTGGGATGCCAAGATATCTGACGCTGATGTTGCTTGTACCGCTTGGTGGCGCGGCTGAGAAGGTCAGGGTTGTGCCTGATACAGAATAGGTTGATGGGTCTTGGAGTACACCAGTGACTGCAACAATGATGGATGACGTATTGGCAGGAGCCACCGTCATGGTGTACGCTGTTTGTGAGCCTGTTCCGCTGAACGTGTCAGTCAGGAAGGCTGCGGTAAAAGGTTGATTGCCTATGTAACTCATGCTGTGTATGTCCCGCTTGATGTGAAAGTCAGAACTTTAAAAGCCCCGTTAGTTGTCACTGTAGGCGAGCCTGTTGTAGTGCCTGAGTAACTTGCAGTAGGAACAGAAAGAATAACTACGCCTGAGCCGCCAGTCCCTGCCGTAGCATAAGAACTACCGCCACCGCCACCGCCAGTATTTGCAGTTCCATTTGTACCGCCGCCATTATTAGAGCCACCAGCACCACCGCCACCAGTCGCAGTTCCTCCGCCAGTAACCCCTCCAGTGCCGCCGCCTCCACCACCCGCTCTTTCAACAGATGTTCCAGTAATTGATGATGATGTTCCAGTACCACCATTACCACCGGTAACGCCATTTGAACTTGTGCCAACTGCGCTTGCGCCACCACCACCGCCACCAGTTCTATTGGTTACAAAGTTACCTGACCCGCCAGCGTTGCCTTGCCCAGAAGTTCCTGCGCCCCCAGCACGATTAGAATCACCGCCACCGCCACCACCACCAGAGCCACCTGCGCCGCCGGGGTCACCAGCACCTGATGGATTTAATCGTCCACCATATCCACCACCAGTCGATGTAATGGTGCTAAAGACAGAACTTGAACCTTGCGTACCATCAGTGCCATTACCACTACCATCTGTTATTCCTCCAGCACCACCAGCGCCTACTGTTACTGTATAGGTTGTTCCACCAGTTGCAGAAAATCCTGTTGCTGTTCTATACCCTCCAGCACCACCTCCACCGCCGCGAGAGCCGCCACCACCACCACCACCAGCAATAACAAGATACTCAATGTTGTACACAGCAACACCCGTCCCGCCATTGGCAGTTGGCAATATTCCGGATACGGCTTTGGTTAGGTCTATGGTGCTAATTGCCATATTAAGCCCTTGTTACTTCTTTCCAAGACGTAGTGGCTTCGTCCCACTCGTAAAACTTGTCGTCTGTTGGCATCGGTGTTGGTGCGCCCCATAGACAAGTGTCATCGTTCAGTACCCAAGATGGATAAGGCTTTGGTGAGATGAATGCGTCTTTAGTGCGGTCGTATGAATAGCCGATACCAGCGTAATTCTTGCGCAGTGGAGTACCGCCATTACGATGCTGACCACCGTGTGTGTTGTACGAAGTCTGAATCCACTCACCGGGACTTGAGTCCACAAATGTTTGAAAGAACTCAGCTTCAGCAACGATTACGTTGACTACTTTACCGTCTACTACTTTTGCAAAATGTGCCATTTAATTTCCTTTATGCTATGTAAGTGCCAGATGTTGTAAATGTGTGGATGGTATTTCCACCAGAAGTAGTTACTGTGCCGCCTGTCCCCCGTTGTGCCCCAGCATAAGAGATGATTACAACGCCAGAGCCACCAGCACCTGATGTGTGACCATTGTTGTCACCGCCACCACCGCCACCGCCTAAATTGGCAGTACCAGCAACGCCATTTGCAGCGCCGTTGTAATGAGAACCTGCGCCCCCGCCTCCTGCGCCGCCAACACCCCCCGGCCCGCCTCCACCAGCCGCACCACCAGAGCCTCCGCCCCCTCCTGCGTAAGTGACGCTTGAGCCAGAAATACTTGAGGCTGTACCAGCACCGCCAGCGCCCCCCACAGATGTATTTACACCACCCGTAGCAGTACCGCCAATTGCACTCGCACCTCCACCACCTCCGGCACCTTGTCCAGCAGCATTTACTGCGCCACCACCAAATCCTTGTCCTGACGTTCCAGAACCTGCACTTGATGCGCTGTTAACTTGCCCACCGCCAGAACCACCATTTGCACCGTTTGCAGGAGTAGAACTACCACCGCCTCCACCGCCACCGCCTATTGAAGTAAATGAACTAAATACTGAATTTGAGCCGCTGCCACCAACAGTACCCGCCGCACCAGCCGTACCTCCGCCACCAACAGTAATAACATAACTTCCTGTAGAGGCTATTGAAGTTGTTCCTGTGAGCAAACCCCCTGCACCACCACCGCCACCTTGACCTGACGCATAGTTTTCTCTACCACCACCACCACCACCAGCAACCACAAGATAAGTGGCTGTATAAGGTAAGGCTGGATTAAACTGAACCCAAGCAGATGCGGTAGTTGAATACCACTCAGGGAAACCCGTAGTAGAGTTATATCTTTGTGCCCCAGCCACAGGCGAACTTGGTCTTTGTGCAGTAGTACCAGAAGGTAAGTTTGAAGCCCCTGTACCGCTACTTCCATATACATCCAAAGCCGTTGTCCCCACCGTACCCTGACCCGGTGCAATCACCTGAGTTATCGGGCTTGTGTAGTAAACATAAATGTTGTTAGTCCCGCTCAGTGGAGCAGACGTAAATGTGATGGTGCTACCGCTGACTGTGTATGCTGAACTGGGGTTCTGGGCTACGTTGTCAATCGTTACCTGCACCTGCGCCACAGATGCGACTGGGCGAGACAGCGTGAATGCCGTGGCAGAACCCGTACCACTGAAGTAATCAATAGCTGGTGTGAAAGCCTGCGTGGTGTTGGTGTTACCTATAAAAGCCATGTTATGCCGCCAATAAGACAGAGACCACTACGTCAGCCGATGTTGCCGCGCTTGATAACACTTTCAGCGCATCAGACGCAATCAGCACAATCCTGTTACCTTGAATCACCTCTAGCGAACCGCCCACGGGGACAGTAGCCGTCTTGACCAAGTAGTAATCCACCGCAGACCGAGTGAAGTACACATCACAGGTTATAGGAGAAGTTGTTGTATTAGCCACCACCAGACTGGCTACAGCCGCCGTAGTAGAAGCAGACACCGTTACTAGGGTGGAAGCGGATGTGCCAACATTCTTGGCTACATAGGAGGTATTGGTATAGGTTGCCATATCAGCCCATCATAAAAGAGAGGAAATAAGACCCGTCATTGGGCTTATCGGAATACGCAGAATAGCCTGCTGGATACGTGACAAAAACATCTTTTGTCCCCGCGCTAAAAGTAACCAAAGAACCAGAGTTACTAGACGCCAACACGGTTGTACGACTTAGGGTTGTCCCTGATGATGTATATGTACCAATCCCGACTTCCCATTCAGAGCCAGTCTGACCTGCAATAGTGTAGTACGTAGTGTTAGCGTTGCCTACGGCTGCAAAAGATTGAAAGCCTGTAGACGCGCCCAAAAGCGTAACCGTCCCCGTACCTGTCGTGGTAGTGGTTTCTTTTACTCTGTCTGCAACTACTAGTGCCATATTGTTCCTTTAAATTGTCTCGACCACATTCCAGTCGGACGTTTCCGTGTCGTCAACAAGTGACCATCCAGCGGATTGGGAATTGTTCACATTTTGCCAGTTTGCGGTCTGGCTGTCATCTACTAATTTCCATGCTACTGGAATTACATCTCCAACTTGTCCATTAGCTGATACCCCAATCAGACTCAAAAGCCTGCTGGTTGTTACAGAGCCAACATTACCCGTGGCAGAAACGCCTGTTATAGCAACTTCTTTACTATGGGTAACCGTACCAACCGCGCCTGATGCCGATACCCCAGTCAGCGCCTTAGTAATACTAGGAGAAACGGTGCCTACAAAACCTGTTGCAACATCTCCGTCTTCGCCTTCTGATGTACTAGGTGCTACTGTTCCAACTGACCCTGCGGCTTGAACGCCCGTTATGGCTACTGTGCGACTTGGTGTAACCGTACCCACACTACCCGTGGCTTGAACACCTGTAAGTGCTTGCGAAGATACAACAGACCCTACCGCACCTGATGCAGATACACCAGTAAGCGCCTTTGTAGTGCTAGGAGCGACTGTGCCTACTGTGCCTGCGGCTTGAACGCCTGTAATAGCAACCGTGCGGCTTGGTATGACCGTACCCACAGCCCCAGAAGCAGATACGCCTGTTAAAGCTATAGAAGCGCTTGGAACAACTGTTCCAACAGAACCTGTGGCTGCTACCCCAGTAATCGGGAAAGAATTACCAAATCCAACAGTTCCAGCGCTACCTGCTGCTTGGACACCATTTATAGCAACTGTGCGGCTAGGTACGACCGTTCCAACTGAGCCTGTGGCTAAAGTTCCATCTTCCGTTGGATTGTTTGTTTCTACTACATCTCCTACGCTACCCGTAGCCGCTACGCCTGTTAGAGCAACGGAGCGGGAAGGTGTTACTGTTCCTACGCTACCTGTAGCGGAAACCCCAGCAAGCGCAAGAGTTGTCGAGGGGATGACAGTGCCAGCATTACCAGAGGCAGAGACCCCAGTCAGGGCTATTGTAAAAGATGTAGATACAGAAACCGTACCAACTGCGCCGGAGGCTGAAACCCCAGTAATGGCTATCGTTGTATTTGGTGTTGCTGTACCTACCGAGCCAGTTGCTAAGTTACCATTTTCAGTAGGATTATTTGTCTCTGTAACATCACCAACGCTACCCGTTGCTTGAACGCCTGTTAAGGCTACTGACCTTGATGGAGTTACTGTACCTACACTGCCAACGGCTTGAACCCCTGTAAGCGCCGCACTATTAGAGATACTTGCTGTAACCGTGCCAACTGAGCCAGTAGCCGCTACGCCTGTAAGCGCAAGTGTTGTCGAGGGGGTGGCAGTACCAACTGAACCAGTAGCAAGATTGCCATTCTCAGTTGGATTGTTTATCTCCGCAACAGTGCCTACCGAACCAACGGCTTGAACACCTGTTAACGCAACAACAACGCTATTCTCTCCAAGTGAAGAGAACGGCGCTTGCGAAAATGCGGAGATACCAAACATGGTCTACGGCTTAAGCCGCCTCCGCATTAAGTTGTTGCTAAGCGAATAAGCGCTAGTGTTGTCGAGTTGGTAGGCATCGTTAAAGTAAACGTGCCAGCAGTGATGGTTTGTGAACCAAATGTGTGAACACTGATAGCCTTGTTAGACTGTGTAGAGTTATAAATCAATACAGTATCAAACGCGGTAGACAAGGTAACGGTTGTGTAAACAATCGAGGCTGAAGGAGTCCAGTATCCTACGCCCGCAGTAGCGGAACTGTTGGTAGAGGTTGGAGCAGTAGCATTCGTTACCGTCACACCACCAGCCGTGTAGTTAGTACCTGTTACTTCACCTGTAGCCGTATATGCAGTTGTGCCTGCGTTAATGGTTGCTGACACCAAATACAAAGCCGCTTTAACGGTATCTGTGGTTGGTGAAGTCAAACTACCACGTGAAGCGATAGTTGAAGTACCAAGTTGGTGTTGACCTAACATCAGTTCGCCAAGGAACGATGTGCACATTGATTGGGTATTAGCCATGATATTTCCTTTATGCTAAAGAAGCGGTTTCGCCACCGGCAAAGGTTGGCATTTTTTTCAAAGTCACATGCGCGGAGCGGTGGACAAGTTCTTCGCCATCCCAATACTCAACCCAAGTAGTTGACTCGTTGTCATTATCCACGGTTCCCTCTCGCTTTTCAAGCAAAGATTCGTCCATGTCGCCTTTTGTTGTGGTGATGATAGCCATTCGTGCTCCTTTAAGAAATGCGAATAATCGCAGATGTGTTAGTGACTGCTGGGAATTGTACGGTGAATGTGGCTGTAGAGGTCTTATCTGCACCAAAATCTAAGACACAAACCGCTGGGTTTCCGCCACCGCTTAGATAGATTAACGCACCCCGTGCAGTAATAGCGCCCGTCCATGATGTGTTATCAAACGAAATAAAGGCTGTGTCTCCATTACCTACCGTTGGGACTTGGGCTATCGTCAATAAATTACCGCCCGCTACATAGTTGCCACCAGACGCTTCGCCCGTAGCAGTGTATGCAGTTGTGTCTTCATTGAGAGAAGCTGAGTTGGTATACAACGCTAAATAAAAACTACCAGACGTAAAGTTAAACGTGCCATTCATCAAACCCGTCTTAAACGTATTGCAGGTAAAGTTTCCGGTAAAAGCCATCAAGTCACCGCCTGTCTATATTGACCAGAACGATACGCATCCTGACGCTCCATACCATCTCCAAGGCGTTTAGCCAGAGCCAATGCTTCCTTGTACTTAGTGTCGTACAAAGCAATCAAATCGGGTTCACCCTTCATGTACGTGTACGCCTCTACTAGCGAACCATACAGAAGAACTGTGTCAAAGTTATCACCCAACCATGTAGTTACGGCTGTAGTGATTGACTCAGGGTAATAGTAATAATGCAGTTCTACGTAATAAGTAGCATCTGGGGTTGGCCCAAGAATAAGAGACAACTCATTTGTAATTGCTGAACTGACAATAGTTGGCCCAAACAAGGCGTAATACTTTGGCTCGCCCGTGCTGTTAGGAGTTGGATATGCCTGACGTATAAAGTTAACGTCTTTGTTCAATAGATACTCAAACGTACCTGTATCTAAATTAATAGGGCTGCCCGTAGCCCCCGTTACCAACGCTAAAGAATACACAGACAGAAAATCGTTTGGTAGCGATATGTATTTGTTGTTCGCCGTGATGGCTGTGTATTGGTTCTTGCGAATAGATGGAAACTGTACCGTGTTGTAAATGCGTTGTTCAGCCTGCGTAATCAGACGGTTAATCTGAGTCGTTGAAGACACAACCGTGCTATCCGCCAAAGTGGTAGACGGAAAGTTGTTCTCTGTATAGGTCTGAATTGCCGTTACTAACTCGGAATAGTTCATCCCATTGGTCCTCTCGCCATCACGCCTTTAGTAGCGCAACCAGTACCACGGATTTTGATGCCGTCGGTTTTAACAGGTTCGTTACCAGCAGATTTGCTAATAGCGCCAATGCTGACATCCATTGTGTCTAACTTGCTAGAGTTAGCTTCTTTTCCGGGATTACCAGAGATAGTGAACTTCTTGCCAGTCATGTGGTGTGGCTCGGCGTAGACGCTGGCATCACCAACTTCTTTACCCATCATTTTTTTACTGAATGTAGCCATTACTTGCTCCCTTGGTTTGCAACACGAGCCAAGTTACGACCAACAGCCTTCATAGCGTCAGAGGTAACGCCACCTTTGGCTAACTTAGTCATTGGCTTGCCGGGGTGCAATCTTTTCTCGTGCTTATGCACAGCACCTGCCATCATTTTTTTGTCTTGTTTCAAGTCTGCTTTATCCATTTTTAACTCCTAAGTTACGCTAACCGTTACTGTACCTAATTCCACCTCTAAAGCCAAGTTATTTGGCGTTAATACGGCATCAAAACTACTCGACCCACCAACAGGGTTCCAGCCCCATTGAAAGATTCTGCTACCGCCCCCGTTATACCCATCTGTTAAATTTCCAGAAACTTGATAACTGGTATCGGGTCTAGGCTCACGCACCGCTTGTGGGTCATTTACTGGATACAAACCAAGAGACAACTGCGGTTGATCTGGATCCCAGCAAGACTGACAGACCTTGATCTGAAACAGCTTAGTCTTGATGACTTCCTTCTTTAGTTGGCTAAGTTTGTACCTCTGCCCACATCGGTCACATTCCGCAATCGAATACTTACCTGAAGCAAACTTACTTGGCATGACTTACCTTAGTAAAACAACTGCCTTGGGACAAACCGATCCGACGCTTTCTCTCTATCTTCTTGTGAAGCCAACAGCCATTGCTGTTCGTATTCAGTCTTTAAAAATACAATTCGTTCAGGACTAGCATCTATTCGTTTAGAAGCAATATAAAACGCCAACCCAGCAACCATGCATGGGATAAATCGAAACGGAATGTCTTCTACGTTTACACCATTACCAGCGTCTTGCATACGACGTAAGCGCCAGTAAATAAAAGTGTAGTCCCCACCAGCGTTAGGCGCAGGCCACACGTTGATACAGGGAAGGTTCTGAACATAGATAGCCGCGCCAGCAGTATGTGCTGCTGCGGTTGTGTAATTTTGAGCACGGGTACAGTTAATCAAACTAGTACCGTCAATGTTTGTATATCCAATCGTCTCTGAATCAATCTTTATAAATCCCGTAGTGGTTAACCCTGATACGCTACTCAGCACAATAGTCGTGCTAGTGCTTGTGATTGTTGTCGATAGAGTGATGGATGTAGCGTTTGTCTGTGCTGACTGGCGGTTAACCCACACTTGGATAGGACGCCCAGTAGTAAGTTTATTTGGGATAGTGGAGTAGGTAGACTCAGAAATACGGCTAATGTTGATATCACTCTGGGTACTAGCCGTGCCGTTGTTTTGGCGAATTACATGGTCTAGCAAGTCAATTGTGTCGTCTGGGATTGGGTAGACAGACTGCCCAGTCACCATAGCAATAGCGCCCTCTTGGATTGTCCAGAGATTGATGCCACGATTAGCCCACTCAATCGTTAATAGATTTAACGAACGACGTGCGGTACGAAACTCATAACCAGTGCGAACCTCTATACCGGCCCGCTCATACGCTTCCTCAATCAGATCATTTAGATCTAAATTAAAAGTGGTAGTGTTACTGGTGTACGCCATTATCTAAAGCCTGCTGTTTTCTTTGCTATGCCTTTTGGCTGAGCCACAAACTGTTTACCTGCCGCTTTACCTGCACGCTTTGCTTTGGTAGTAGCCGCATACTCCGCAGAGCTGAGACTTTTGATCGCAGCTTCTGGAAGGTACCGCTCACCCGTTTTTGACGATGGCTTTCCCGACTTAGTGCGCCATTTCTGGTCGCCCCAGTTTTTAAGGGATTGCTGTGGCGCTTTCAATCTTTGTAGCCCCCACCTGCGGCTTTATAGCGTTTAGCCATTACTTGTGCTTTTCTCGCGCTCCATTGCCCTGCGCCTGTACCTACGATTGCCGCAGCTTTGACACTGTTAAAAATCCGTTTACGTAAACTAGGCTTGGTGTAGTTACCAGCCTCATTTACCTTGGACTTGGTCTTGCCACCTTCAGCATACTGTGTGAAGTCGGTGTCATCCTTTCGGGCAGTCTTACTACCCTTGGGCATCTTAGATGAAGCTATATCACCCATGCCACGACTCGACATCATAGGTATTTTCCTTTGGTCTTACCCTTAACGCAACACCCGTCAGCACGGCTGGAAGCTGAACCGCCAGAAGCTAGCTTCTTAACTACCTTTGGAGCAGGTTTAGGTTCTTTTTCAACCCTGATCCCACTACCGGGTTCTGCGGGTTTAGGGCCTGTACGAACAGGTTCGTCTACTGGGGTGTAGTCTGGGTATTTAACGTCAGCCATGATTAGCACACCCTTCCACGGGTTTTACCTTTGGTAGCAATACCATCGGCACGGCTAGAAGCAGAAAAAACTTTACCGCCAGACTTATATCCGCCCATAGAAGCGCCAATGTCTGCTTCTTTTTGACGTCCTTGCTTAGCTCTATAGTCTTTTACAATCTTGTCGCTTTGCTGTTGAACAATAGCTTTATCCCGAGCCACAATCTGTTCGCCAAGACGTTTAGCGTCCTGAGCTTTTTCAGGGTCCATTTTGGTCATGGACATGCCTTCGTTCTTAGTCACTGAAGATGACTTAGGAGTAGGCGCAGAAGATTCGCCACGGCGAGTTAAACCTTGTTGCTTGTTCATATAGTCGCGCAAGCTCAAACCAGACTTTTCTAGTTCTTCTTTGGTAACAATATTAGCTTTAGGCTTTGAGGGGGTTACGGTTTCAGAAGTACCGGCAGCACCACGACCGCCATCGCTTTCTACTTCTTCGCCAGCAAAGTATCGTTTAGTACGTGCCATGATTGACTCCTTAGCAGTTTCTACCGCTCTTGCCGCCCGTTTTCATAGTAATCATCTTGCCTTTGGTTTTACCCTTGGACTCAATGCCGCCACCTTTAGCTGCGAAAATAGGCACTTTTTTGCCATCTTTCATTTTCATAGGCATGCCGCCTTTTTTCATACCCATACCGCCCATACCGCCCATAGCTGTATCAGCCATAGGAGTAGGCTTCTTCATGCCATCTTTAGCCATGCTCATGCCGGGTTTCATCATCGGTTTGCCCATTTTTGTAGCCATCTCACCACCTCTTTTAAAAGTTTTGCCTTTATCGGCGTTGTTGAACTCTTTACCCACAGACTGTGGGACTCCTGCTTTCTTAGCAAACGACGGCGAGTGCGCTATCGCAGCCATGAAATTGTGCTGTTTCTTACTCGTGCTTGGCATATTTGGCTATCAAAGCCTTAACTGTTTCAGTCTCGTATATACGCAAGGCTAACCACACAATGGTCAGTATTCCGCCAACCAGTGTTACTACCGGCGTCATCCAGCCCATGAAGCCACCAAGTCCAACAACCACAGCTGCGCCGTCAGTCATTGTTTTTACATCGTTGTTCATATAAGTCCTTTAGCATTTCCAAGCCCGTAGGCTTTTGTTAATCCTAGAGTTAGGATCTTTCGCTGTTTTGGGTGAAGTCAACTTCTTTTTCATACCTTCCATGCGGGCGCAGAAAGAATCTTTACGACTACCGCCCTCTGGTTGCGGAGCCTTTAGCCCCGGCTTGCCCGGATTGGCTTTGTTGTAGGAAGCCCGCCCCTTGGCGTTTAAACCGCCCTTTTCGGACTTGCCTTCCTTACGCTGCCATGCGGGAGACTTAGCCATAGAATATTGTGATACCTGTTACGGTACCAACACTTGTCGTTAAATGTAGCCCCGTAGAGGCCAATATGCCCTCGCCGGGAATCAAAATATAGAAAGTGTTTGGCGTTGCAAGGCTTGCAATATCCATCGTATAGAGAACGGCGGCAGTAGCGCTTCCGTTT
>Ga0209296_1000392_pt1 | contig 37787 bp, 5 predicted proteins | sample S_130206_EF_Meta_FD_187319 | JGI IMG/M metagenome (GOLD analysis project Ga0209296, IMG submission 187319) | Freshwater microbial communities from Lake Simoncouche, Canada to study carbon cycling - S_130206_EF_MetaG (SPAdes) (version 2) | ecosystem: Environmental > Aquatic > Freshwater > Lake ... | reverse complement strand
TCTAAGCCAGTTAATGTTAATGGCGCTACCACTACTACATTTAATAACACCAGCAATACTATCTCCGGGGTAGTTACTGGAAGCGCTGCGATTACATCTAATGGTATTGGTACCCTTAGCCTTACTGGAAATTCAACTGGGTATACCGGCACCATCAATGCCAATGCTGGCAATGTTGCAGTGAATGCTAATTTCTCTAATGCATCTGCTAATGTAGGTGCAGCAGGTAAAATCAGCGGTATCGGTTCCATTGGCACCTTGACCGCTAACGGTGGTGTTGTTTCTCCTGGTAACAGCCCTGGAACATTAACAGTAGGTACAGCAACTTTAGGAAATTCTGGATCTCAGGCTACCTACAATGTAGAAATTAATGGGGCTTCTTCAGGGCAGTTTGATCAGATTAAAGTTAATACCTCTGCCACCTTGGCCAATGCAGTGCTTAATATTACTGCGGGCGGTAACCTTCAGGTTGGGCAGCAATTCCAGATTGTAAGTGGCACAACCACTGGACAATTTTCCAATGCAGTTAGCTCGATTGTAGCTGGAAATACTACCTTCTCCGTAACTTATAATGCTAACGGTGTATTGCTCACGGTAACCTCCGTTACTCCTAGTCCAACACCAACACCAACCCCTAGTCCAACACCAACACCAACACCTAGTCCTACACCAGCGCCAACTCCTACGCCCCCTGCGCCTTCACCAACACCTACTCCAACTCCTACCGGGCCTTATGTCTTGTTTGCGGTAGGTGCAGGTGCGGGTGGTGGCCCTGAAGTTAAGGTTAACTTCACCGATGGTTCTTCCGTTAGCTTTTTTGCTTACGACATGGCTTATCGTGGTGGGGTTCGCGTGACCATGGGCGATCTCAATGGCGATGGTAACAACGAAATCATCTGCGGCACCGGCCCTGGTGGTGGCCCGAATGTTAGGGTCTTTACTGTGACCTCTTCGGGTAGCGTCACCATGGTTTCCAACTTCTTTGCCTTCGAACCTCAGTTCACGGGTGGTATTTATGTTGCAGCAGGCAACTTGAATGGCGATGTTTCAGGGTCTGGCACCGGCATTGCAGACTTGATTGTTTCTGCAGGCCCTGGTGGTGGCCCTCGTGTGATTGCTTATGCGGGTGGTGCAAACTATGTGAACCTGAATAATCAGCTTTGCGATTACTTTGTATATGCTCCTACCTTTTCAGGTGGGGTAACAGTTGCAGCGGGCAATGTGGTTGGTGCAGCCAACAGCACCGATGAAATTATTACGGGTGCAGGCGCTGGTGGTGGCCCTCATGTTAGGGCATTCCAATTAAGTAATACGAACACCCCTAACTCGGTTCTTGAGTACATGGCATTTGATCCTGCAATCCGAAACGGTATTTTTGTGGGTGCAGGCGACTTAGATAACGATGGTTACGATGAAATCTTTGCTAGTACCAACTCGAGCCCAAGCTTACCAACCATGGTAAATGTAAGATATGGAAACGGGAACCAGGCTGTGGTTTATCCTTTTGGAACATTTACAGGCGGGGCAACTGTTGGTGTTGCCAAGGATAACAACAACCCAAGCAACCAGTACATGACTGTTGGGGCAGGCCCTGGCGGTGGTCCATTGGTTCAAATTTACAATAGGAACCTGATTGCAATTGATAGCTTGTTTGCCTTCCCGATTAACTTCACGGGTGGTGTGTTTGTGAGCACTTCAATAAGTTGAGTCAAAATCGAAAGATTTTAAAAATAATTCATAAGACGGCAAGCTTTAATGCTTGTCGTCTTATTTTTTTGGAAGTAGCGGAACTATGGATTGTTCTATTAACGCATTTCTTAATAGTTAAAGCTGAAAAGATAGAAATATAAGTAAAATGATGCGTTCACTTTCCATATGAAACTCAAAAAAAAAGTTAAACTTAGGTTACTTAGAGAACTGTATAAGTTTTCCAGTCGAACACCCTAGTTTTTGTTTTGCGAGGCACTTGTCATGTCTTTCTCATGGTTAAACTTGAAGAAATCCAAAAACGGTTCAAACCTGCGTTCCAGGTTTTTTGCTCCAGAACTGCTTGCTTTGGAAAACAGAGTTAACCCCACAGCTTTTACCGCAAATGTTTTTTATAATGTTAATAATATTATTGAGGTGCAATTAACAAGTGTTGGTATCGGTGCAAATGCTAATACTTTGAGAGTCTCATCAATTGGCTCTGACACAATTTCCATTAATGCGGGTTTTGGTAATACAATTCAATTAAGCAGTGATGCTAGGAGTTCTGGACTTGTCCCTTCAACTAATCCTGCCCAATTAGTGTCAATTATTAGTCCAAGTGGTAGCAAAGGTTTAACTTTGATTGGGAATGTAGGTCAAGACAAATTTACTTTAGGAGATTTTAATATTAGCTCTGCCGGTGAATTTGGAATTTCAATCGATACAAGTTCTTTTTCCGGCGCTAATAATCAAGATACTTTAACCATTGATGGTTCAGTTAATGTTATTGGAGCGGGTAGTTTTAAAACCAGCAATTCCATTCCAACTCAAAATTTAGATCAAATTGTTATAACTAGTTTAGGCGAAATCTATGCAGACACAGGTAATATCTTGCTTGTTGCAAATCAGGGTGGTACCAGCAATATTGATGTTTCTCCACGCGCTGGTGGAACGGCTTCATTAAATACATCTTCAGGGTCTGTTACATTTCTTGCAGGCCAATTAATTAATATTGAAGGAAAAGTTGTCAGGACTAATGGTGGCTCGATTGACTTTCTTTCTGCTGTAAATTTGAAAAACGCAACCGAACTAGTCACAACTGGAAACTCTTCTGCAAGTATTACTTTTTCTTCCACTGTAGATGGCAATGTAGATTTAGACGTAAATTCTTTGGGATCTCTTAATTTTAATGGTCTTGTTGGAAGCCTAGCACCCCTTAAAAACATCAGCACAAACAATATTTCAGGTTTAAATGTTAATGATAATATCACTGCAGATTCTTTTAATACTGACCTGTTTAATACCAACTTTGGAGTTAATGGAAATATCGTATTTAATGGCTTACAAACTTATAATACAACCAATGGATTGAATCTTGTAACTAACTCAAATTCAAATGGTGACATTTCTATTAATGGTGCCATCACCATGGTTTCTAATGCCATACTTAATTTTGTACATGGCGGTGCCTTGAACATTAATGCAAGTATTACACATGGTAAATTTCTTGAGACGTCCGTTGGTGCTGGTTCTAATTCAACCGTTAATATTGGCGATACTGCCTCGGTTAGTATTTATTCTGATGCGGGCATTACCTTTAATTGTCCAGTATTTCTTAAAACAAATGTGAGCCTTGAGGCCACTAATAATAGTAGTATTATATTTGGTAAAACTCTAGATGGACCCGGGTCTCTTTCTGTAAATTGCACGGGCAGTCTGGTTTTTACAGGTAAAGTTGGCGGTTCAACGAGCGTTGGATCGATTGATACAAGATTGGTTGGATTGCTTAATTTTAAAACTAGTGATCCATTAACATTGACTTTTAGTGACACCCTTAATGTTGGATCAATTAATGCAATGATTCAGGGCGATGTTTCTATGAAGGGTGATCAAGTCTATTCGGGAGCAGGGCTTAGTCTTGTTAATCTTATTGCAAATTCAACAGCTGAACTCGGTAATATCTCAAGTAATGCCACAAATGCCTCTGATGTTTCGATTAGCAATGCTGGAAAACTGAATCTAACGGGTGATATTGTAATCGGTGGTAATTTTAATCAGGCTGCTATTCTTTCAAGTATTACGTTGACCAATGGCGGTTCAAGTTATACTTCTTATCCCGATGTTACGATTACTTCTAACCCTGCTGATACAGGTTCAGGCGCATTTGCTAAAGCGTCACTTGGGATTTCTTCTCTTGTTTTTAATTACCCTGCAACTGGCCAAGCAACATTGGGAACAGGTGCTAATAGTGGAACTTTGGCTTCTATTGTTCCATTATCGTTAGGTTATGGCTATACAACAGCTCCTGTTGTAATCATTACCGGCGGTGGTGGTACTGGAGCAACCGCAATTGCCGTTTTAGGGACGGGCACTCAAACTGGGCAGGTTGTCTCTTATATAATTACCAATCCCGGCTCAGGATATACAACGACCCCGACGATAAATGTTGGTTCTAATTTCCCTGCCACTGCCCAAGCAACATTGGGAACAGGTGCTAATAGTGGAACTGTGGGTTCTATTGTTCCTTTATCCCTTGGGTTTGGTTATATAACAGCGCCTGTTGTAATCATTACAGGCGGTAATGGTACTGGAGCAACCGCAACTGCCGTTTTAGGTACGGGCACCCAAACCGGACTGGTTGTTTCTTACATAATTACCAATCCTGGCACCGGATATACAACGGCCCCGACTATTACCGTGGCCCCGCCCCCTGCTTCAGTTTCTGGAATAGGTTCTGGCTATCAACTAAATGGCTTGGTTACGTTACAAGGAAAAAGCCTTTCAAACATTACTTCGGCTTATGCTGCTACTGCAAAAGTAACGAATATTTCATCTTCTGGTGCAATTTTAGGTTTAGATCTTTTAAATCCTGGGAAATATGATTACCTAAACAGTATAAATGGGCTAAATAATTTGGAGGTTGTTCCATTAAGTAGTGGTTTAGGATCTGGTGCGTTTGTTAGTGCCGTTGGTTTTGTGAATGCAGTGGAGCTTGTTTCTTCTGGCTCGGGATATGTAAGTACACCAACGGTTTCTTTTTCTGGTGGCAACGGCTCGGGCGCAACTGCTTTTGCAAGTTTGATTACTCCTATAGGTGAAGTCTTTGCTGGGGTATCAGGATCAACAAATTCTTTAAATATTAAGGCAGGCTTCGCTGGTAATATTACATTTACTACCAAGTTAAATCTTAATCAAGATTTAATATTAGACAGTAGTACTTCATCTTTGTCTAATATCACTTTGGGAGGGATTGAAAGTGAAACTTCTACTGCTCATAACCTTGCATTAGTTGCTGGAGGATTTCTTCAATTCAATGGAACCGTAGGGGGTGTTAACCCTCTCGGTGCAATTGATGCTTCCTCAAATCCTGTTAATTTGGTGAATGCAACAAGTAAGTGTTTAGGAATTAGCGCTAGTTCCCTTAAGGTTATATCTTCTGGAGATATTAATTTAAAATGTAAACAATTTTACTCTGGTTCACTTGCTTCGGATAAATCTTCAACTTTTAGTGTAGATCTTACCAATACAACAACAAATTCTACTGTGAATCTTAGTGAAATTAATACTACCTCGCAGATTCAATCTATTTTGGTTATTAATGGTGGGAGCGGTTATACTCTGACACCAACGGTTAATATTGCCCCTCCCCCTGCGGGTGGAACCCAGGCAACTGCTTTTGCGAACATTGTAAACGGTGTCGTGACAAGTATATCTATTGTTAATGTTGGATCAGGATATATTACTACTCCTTCTGTAACAATCACGCGTGCTCTTGGGGATGGTACAGGTTTGGAGGCTACTGCTGTTGCTGAACTTGTTAAAAAATCTGTTCGAATTAATAATGTAGGGGCTTTGATTTTTAATCGGGATATTAATATCCAAGGTGACTTCGTTCAGAGCGGACTCGGATCTGTTACATTCGGCGATAGTTCGATTGTCAATTCCATAGTTGAACCTCCTAAAATCCAGTTGAACACTTCGGGTGGAAATGTTTCTTTTGATGCGGGGGTTAATCTTGTTCAAGATTTGGATATTAATTCTCAATTTGGGAATATAACTTTTAACCGCAATGTAAATTCTTTGAACGGTAAGGATCTTAGTTTGACTTCTGGCCCTTCTGAACCAGGATTACGGAATGGCGATATTTTATTAAAGGGTTCGTTGGGTGGTGTCAATGCTATGGGGGATATTGTTGTTAATTACCCAGATGATTTTTCGATATTAGGTAATGTGGTTGGAAAATCTTTGATTATCAAGGGGGTGGTTGGGTCTGTTACATTTTCCGGGACGCTTAATACTTATGGTTCTACGATTGACGGAACCGATTTTGTCAGCCTTAGCATTGAAACCACGCAGATATCTGGTGGCATATTATTTCAGCAAGCAGTAACTCCTGCAGGAAATGTTGTTATTAATAATGCTGGTTCTTTTATAACTGAAATAAAGGGAGATATTAGTAGCTCAGGTAGTTTTATTCAGAAAGGTTTAGGGGCTTCTTTTCTATCTGGCGATATAATCACCACCACGGGTGGTATAACTTTTAAACAACCTGTCAATTTTACAGGAAAACCTATTTTTAATGCTAGTTATAATAGTTCACTCGCAAATATTGCAGATATTACGTTTTTAAAGGGTGTTAACGGTACTGGGGGTGTTTCACTGGAGGCTACTGGGAAAATCATTTTTAAAGAAGATATTGGTCTATTGAATCCTCTCTCGACGATTGAAATTGTGAATGCAAGAACTGTTGAATTTAATAGTCTTCCAACTCAAACCCTTAATGTAAATAAGATTCTATTGACTAATACAAAGGGTACAGTAACTTTTTTTGGCAAGTCTAATATCATTGATTCAATAACCACCGCTAGTAATGCTTACAATGTTGAATTTAAGTCTGACATTACGGTTGGATCAAATGCTAATATCCTCAATAATGGCAATGTGACATTTTTTGGGAAAGCCACTTTTCTTGGAACTGCTTACTTTAATAATTCGGGATTTTTAAATTTATCAGGAACCAGCTTGACGAGTTCTGGCTCTCTTAATGTCCAATCTAAAATAAATCTTTTTAGCAATCTTGATCTTTTTCTCGGGTCCGCAAGTAATACTTTTGGCGGCACTGTTTCTTCATTATCCGGAATATCTCTAAATCTTAATAACGGAAGTAATCTTGTACTTACTGCGAAGGATTCACCTCAGTTCCTTGGTACAATAGTTCTTAAAAGAAATTCTTCTTCTGTCTCAACTTTGCAAGTAAATGGTTCTTATTTAAATGCTACAGTTTCCTTAAGTGGTGGTAAACTTACTGGCACTGGCAAGGTTAAAGAAGTTCAGAATGTTTCAGGAGGCATATTGAGTCCTGGTGCTCCAGTAGGAACGTTTACCATTAGTAAGGATCTAACTTTTTCATCAACTAACATTTTTTCAACTCAGATCAATGGTTCGGCTGCTGGTTCTTTTGGTCAATTAAGCGTTGCTGGGTTAGTTAGCCTAAATAGTGCAAGCCTAAATATTCCGGCAGCTTCTAATCTTTCTGTTGGTCAGAAAATCATGATTATTAATAATGGGGCTTCCAGTTCCATTAGTGGTCAGTTTCAGGGTTTGGTTGAAGGGGCGTCTATTGCTGTTGGTGCAGTAACTTTTAGCATTAGTTATAAAGGTGGCACTGGTAATGATGTAGTTCTAACCGTAACTAATGTGGTTATTCCTCCCCCACCCCCGACTTACTATGCGATTGGAGTTGATTATGGTGGCGGGTCTGTTGTTCAAATTAACTATGCCAATGGCACTAATCTTTCTTTCTTTGCATATAGCCCAACATATACGGGCGGGGTTCGTGTTGCGTTGGGTGATGTTAACGGCGATGGTTATAATGATTTGATTACTGGAACGGGTTTGGGTGGTGGCCCTCATATTAAGGTATTTAATTTAATATCAGGGCGACCAGTAGAAATGGTGAGTTTCTTTGCATTCGAACCAAATTTTATGGGTGGGGTATACGTAGCTTCAGGTGATATAAATGCTGATGGATTTGACGATATTATAATTGGCGCAGGGGCAGGTGGTGGTCCAAGAGTTAAGGTTATAAGAGGTGGTTCTGGGTACTCCATGAATTCCGCTGTTCCTCTTATGGATATTTTTGCCTTTGATCCTAGTTTTACTGGTGGTGTTAGGGTTGCTGCTGGGAATCGTGACAATGTAGGTGGAGAGGAAGTAATTACTGCTGCTGGCTATGGTGGTGGGCCTAACATTAGATCATTTAGTGCTGTCGGTCAGGTCATTGATAACTTCTTTGCCTTTAGCACTAATATCAACACTGGAATTTTTGTTGGTGCGGGTTATGTGGATGGTGATGGTATTGCTGATATCATTGCGGGTACCGGATTAGGTACTCCAACTCAAATTGCGGCTTTCTATTCCAATGGGACTAGACCAGTTGCAGTGCCGTTTACTAGTGGTTTTATGGGTGGTGCTACCGTCGGGGTTGCATTAAATTCTTCTGGACAACAGGTTTTTGCAGCAGCTACCGGGCCAGGCGGGTCTCCTGTGGTTTGTCTTTTGAATAATTCCCTAGCTACTGTCGATTCATTCTTTGCGATCAATCCGTTGTTTAGTGGTGGATTGTTTTTGAATACTTCACTTTAATCAAAATGCAAAAAATTTATTAAATATTCTCTTTAGAACATAATTTAAAGGGTTCGATTCTTTTTTGAGTGTTTTTATAAATGCATGGTTTTTGAAGTTATTAGCAATTTTTTTGATTAATTACAGAAACCCATTTTATTTTCCGCTTCAAATTTCTCAGAGATTTTGCACTAAAGGTTTTTAGGGTGTAAATAATTATTGAGTACTTATGTGATTGAACACAGCCATTACATGATCTTTTGATTATGAAATGAAGGGTACCAAGAAAAAGTCTTCCAAGGTAAGGAAGCTTAAGGATTAAAGGAGTTTGAAATGTTAAAACCTTGGTTGAAATCTTTCAAGAATATATTTCAGGCTAATGCTTCTGACAAATTTTTAAAAAAAACACAAAAAAGACGCACATCTTTAGAATTAGTGAGTCTTGAAGAAAGATTAAATTTATCAACTGTTTACATAGGTTACACTTCAGGCGTTTTAACCTTAAATACTGATGAAGGCTTAGCGACGGATTCGGATTCTTCGACGAATTCTTCTTATACAGCTTTTCAGTCTACAGGCTCAGAAGATAATATTCTAAATTTTATTGCTCCTAATGCTACTCCAAGTGAGTTTACTCTTTTTAAAAATGATCCAGTTAATCCAGTTAATCCAGGAGCTTTTGTTGTTGATCCTGGTACATTTGGTTCGACTTCAGTTCAAATAATTACTACAAACCTTGCAGGCTTTAGTAAAATTGTTTTTCAAGGTTCTAGAGGTAACAATAATCTTATTCTTGGCAGCATGGATGGAAATGTCATCGGTGATAGGGATCCTGCTTTTCCTAATTTTAGTTTTGAAGTGGATGTTTTGTCAACAATTGGTGGTTTTTCAAGCGGGATTGATTCTCTTCAAATTGATGGGGTTATTAGCCTTAAAGGTAATGGTTTTTTTACAACTGATTTTTTAGAATCAAGCATGCCTAATGCTAATTTAGAAACCCTGAGCTTTGGTTCTTCCGGATCAATTATTTCTGTTGGTTCAGGTGGTGTTCGCTTGGTTGCAGATGGCGCTCAGGCTTCCAATATTCAAATGGATCTTGGTTCATTTATTGATATTGGTTCTGGTAGTGTTTATTTAAAATCTGGCACCACCGGAAATATAAATCTTAATGGCAATGTCATAACTACAATTGGAGGATCGGTCGATTTAGCGAGCAATGTTATTTTAGAATCTCCTACAACCTCTATAAATACTGGTTTGGGAGATTCGACTACGAGTATTAATTTTAGAGGTACTATTCAGGGTACGACTGGGTCGGGCCAAGATCTTAATCTTGATACTACTGGAAATATAATTATTGCAGGTGATGCAGGTGATATCAATTTGCCTTTAGGAACTATTCGCGTTGGTTTAAATAGTCCAAATTATGTTCGGAGCATTTTATTTAATGATTTATATGCTAAGTCTCTTAGTTCCCTCACTTTTGGAGCATTTCAGAGTAATGGGATCATTAATTTAAATTACATTGATGGATTGAATATTAAAACTGCTGATGCTGCCCTTGGAACTATTACCCTTGGATCAAGCTCAGTAATTGGATCTTCAATTATTACTTCAAATAACGGCACTGTAAACATTAATAATGCGGCATTATTGCAAATATATGGCGGTTTATCTCTTGACGGGGCATTTAGCCAATCTGGTTCTGGGCTTGTTTCACTTGGGTCCTCAAGTAGTAGTATTTTTTCTGTTTCAACAACATCAGATTTAATTAGTTTTACTGCTCCCATAACTCTTAATCAGGCACAAAATATTTCTTCAAATGCTTCAGGTCTTTTGGGAGCGGGTGCTAATATAAGTTTTGCTTCTACTCTTGACGGTTTCTTTTCCTTAGATTTGACAGCAGGTATTGGGAATATAACATTCTCTAATAAAATTGGATCTTCTACAGCTCTTAGTTCTATCCTTGTTCGAAATGTAAATAAGTTTAATGCTGTAAGAAGTATTAGTGCAGATTCTTTGACCATCACCCAAGCTAATAACTCCGTATCATTTACTAATTTTACTGGGGATAGTGATAGCTATAGTAATAAAACAGGTTTATCCATTACCACTTTTGGTCCTCAAGGAGAGGTTAATTTTTATAAGCCTGTAAATTGTTTTAATAATGCAATAATTAATATTAATAACGCCGGTTTTCTTAATTTGTATCCTGGCGCCAATTTATCTGTTAAAACTGGTTCTATGGTTTTGGGTGGTTCTGGGGGCGGTGGTATTAATCTTTATTCCAACATTTCTTCAACAAATAAGGTTGGAACTGGAAATATTACATTTACTAACCCCGTTATTCTTTTCGCTGATGTTGCGATTACTACAACTGATGGCACGGTTTCTTTTGCGAATAATGTTAATAGTAATCCCTCAGCAACTTTTAGAAGCCTTACTCTTCAAGATAAACTTAATCAAGGTAGGTTTATTTTTGCAAAATCGGTTGGTTTAACTACTCCCTTAAATGCAATCACTGTTAAATCTTCTTTTGGTGTTTCATTTGCGTCTACAGTAAATGCAAATTCCATTACTATCGAAGACAGTAAAAATAGTATTGATTTTATCGGTAATTTGACACTTTCTGGGTCTTTGCAAACTCAGCTTGGGCTTGGGGCAGATATTTATAATTTAACTTTGTCCGGTTTAACCAATCAAATTGGTGGTGCAGGTGTTTTTGCTAATACTGGACTTATTACGCTTGGTAATTCAAATTCTTCTTCTTTCTTATTTAATAGTGGAATTTCAGAATCTGGCGGTGGCGGAGTAGTTGCTCAAGGTAGTTTTGTTGCAAGTGGTGCTGTTTCTTTTGCAAGTATTTTTAAGGTTAACGGGAATAATGTGGGTATTGTTACGCTGGATCTTGGATCCGATAGTATTTTCAATGGTCTTGTTGATGTTCAAGCAAATGAAAGAATCAATAAAAATGGTGTTGGTACCCTTAGGTTAATTACTAATACGGGTTCTACATTTAAGGGAACCATGGCGGTTAACCAAGGGCAGGTGATTTTTTCTGATAATTTTTCCAGTATGGAAAATCTCACCATTTCCGGGGGAACTGTTTCCGGTGCTGGTAGTGTAGGTAAAGTTTATGGTTTTTCAGGGACTATTATCCCAGGGGACGCTGTTGGTACTCTTGCTACCGGTAATTTTTCGCTCAGTTCTTTAATGACACTTTCCCTTCAAGTTGGAACTACTTCAAACGGTGTAAATGATCTTGTTGCTGTTAATGGCACCGTTTCTCTTAATAATGCAACCCTTTCCGTTATCACAGGTAATTTTATTACCGTTGGAACTACTTACACTATTATTCAGAATGATGGTACCGATGTAGTTAATGGCACGTTCCTTAACCTTCCTGAAGGAGCTAGTTATACTTCTGGAAATACTATCTTTACGGTTTCTTATAAAGGTGGTACGGGTAACGATGTAACTCTTAAGGCTATTAGTACAGTTTTGCCTCCAACCCCTGTGAATGTTCCAGGAGTCAAGCAAACCTTTGCTACTGGGATTGATGCAGGCGGTGGCCCTTTAGTCACGGTTAACTTTGCTGATGGCCACACCTCTTCTTTCTTTGCTTACGCCCCTTCCTTTACCGGCGGTGTTCGGGTAGCTATGGGCGATATTAATGGCGATGGGAATGTGGATTTAATTACTGCTCCTGGTGTTGGTGGTGGCCCGAATATCAAGATATTTAATTTGGTAAGCGGTACCCCAATTCAAGTTGCTGACTTCTTTGTTTTTGAAGCTGCGTTCTTTGGTGGGTTATACATTGCTGTGGGCAATTTGAATAACGATGGGTTTGGGGATATCATCGTTGGGGCTGGCCCTGGTGGTGGGCCCAGAGTTAGTGCTTATGCTGGAAGCCAAAATTTTTCAATCAATGGCAGTACGGTCATGACAACTTTCTTTGCTTATGCTCCCGAGTTTACCGGTGGCATTACGGTAGCTGCCGCTGATCGTACTGGTGAAGGTTTGGATGAAATCGTAACAGGTGCTGGGTATGGTGGTGGGCCTAATGTTACCGTATTTCAACTACAACAAACACCACAGGGTGCATTTAATCAAATTGTAATTCAAAATTTCTTTGCATTCGATACCCTATTTACCGGTGGCATTTATGTTGCTGGGGGTAGGTTTACCAATTCTACCTATGATGACATTTTCGTGGGTACGGGGCCCGGTACTAAAGCTACCGTGGCAGTTGCTTTTGGTACGGGTGGAATTCATTACTTAAATCCTTTTGGTAATTTCACTGGCGGGGTAAGAGTTGGTATTTCTTCTAGCAGTATTAAGGGAACTACCCCAAATTACCTAATGGCTGCTGCAGGCCCTAGTGGTGGCCCCCAAGTAAACCTGTATAACACGAATTTTAATCAGGTAGATTCATTCTTTGCTACAAATCCTAATGTTACTTTTGGTCTTTTTGCTAATTCTACGATACTTTAATCAAAATTAATTTTTTTAGGCTGTACCAGTTTTGCTGGTGCAGCCTTTAATGATTTTATCACCTTTTAATTGCATTCCTATTAATCCTTTGTACTACTAAATTTTAACTTTCTCCTTGGGTTAAATCGCTAAGTAACAAAATTGTATGAGTCGAATTATTGAGTACGGCATGGTCTTACAGGACACAAGATAAGATTTTCGTATGAAACGAAGTCTGGTAGCCGCCAAGGGATCAGGAGATCACATGATGAAGCCTCTTTGGATGAAGAAATTAGTTAAAACTATCTTTGGCTCCGTTATTAAAAAAAGATATAAACCAATTATTTTAAGAACTCTTGGAATGGAATTGCTTGAATCAAGGCTGACACCAACTACGGTTAGTGTTGATCCAAACGATTGTGGTAACCTTTTAATTACTGGTACCAGTGGTATTGATAACCCCTATATTTTTCTTAGTAATAATGTCCTTACAATAGTTGAAGCGACTGGTGCCAACCCAGGTTTTGGCTTTATCGGCTCTGGTCTTACAGGTTCTGCGTATGGCAACCGATTGGTATCACTTGGACCCATTAATAATATTTTTTATGACGAATTAGTAATTCCCTTTGTAACTGGCAATTTGGCTGCACAGAATTTTAATAAAATAACTGTAAATCTTGGTGATGGTAGAGATATTTTAAATCTAGGTATTAATCCTTTAACTAATTTTTCAACTTCAGGACTCGATTTTACTTCGTTAAGTAACGTATTAAGTAGTCAATTCGTATTAGTCAATTTTAATGGCGATGCCCCTAACACTACAGATACAACTGGTGGAATAAATACTTTGAACATGGGGGGTATAACTTCTTCTTATAATGCTGATCTAAATATTAATAATTTTGACATTATTACTAATTATGATTCAGCAGTAGCGCCAATTACAATTAGAGCTTCGCAAGGCTCTTTGCTAATTGCTAATCCTATTTCCCCAATAATTACTATTGTCGACGGTAGATCTCCTTTCACCGTTGTGAATGTTAATTTTGAAGCGTCTGGCAATGGCAATAGGATCATTATTAATAATGAACTGAACTCTAGTGAATTTCTTTATATTGGTGCAGTTCAAACTGGAAATAATGTTCCCGGAACTGATGAGATAATTATAAAATCTATTGCGCCGAATAGTTCTATAAACCCTTTAACGAACTCAATACTCGGGGGTGCTTTAAGAATTTCAACCCAAGGAGATGTTTATTTTCAAGGAAATATTAGTACGGGAACTTTCAGAGTATTAGATTGTAATAATTTTATAGTAAATGGTGATTTAGATGCATTAGAGGTGGAATTTACTAGCTTATCTGATTTTACAATTCCTAATGGTCGTGTAAAAACTCCAGTGGTATCTTTTAATAAAAATGTAAATGTAGATAATGACTTTACCATTAATAATTTAGGGAGTACGACTCTAGCAGGTGCTCAGTTTTATATCAACAAAGACGCTTTGGACTTCGGTACAGCGGATTTGACTTTGAATGTTGGTTGTAACTTTAACGCAATAAATACAAACATACTCGCAGGTAAATATGATTTATCGATTCTTGGGCAAACTGCCATTGTTGGCCAAAATATTAATATAAACAATATTGGTGCACTCACTTTAGGTACGGTCTCTAATACTAAGAATGTTTTTGCTACTGCTACAAGTACCGTATCAGCAGCAGGAACTTTAGCTTCTATTGATCCAGTTATTTTTGGCAGTGGATATACTTCTCCTCCAACAGTAACCGTTGAAGACCCAGGGATTGGGGCAACAGCTACTGCGAGGGCATTTATTGGGGGTGGCGGTGTTTTTTTTGTTTTCCCACAAACTCTTGGTTTAGGCTACACTACTCCCCCAAATGTAATAATCACTGGTGGCGGTGGATCTGGAGCTGTTTTCACTGCAAATGTCGTCGCTGGACAGATTACAAGTTATACACAAGTAAGCGCAGGTACAGGCTACACTTCGCCCCCTACAGTAACTGTTGATCCTCCTCCACCGGGTGTTACTGCTACTGCAATTGCGGTATTAGGTGGGGTAAATGGGGATCAGGTTGTAGGTTATACGATTACTAATCCGGGATCCGGGTATGCAACTGCTCCTAGGATAACGGTTGCTTCTTCACCCGCTGTTTTAAATGCATCTATTACCTCAACTATAGGCTTTTTTCAAGCTTCAAATAATTCTTTAGATACGGCAACAACGCTAGCAACACCTTTAAATCTTTTTATGGATATTAATGCAGCACTAAATATTTCAACTAATAGAGATATTTTTGTCAAAGCAGCTTCTGGAGTGCCTACCGGTACCGAAGATCGCGATTTTACTTTACACTCAGTTAATGGAGATGTTTCACTTGCTGGTAATATTACCATGGAAGATTATGTATTCCTCGGTGCTACAGCTTCTGCAATTCTTAGCGGTGGTTCTTTATCTGGGATTACCCCGGTTTCTTTGGGTAGTGGTTATGTTTCAGTACCAGTGGTAACAATTGCCGCCCCCATAAATGGCGGAATTCGAGCAACTGCAACTGCAGTTTTAGGAACAGGAACCCAAGCTGGGCAAATAATTAATTATTTAATTACCAATCCTGGAACTGGGTATTCTAGCATTCCGGTTATTACTGTCGCGGCTCCAAGCCCATCAACTCCTGTCGAAGGTTCCAACTTAACTCTTTGGTCTGGTGTTTCGACCCCAACTTTTGGTGTACCTGCTGTGGCTGGTGTTCCCACTATATTAAATGGTCAGGTGCTTGCGATTCCTGTTACTACTATTGGTGAAGGGTATTCTGTTACACCTGTGGTTAACATCGTTGGTGGTGGTGGTTTTGGCGCTACTGCAATTGCAAATGTTATTCCTAGTATTCCTTTGGTAGATATCACATCTCCTTTTACTACAGCAACGGCTATTGCTTTTACCGATGGTAAGGGTGTAATTACGAATATTTTTCTTACGGATAGAGGTAGTGGTTATTTAATTGCGCCTACGGTTACTATTGCTGGAGGGGAGGGAATTGGTGCTACTGCCACATCAACCATTAGTCCCGTTACAGTAATCGCTATTAATCCTTCTAATACTGGTTCTGGGTATACATCAGTTCCAACAGTAAACATTATTGGGGGTGGTGGAACGGGTGCTACTGCAATTGCTATCTTAGGTACTGGTGCAACAGCAGATCAGGTTGTGGGTTATACCATCACCAATCCTGGTACCGGATATACGTCAGACCCAACAGTTATTATTTCTGGTGGTGGTGGGGCAGGTGCTACTGCTGAAGCTAGTGCGGGTGGCTTTGTTACAGGTATTACTGTTACCGCTGGTGGTACTGGTTACACTTCAAGTTTTAGTTTATCTAATCCTATAGTAGTAACAATTGCAGATCCTGCTCCTGCTGCCACAGCTACCGCTGTATTGGGTACGGGTTTACAATCAGGCCAAGTTGTAAATTTAAGAATCACAGCTTCAGGGTCTAGATATACAATCGCACCTACCGTAACCATTGCTGCTCCCCCCGGGAGCGGAACCCCGGCTACTGCAACAGCCATTTTAAGTGCTACGGGCCGTGTAACAGGTTTTACAATTACCGATCCAGGATCTGGTTATCTTCCCGCTCTTATTAACATTACTGTTACCAATCCAGGGACTGGCTATACCTCAGCTCCTACCGTAACTTTTTCTGATCCTGAAGGTGATATTTCTGTTCAAACAGTTACTGGACCAAATCGAACTCTTACTATAAATGACGCTAAAACTTTTAATGCCAACAGCACGATCCAAGTTAAAAATTTAGTGCTTGAGGCTCTTAATGACCCTAATACTTTTAGTGTTGGCGAATATATATTTAACGATAATATTGGCATTGCTAATGCTCCCACAAGTATTACAGCAATGGCAGGCCTTTATAATATTCAGTTCCTCGGTTCTGCTAATTTCTTTGGTGGTGGTGCAAGTTCAGATTTGTTTAGTAATTCTGGGCAGATCTTACTTGGCAATAATTCAACTGATACTTTTGCTTTTAACTCCGGTGTAATATTTGACCAAAATACCTCTGTTGCTGGTATTGCTACAGTTACAGGTAATTCCACTATTCAGGGGAATCTTACTCCGGGGCAGGTTTTTGGTACTGGGCTTCCTTCTGCTTCCGCAATATTAGTTTCTAGCGCTACTGCAATTTCAACTATTTCGTCAGGTGGAAGGGTTACAGCCTTAGTTCCTGTTGTAACTGGTTATGGTTATACTGTTGCACCTACTGTAACAATTACAGGCGGAGGTGGAACAGGGGCTACTGCTACCGCAGTGCTAGGCTCAGGTACAACTGCGGGACAAGTTGTTCGGTATATCATCACTAATTCGGGTACGGGTTATACTTCTGCACCTATCGTAACAATTACCGCCCCTTCAGGAACCGGTGGCCTTTCTGCTATTCTTCCCGTTGAGTTCGGGTCTGGTTATACCGTGGCGCCTGCTGTTATTATTTCAGGGGGAGGTGGAACTGGTGCTTCTGCCACTGCTATCTTGGGTACGGGAATTCGATCAGGGCAAGTTGTTGATTATGTTATTACTAATCCTGGTGCGGGGTATACTTCAGCGCCCACGATTAGTTTTGCTTCTGTTGGAATTCTTACTTTCACCAGTCCCCTAGTGTTTGATAATGGTTCTTCTAATTCTACTTATTCTCCTGTAATCATTGGAAATAAAATTGGGTTTAATCAGTCTCAAGTTATTGCTCAATCAGGATATACTCTTACCGGAAATCCAAGATTATCTCCTTCACTTGGAAGTTTGATTGCAACTCCAGGAACTGCTTTTACAATATTGAATCAGATTTCTGGCACTTCTTCAGGTAAATTTTCTGGCTTGACCGATCCTGTAACCAATACTTACTCTATACTTAATGAAGGAGATATTTTTTACGCTGGGAACGCTACTTACAAGATTTCTTATACTGGTGGAACTGGTTCCAGTGTGGTTATCACGTTTATTCGTGATACTACAGGAGGTAATAATTTTACCGCCAATGTTTATTATAACAGCGGAGTTATTGAGGTTTTGGTTACAAGCACTGGAATTGATGTAGATGCTACGATTTTATCTGTTTTCAACACTTCCGCAAATACCATTACATTTGATGCTGGTGCTGGTAACACGATTCAATTTACTGATGCTACCTCTGGTAATCTTAATATTTCGTCTGGAAGTTCCCAAACTGGTACCATTAGTTTTAATAATAATATTGTTTTGGGGCTTAAATTACTTGGAAATGTCGGACAGGACAAGTTTATTATTCAAGATCTAAACTCTAAGGTCCTTCTTAATACTGCTGCTTCATTTGGTATCGATGTTGATACCAGTTCTTATTCAAGTGGTGAGTATCAGGATACTCTTACCGTTGATGGAACGGTTAAGGTTTTTGGTACGGGCAATTTTAATACCAGCAATAATAACCCTGTTCAGAATCTTGATGAAATTATTATCACTAGTTCCGGGGTTGTTCAGTCAGTTGGTTCTGGCGATATTCTTCTTGTTGCCAACCATGGTCCAGCTAGTAATATTTCTATTTCTTCACCACCTGTTTCTCTTGTTTCACCAATTGTTCTTACAGCCTCGGCTAACGCAGTATTAGTATCGGGTTCATTAAATTCACTAATACCCGCTATACTTGGCAGTGGTTATACTTCAGTCCCAGCTGTTTCCATTACAGGTGGTGGCGGAACAGGTGCTACAGCTACAGCTGTATTAGGAACAGGGGCAACAGCGGGCCAGGTCGTTCGCTACATTATTTCTAATGGTGGTTCTGGTTATACAACTGTGCCTACGGTCACTATTGCTCCCCCAACAGCTTTATCAACTTTTAGTTTAGATTTAGCAACCTCTAATTTAGCAACCTCGAATAATATTGATTTGACCCCTTCGGGTTCTGTTACTTTGATTGCGGGCCTGAATATAAACATGGGCGGTAATGTAGTTCGAACTAATGGGGGTTCCATTACCTTTGCTTCTGCAGTGAATTTAACCAAGGATTCCTACTTAACTACAGGTAATTTTAAGGCTGATGTTAACTTTTCATCCACTATTGATGAGAACTTCGACCTTACTGTTAAGTCTTTTGGAAGTCTTAATTTTCAAGGCAATATTGGCTCTACAGCCCGCCTTGGAGACATTACTACCCAATCTCTTACAGGGCTCAATGTTATTGGTTATTTTAATGGTAGTGCTGTTCCAGTTACGGTAAATGCAGCTTCCTTTAATACTTCGGGAGGCGTTAATGGAGATATAGTGTTCAACGGGCCACAAAATTACAGCACAATTACTGGTTTAAATCTTGCTTCAATAAAACGAAATTCTACTGCTACAGATTCCGGGGCTGCAGGTGATATTACCTTGATGAATGGCGCAGTAAGTTTAATCTCTGGGGCAGTTCTTAATTTGGCTCATGAGGGTGCTTTAAATATTAATGCCAACATCACTAACGGTTTATTCACAGAACTTTCATCTTCAAATTTTGCTGTTGTAAACTTTGGTGGTGGTAGCCCTGTTACCATTATTTCTGATGCTGATATCACCTTTAATAGCCCTGTTAATCTTGGAACTGATACCAATCTTCAATCCTCCAATAATTTTGGTGTTACTTTCAATAATACTTTAAATGGGGCTAACGACCTTGCAATCAATACCACAGGTTCTTTAGTGTTTATGGGTGCGGTTGGTGCTACTGCCCCATTAAATTCCATATCAACTAAATTTACCGGTGCTAATTCTACCGTTATCAATAACCCTTTACAGGTAGATGTTAATAACATTTTGAATGTTGGTTCTTTTGAAGCGATGGTAAATGGCGATGTTAATATGTCCCAGGACCAGATATATACTGGTGCTGGTCTTACTCTTGTTACGCCAAATTCAACCTCCACCATTCGGCTTGGAAAAATCACAGGTAATATTTCTAGTGCTGCAAATGTAGCTATTAGCAATGCGGGCGCCTTGATTCTTAATGATGATATTAAACTGGGTGGAAGTTTTACCCAAGGTGCCTTATTTACTGGTATTACCTTGACTAATGCAGGCTCCAATTATACTTCGGTGCCAAGTGTTCTTATCTCAGGCGTTAGCGGTTCTGGTGCAACTGCAACTGCTTCTCTGGGTATTAATGCAATTAATACTCAAGCAACGGCATCTGCTACCATTGATGCTGCGGGATCTATAAATCAGATTACTGTTCCTTTATCTGGTAGTGGTTATACTTCCGCTCCTACGGTGACAATTAGTGCCCCAACTGGAAATACGGCTACGGCTACGACCACTATTGGCAGCATATTGAGTCCTACTGGAACAGTACTTGCACTTGGTGGTGTGATTAATTTATTCCCTGTATTATCTGGTAGTGGCTATACTTCCACTTCCCTTCCTACGGTGACAATTTCGGCACCACCAGTTGGCGGTACGCAAGCCTCTGCAATTGCGGTTTTAGGTACAGGAGCTCAAGCTGGGCAAGTTATTGGCTATACAATTATTAATGCAGGTTCAGGATATTTTTCTCCCCCCACTGTTACCGTTTCTCCCCCTCCTACCACTGCTGCCACTGCTGTTGCTGTTTTGGGCTCTGGCTTAACAACTGGCCAAGTTGTTAGTTACATAATTACTTTTGCGGGATCTGGTTATACTTCACCACCTTCTATTTCCGTTAGCTCCCCCCCAAATTTAGGGATTGCAATTGCTGGATCTGGCTATGTTGTTGATGATTTGGTTACCCTTGTTGGGTCTGGTGGTACGCCAGCAAATGCTCAAATCACTAATGTAGATCCTAATGGTGGTATCACTGGATTGACCCTTCTAAGCTCAGGTAATTATACCGGTAGTAGTAGCTTGGTTGGATTGACTGTTATTTCAACTACCGGTCGGGGAACCGGTGCTACCGTTGATGCTTCAGGGTTTGTTGAATCTGTAACACTTACTTCTACTGGCAGCGGTTATACGAGTGTTCCAACAATTTCATTTAGTGGCGGCGGCGGCGTAGGTGCAACTGCCCTTGCCAATCTTACAAGTCCCACAGGCCAAGTTTATATTGGAAATCTTGGTAACCAATCAACCTTAACCATTAAAACTGGAATTGATTTTGATCTTACCTTAACTGGTAAAACTTATCTTAACCAAAATTTACTTCTGGATGGTAGTTCATCAACTAAGTCAGATGTTACTTTCGGCGCAATTGAAGGGGGCGCGATTTCCTTGTTGCCTGAATTGAGGATTGTTGCGGGTGGCAAATTAACATTTAATGGTTCGATTGGTGCTGCTAATCCTTTAGGTGCAATTGATGCTTCTGCGTATGTTCTTACCTCGGTGCAGTCTAACCCTACCTGTCTTGGCATCAATGCTGCTTCTCTTAAGTTTAGTGCCACGGGGGTAGACTTTAGTGCCACGGGGCCAGATTTTAGTGCCATAGGGGTAGTGAATTTGACCGCCCCTCAACATTACACTGGTACAACTATGAAGGATGGGTCAGTTTTTGGTCTGGATCTTACCAATACAAATAGTAGTTCTCTTGTAACTTTAGGGGGAATTACTACCCGCGAGTTTTTTAATACCCAAGTTGGATCTGTCATAATTGATAATGCTGGGAATGGTTATACAGAAGCCCCAACGGTTACTATTGCCCCCCCTCCTTCGGGTACCCTAGGCGCTACTACTGCTACTGCTTCAGCTTTCCTTGGTATAAGTCTTGATAGTGTCCCAGTTATTAATGCTGGTGGTTCTGGGTACACCGAAAACCAAATTGTTCAAATTGTACAATGGGTTGGCAATCAAGTTGGCAATCAAATACAAGGCTCTGCAATTGGTAAAGTTACTGCTGTAGATGGCATCAATGGCGGAATTGTTTCTCTCGCGATTCTTTCACCTGGGTATGGTTTTACAGACCTAACAACTGATACCGACAATGAATTAAGTGTAATTTCTAGCGGTTTTGGTGGAATTGGATCAGGGGCAACTATTACTGTTACCGGTTTTATTTCTGCTGTTGATATTATTTCTGGTGGTATGGGTTATACAACAGCGCCTGCCGTGCAGATTGCCCCAAGCCCTCTTGGCGCCTCAGGCACCGCCACCGCTGTACTGGCAAAGAAATCTAACTCGGTCACCATTAGTAATGCAGGTACTGTTACTTTCCAAGGTGATCTCAATATCAGGGGTAATTTTAATCAAATTGGTCAGGGTCCGGTAACGATTGGAACATCATCCTCAGGTATTATTAATTTGAATTCTGCTGGTGGTAATGTTTTCTTTAATACCCCCGTGGTTCAAGTTCAAGATTTTGTGGTTGATACTTCGATTAAAACTGTAAATTCAGGGAATATAACCTTTAATAGTTCAATCGATTCAATCGGTAATAAAGCGATTACCTTGACTTCTGGAGCTTTAAGTTCCAGTTACTCAAGTGGAAACATTCAAGTTAATAGATACCTTGGTATCAGCCCGATGGGGAATATTCAGGTTAATAATCCCAATAATTTTAGCGTACTGGGAAATGTGATTGGAAATTCCTTAGTCGTTAATTCTGCCAAGGGTGCGGTTAATTTTTCAGGTGGAATTACTATTCGTGGTACAACTCCTGTTGGAACAAACATCATCAGTCTTAGCATAGAAACCATTTCGTCTGGTAGTTCTGTAGTATTTCAAAATCCTGTGATTACTGAAGGAAATGTGATTATTAAAAATGCTGGTTCTTTCGTTACCACAAGCATTGCAGATATGAGCATTAAGAATGGCAGTTTCCAACAAACGGGACTTGGTATTTCCTCAATTTCTGGTGATATATCTACTACCGGTGGCGGCATTAGTTTTGCTGGCTCTGTGGGCTTTTCTGGTACTCCAAAATTTATTGCCAAAAATACAGTTGCAATTCCTAGCCTATTCGACATCACTTTCCAAAATGATGTTAATGGCTTGGGTGGTATATCTTTAGATACTACTGGCAGAGTTATATTTTTAGGAAATATAGGCCTTTTAAGCCCACTTTCTTCAATTGAAATTGTTAACGCTAATTACACTAACCCCCTTGATTTGGTTGCAGTTCAATTTAATAGCTCCGCTACCCAAGTTACTAACGCTAATAAAATTATTCTTCCTGAGACCACAACTTCTTCCAACATTCATGGAAGAGTGATTTTTAATGGAATAACTAATATCTATAATAACTTTACTACCACTAGAGGTTATTATGACATTTTCTTTAATTCTAATATTACTTTTAGCACTAACACGAATTTTCTTAATGGCGGAAAGGTCAAGTTTTCAGGCACCACTAACTTCACTGGTTCCGCAACTTTTAATAATTCTGGAACCCTGGAAGCAAGCGGTATTATTGTAAGTGCTGGCTCGCTTATTGTTCAAAGGCCTTTGGCAATCACAAATAACTTGCAACTTTACCTTAGCTCTTCTAATAACTCCTTTACATCTTCTGTATCTGGTAATTCAATTGTTACCATGAATAGCGGTGGAACCCTGATTCTTACTGGTAACTCGCCACAATTCACAGGCAATTTTGTTGTAAATACCAATATTATCAATGGAGTTAATAGGCCTGCTACCTTGCAAGTTAGTGCATTCTATAACAATGCTACTGTTACCTTGAACGGTGGTACTCTTATCGGAACGGGAAGAGTTCTCAATGTGCTTTCTGCAACTACCTCAACAGCCATTGCTGTGGTGGGAACCGGATCTACTAATGCAGGTAAGATTCGATCGATTAACATAACAAATCCCGGTTCTGGTTATGTTTCTCCCCCAACAGTTACTATTGCTGCACCCCCTGCTGGTGGCACCCGCGCTACTGCTACTGCTATACTGGGAACTGGTGCATTTGTAGGCCAGATTGTTGGTTTCTCGATTACAAATCCAGGTTCAGGCTATACACTTGCCCCTTCTGTTACGGTTTCTTTACCCACTGCTGGGGGTACTTTTTCCCCGGGCGCTGTTCTTGGAAACCTGACTGTTGGTAATCAATTGGTTCTTGGACCTAATAATACTTTTACGACTTCCATCAATGGCGTATCTCCAGGAACCTTCGGACAAACCACGATTATTAGTGGTGGTTCTTTTGGTATCAATAATGCTAACTTAGCCATTGTTCTTAATACTAATTTGACTGCTGGAAATCAGATTCCGTTAGTTAATCTTGGTGGTGGTTCCAGCTCCCTTGGTAATTTTACCTTTAACGGAACTGCTCTTACTCAAGGATCTAGTTTCTCTATTAGCTCTAATGGCTATACCAACACCTTCACCATTAGCTACACGGGTGGCGATGGGAATGATATTGTTCTTACTGTTTCGGGCAGTACTGCATCTGCTCCACCCCCAGGGTCATTTACTGCATCCCAAGTTATTGGCGTTGATTATGGTGGCGGCTCCGTTGTTCAAATTAACTACACTAACGGTACAAACCTCTCTTTCTTTGCTTACAGCCCTTCCTACACTGGTGGAGTTAGGGTTGCATTGGGCGATGTCAATGGCGATGGTATTGATGAATTGATCACTGGTACCGGCGTCGGTGGTGGCCCTCATATTAAAGTATTTAATCTTCAGGGAGGCCAGCCTGTTGAAGTTGCAAGCTTCTTTGCTTTCGAACCTACCTTCATGGGTGGTGTTAATATCTCCACTGGGGATATCAATGGTGATGGCTTGGCAGATATTATTATTGGTGCGGGGGCAGGCGGCGGCCCTAGGGTTAAAGTCTTTAACGGGGCAGCTAATTATTTCATAAATGCTACAACTCCCTTGATGGATTTCTTTGTCTACGATCCTGGTTTTACTGGCGGGGTTACGGTCTCTGCGGGCAATCGTGATGGGTATAAGGGTGATGAAGTTATCACCGGTGCAGGTTTTGGTGGTGGCCCTAATATCAGATCCTTCAACCAATTTGGCCAAATGGTTGATAACTTCTTTGCCTTTAGCTCTACAAACACCTCGGGCATTTATGTTGCAGCAGGTTATGTAGATGCTGATGCGATTGCAGATATTATTGCAGGAACCGGATTTGGCACACCTACCCAGGTTGCAGCTTTCTTTTCAACGGGTGCTAACCCAACAGCAATACCTTTCGTACCAAATTTTGTAGGTGGTGCTAGGGTGGGTATTGCAATGAATTCTTCTGGTAAGCAGGTTTTTGCAGCAGCAGCAGGGCCCGGTGGAGCTCCCCAAGTTAACATCTTCAATAATTCCTTGGATACTACTTCCGCCTTCATTGCGATTGATTCCCTGTTTAGTGGTGGTTTGTTCTTAAATACTTCGATTTATGCTGCTCGCCCTTCATTACCGAATAGTTAATAAGATGGGCGAAATGATATTGATTATGAAACTTTAATCAAAATCAGATTTTTGTTAAAGAAAAAGATACTGCATCATATTGCAGTCTCTTTTTCTTTTACTCATGCCTAGGTTTAAGCAAATACACGAATAATCACAGATAAATATAGCAACTTTAACCTAGTTGCATTTTATTCTAACTTTCTTGTTAATCTGCACAAACTTTTCTTATTGCTGCTTTCGGGAACAATATTCCGTTTATTCGGTGGTACAGATCGGGTTTCGTTTTTCGCCCTAATAAATTCTCTAGGGAAGATAATCCGCATAGTCGAATTAATCATTAAGGCATGGACTGTCAGGAGACAGGTTAGGAATTTCGTATGGAACGAAATCCTAGCAGCCTAATGAATGATCAGGAGATCTTAAGATGTCTTTCCTTAGTAAACTTGGCTTGCGTAATTGGTTTAAGAAAACTAAACAACCTAGTGCAACTAGAACGCATCTTAACAGGCCATTATCTATTGAATCTCTTGAAACAAGAATTACTCCAACCTTGTCTACGGTGCCAGGCCATGATGGGGGTGCTAATAGTTTAATACTTCGTATAGTTCAAACAGATCTGCCAGATACATTAACTATTGAACTGAATGATACTACTTTAACTGTTCAAGGAAACAATAACACGATTACGGGGTTCGCACCTTTTGGTGGAACTATAGCTAATGGGATTTATACTTTAGATCTTGCTAGTACAGGTGCTAATGGTTTTGCAGGTATTTTGGTGGAACAGTTGCTTTCTACTGATACTTTATTTGTTAATGGTTTAGATTTTGGTGCATCAAATTCTAAATCCACTACAATAACAACAAATACTAATATTTCGATAGAATTTTATGGTAATAGAAAAACTGATTTAACTAATACAGAAGGCATTAATAATCTTATATTTAATGTAAATAATTCTGGGATTTCAGAGGTTAGTTCTAAAAATGATAATATTGTTTACCAACAATATAATTCGATTCAAAACCCCTCAGGAAAAGCTCAATATTCCATTGCAAATATCCCTAATTCTTCCTTACCTGTACTAAACCAATACGGTGCTCAGACTGGTAATTATTTCCATATTTTTGACTTTAATCATAGTACCACACCTGGCACAGCTCGGCCAATTACTGTTTCAGGGAGCCCAATCGCTTTCCAAGCGACAAGTAGATTAGGTTCAGCTTCCATCGATATTGATACCGAAATAGTTTTACAGACTGATTTATTATTAGGTTATGATGGAATTGGAATTGGTAAAATTGCTGGTAATATTGATATTAATTCTAATGCTGCTTTAAGTAATTCAGGATTCACTAATGATAGTGGCCCAAACACTTCTTTTTCCTCCTTATCATCTTTACCGGTTCAACCAAATCTTTTTATAACGACGTCAGGAAGTGTGAGCTTGAACGGTATAAATTTAAGTAAGGGTGATTTAAATATCTATGATACAGGTGATTTTGTTGCAAGCAGGGACCAAAACAGTACTGATGTCATAGTAAATAATTTGGTTTTTAATGGTAATACACTCGACAACGCCAATGCTAAATTTATGAAAAATGTTACGGTTTCTCAAAACTTCTCTATTTATAATTATGGAGGTGCGGAAGGAAATGATTCTAATATAGAAATTGGCACCAATGCCTTTAATAATGTTTTACCTCCTTCAGCCTCTAATTATTTTTTAAAAATTGGTGGCAAATTTGAAGTAGAACCAAACAATGTTGCTACTATCTCTACTTTTTCAATTTCTCCTTACCCTAAAACTGTTGGTATTTATAACTTAAATGTGTATTCAGATTCAACAACCATTGGAACTAATGCTACTCTAAAAAACACAGGAGACTTTAGCGTTGGCGCACCAGGTAGAAATACTACGGCTAATGCAAAATTTATAGTTGGGGGATTTATTGATGGCAATAAAGCTCTGAGAATAGATTCAGGGTCCCAAACTACAAAAATATTTGCTGATGTTACTGCAGGATCTTTCATCACATTTAATAGCGCTTTATCTACTGAAGCTGCAACTGCTGGAAGTTTAGATAGAGAATTTACCATTTATGCAGCAAACGGTAATTTAACTATTGGTATAGATATCGCTATACAAAAAGAAATCACACTTAATTCTACTTCTTTTGGTTCGAAAACAGGATCAAATTTAATCTTATCTGCAGGAAATGATGATGGTACTGGCAACATACCTGATGGGGCAACATTTGGAAATAAAAATAATGTTATAATCGGTGGTGTAAATGGGCTAAACCGTACGCTTACAATCGGCCAAACTGCTGGGTTTTTAGCAAAGGGTCAGGTGACTGTCTCAAATCTGATATTAAATAAGAATAAACTAAATGCTAACAGCGGAGCTGGATTTTATACTTTTGAAGTAAACATCGGTACGGATTCATTGGGTGTTAACTTTATTACTAATACAGGTTTCTATGGCATTTCAATGCAAGGTGATAATAATTATTTTGCAGGAACCTCGCTTTTTAATAACTTTGGTCAAGTAATTTTAGGATTTAGATCTTCTTCTGTTTTTAATTTCGAAACAGGAGCGATATTTGAAGCTAACAAAGATGTTAGTGGGCAGATTTATGCTCCAGTTGTTCGTGGTATCGGTACGGTAAAAAATCGTTCAATTGGAGAAATAACTCTTAATGGTGCAACTTTAGCACCTGGTTTTACTGGAAATAATTATGGAGTACTAAAATTCCTTCTGCCCTTAAATTTAAAGGAAAAATACCCTGCTGATTCATCTAATAATGTAAAAGGTACTTATTATGTTGATTTTACTGGCCAAGTACCTGGTATTAACCAAAATCAAATTATTACAAATCAATTATATATAGATGGAGAATATATTCTTTATCCTGTTTTTAGAAATCTTGATGTTCCAATAGGAACCACCTTAAAAATTGTAGACCAAATATCGAGTCTTGGAATATTTGGTAGATTTTCAGGATTAACAGATCCCATAAATAATATTTATTCGATTCTTAATGAAGGTGCTACTTTTTATGCCTCAGGCGCAAGTTACACAATTACTTATCAAGGTGGGAACGGAAATGATGTTGTAATTACTTATAACGGGATTGCTGTTGATGGCCCTGAAACAATTGTTTTTGTTGACGATAATAATTTGCTTAATGTCCTTGGCAAGGATGGTAGCAGTAATGTGACCCTTGAAAACTCAATAGGTTCTTTAGATGTTCTTCAATTGTCGATAAGTGATGTTACCTTTGGTCTTACTGGATTCGCATATGGTTCTAAAGTAATAGATAATTCTATCACCATCTCTGTAGGTTCATCTCTTACCATCCGTGATAATGACTTATTAGGAATTAAAGTTCAGCAAAATGCCGGTAATGATATTCTTAATTTAGTAAACTTGTCTTTCTTAAAATACCGAGTAATAGACACGACAAGTGTAGATATAGATGACGATAAAGTTTTATATACTACCGAAACTTATAATCCTAATATTAAAAATTTAAGTTTTTCTTTTAATGGTGGACCATCTGCATATCCCAGTAACGACATAGATGTTCTTAATCTTGTTGGAACTAATAGAAATATCTCAACAGGGGCTAATAATACTTCAACGGTTACTATTAATAATACAACGGTTACTGTTACTTCAACGGTTACTGTCGAAGGGTATGATACCATTCTTTCTGATAATTCAACGATACAAGCAAAGGATTTATATACCAAGGTTTTAGCTACCGAAGGTAATCTTTTTTCTTCTAATCAAGGATCCAATGCCTTAAAAGTATTAGGTACGGTATTCATGGACAAAGGAAATCTTTCTTTTGGCACCATTAATCAAAGTAATTTTCAAGACAGTAATAATAATACTGATTCAAACGGCGGATTTGTTAAACAACTGGTTCCCTTGACACCGGGAGTTGTTATATTCACTGGTGATATTCTATTGGGCGATGGCGTAGGTGTTACTTTTGGTAATGGTATCTCTTCAACTAATTTTCAGTTTCAAGGTCTTTACGGTACCCCAGGTGGTATTGCAAGTAACATAACCTTTAATACCCTTGCAAATAATCAAGTGTATAATGGTTTTAATCAAAATACGACTGATATTCCGCAATTATTACTGGTATCCAATATTTTTGGTGGAAACATTAGTGTCGCTGGTGTTTTAGGAACCGATTTGGGTACCATTGATTTTAAAAATGCCGGGACCTCAATTTTTAATGGGGCGGTTAATGCTAAAAATATTAATATTACTAATTCCGATGGTAATATTATTTTTAATCGCCAGGTTGGAAAAGATAATGAACGAACTATTATTTTAATAATAGATATAGCTGATGGATTAGGTATTACATTCAATGATAATCTTTTCGCTTCCAAAATTTCCGGATCGCGTAATTCTTATGGTGTTAATTTCTTGGGCTCAATTACTGATGTAACCAGTGATACCAGTTTAACGACTTCAGGAACAATTGTACTTGGAGATTCCAACGATAGTCTTAGTTTTAGAGGTGGACTTACGATTGCCGGTGATAGCAAGGTCTTTTTATATGGATCCCTAACTTCTAAAGATTTCACCATTAATTTAACACCTATCGGCGCAGTAACTCTTACAGGTGATTCCAGTATTAAAACTTATTCGGGTGCTAATGCAGCTTCTTCAGTTATTGTTCTTAGTGAGGTTAAAACCAACGGGTTTACACTTACTCTTGATTCTGGTAATTTACAAGGATCTACCATTACCATTAAGTCCTTACGGGGCGCCAATGGTAAATTGATTGTTAATTCCTCTGGCGGCGTTGAAATCAATCAGGTTGGTAATTTTCCCCAACCTTCGGTTTTAAATAGTTCTCCGGAAGTCTTTGGCAGCGTTGCCATAAATGATTCGATTGGTAATGTTAAGTTTTCAGGACCAGTCTTAGTAAATGAGATTATTACCACCCAAAAAAGATATAATATTTTGTTCAGTGGTGCTGCTACTAGTAGTTCCTACCGAACATTTGTAAATAATAACCCAGTTTATCGTTGGTTTTATTTCATAACAGGTTCTAGCCCTACGGTTTTCCAAAATCAAGGTGATGTTACTTTCGGTATCCATGGGTCTAATCCTCAGGATGACATGGATTTATTCATATTTAATGGTGGCGTATCTACATCTACCATTACCGGCGTGACTAATCTTGCTTCTAGGTTGTATTCTGTAAATAAAGATATCAATCTCGGTAGTACGATTATGACCGAATCTTCATTTATTAATTCCTATTTTAGCTCCCAGGTGTTTAATGACCTTTCTGGGCCTACATTCCTCAATCCACAAGCTTCTCAAAGCGAGTTTGTTGATTATGATACTGGTGCTTCCACTGTTAATGGTGTTCCGATGTTTAATGATAATGAAATCATTAATACCAATATTCTTACGTCTTTTGGTTTTAAATCTAACCAGTTAACCAGTATTGGTGCCTTGAACCCTCCGGTACAAGCTTTCCCTCAACCATATGGTGATCTGCCTTATCCAAATCAAACTGGTAATATTTCTATTACTACCATTACTAATGATGCCTATTATTTGCATATTAATGCAGGGGGATTAGGTATTTATGGCAACACCGTCGGTGGGAATGTAAAGATTGGTACCTATACTGGTGGTGCTTCTGCTGATCAGTTAGGTTTCTATCGAGGTAACAATTTTTCTATTACCAATCCCTTGGTAGCTAATAATTTTTATGTTGGTACAATTGCAAACACTTATTCATCTTTAAGTAATGTTGCCAACATTGATTTGTCCGGGTCGGGGATTAGTTCCCCATCGCTTCCCGCTGAGATTGATTTAACGGGATCAGTGACAATTCAGTCTAATTTCACCATTAAGAATAATTTCTTAGTAACGCCTGATGTAAATAATCTTTTAATTATGGGTAGTAATAATCAGTGGGTTGCTAATAATACCATTTCGAACAGTGGTGTTTTACAACTGGGTAATAGTGCAAGTTCTGTTTTTAATGTTTCAAATAATCTTAATGTACAAGGGCCATCCATAAGGCGTATTGGTGGCAATTTTATTGCTTCTGCTACTAAGGTCTTAGATTTTGGCCCAGGCCCCATCACTTTGATTGGAGATACAGTTCTTACTACCGATGGTATTGGTAAAACTACTTTGGGGCAGGTTACCAATAATCAATTTAATTTAATTGTTAATGGAACAGCGGAACTTCAAAAATATGCTGATGATTTTTCCCTTGCTCCTTATCCTTCATTAACTACGCCTTCTTCTTATATTCCTACAAACAATTTTGTAGGTGCGGGTGTTGGTGGTGCTCAAAATAATGGTAATGTTACTTTTAACGGAATCGTTAAAGTTCAGCAGAATAATTTGTTTAATTTAAACGCCCCTGTTATTTCAAATAATACCTCTACATTAGGGGGATTCAGTAGTGCAACAGGCAATGGTATAGCTGCGATTGGGTTTACCAGATTGCCTGAAGTAGTTGTTTCTGGGGGCGGGGGTAGTGGAGCAGTAGTTATCGCGGATCTTGGATTTTCAATTAATGGTTTTACTGGTACTGTTATTGGAAATAAAGTGACTTTTAAGTCTGGAAGTGTTCCAGCTGGAGCTTTTGCAAACGCTAGTGCACTTCCAGTTACAATTCAACAACCTGTTATTCAATATTTGCAAAATCCTAATGTTCAACAACCTACTGCACCTAATCTGGTTTTTCTATCCAATAATCGTGTAAGAGGTACAATTGATGTTGCGGGTGGGTTTATTACGTCTTTTACAATAAACTCAGGTGGATTAAATGGTGGAGGCTATACTGATCTTACCAATCTATATTTTAATAGTGGTGCTACTTATGTTTCTGTTGGTAATCCTGTTGTCGGTGGCCTTGTCGGTTTGGTTCTTCAAAACCCCGGTGCAGGATATACTTCGCCCCCTACAGTTTCCGTTCTTAATACTACCTCCGGAACTGTAGCGAATGGAAATAGCACAGGTTTAGGTTTCTATGGAACCAATGGGGCTGCTCCCTTGTCTGCAATAAATAACGGTGTTACCCCTAACGTTATTATTAATACAAGTATTTCTCCAGCTACCATTCCCACCGACAATGTAATTAAAATCCCCACGACAACGACCCTTCGCAAGCAGGGTACCGGTTCTGTGTTCCTTAACAGCGATAGTTCTGCAAATACTGCTGGCCTTGCAACTACCATCGAAAATGGAAATTTCTTCTTTGAAAATGGTAAGATTAATGCAGCTACCGTCACCAATGTTACAGGTAATGGCCTTTTAGGCGGCACCAATGGGACTCTTGGCGCAGTTAATATTCTTCCTAGGGGCCAACTGTCCCCTGGTAATTTAACCAACCCAATCGGTGTACTTAATCTTCAAGGCAATCTTAGTGTTCAAAGTACCTATAAGGTTAATATTCGTTCTGTTGCTTTTAACTTTTTTGACCAAGTAAATGTTACAGGTGCTGTCAGCTTGGCCAAGAATAATATTAATGGTATTTTGGATGTAGCTTTTACTTCTGATGCAGATGTTTTAGCTGGTAATACTTTTGGTATTATTTCCAACGATGGTACTGATACAGTTACTGGTAAATTTAAAACCCCTGCTGGAGTAGTTCTTAACCAAGGAGACTCTTTCACAGTTAATATGCCTAATGGAACTGATATTGCTACTTTCCAAATCAGCTACACGGGCAATATTGCGGCTAACGGATCCGCCTCACTTACTGGCGGGAATGATGTTGTGATTCAAATCACTGGCATTCAATCCATTAGTTCTGCTGTTGCTGCTAAATCCAAAAACCTTAATAAGTTCTTTGCGGTTTCCACTGATTCAGGTGGTGGCCCTATTGTCAAAATTAGCTTTGCTGATGGTTCAGGCTTCTCCTTCTTTGCTTACGATACCAGCTTTACTGGTGGTGTTCGAACCGCAATCGGCGATGTCAACGGCGATGGCAATCCTGACCTTATCACCGCAGCAGGCCCTGGTGGCGGCCCTCATGTCATTATCTGGACCATTACGGCTGGCGTGCCTTACGCGACTGTTCAATCAGGCTTCTTTGCCTTCGAACCCGGTTTCACGGGCGGTATCACTCTTGCTACAGGCAACATCAACGGCGATGTTTCGTCTTCTGGAAATTCCTTGGATGATATCATCGTTGGTGCTGGTGCTGGTGGTGGCCCTCGTGTCAAGGCTTTTGCAGGTAATGCAAACTTTGCTTCAATCAATAACCAAAGCCAGCTTGTTGATTTCTTCGCCTATGCACCTGAGTTCAATCTTGGTGTAAATGTTGCTGCAGGTGATCGTACCGGCGATGGAAATGATGAAATCATCACGGGTGCTGCCCAAGGTGGTGGCCCTCATGTTCAAGTTTGGCAGATCTCAAACGGCACGGCCAACTCTATCCAAAGCTTCTTCGCCTTCGATCCTTCTTACTTATGCGGCGTATTTGTTGGCTCAGGTGATCTCGATGGCGATGGCCTTGCTGATATCTATACGGGTACAGGTTCAGGCCCTATTGGTTCAGTTGGAATCTACTTTGGCAATGGGGCTGTCTCTAGGCTCGAACCTTTCGGCTCTGGTTTTACTGGTGGTGTGCGTGTTGGTGCGGCTCTTGGTGCACTCAACAGCAATACCAGCACCTATCCTCCTTACCTGCTTACTGCAGCAGGCCCTGGTGGTGGCCCTCAAGTTTCTCTCTTCGATTCCAACCTTAATATCGTGGATGCATTCTTTGCCTTCCAAGAGAACTTCACAGGCGGTGTTTTGGCTTCGACCACGGTTAATACTTAATTAACTCTTTATTTTTCCTAAAGAGCCTGTTTTATACAGGCTCTTTTTTATTTCTATTTTCTACAAGTACTACTTCTTTTTGTGAGATTTTTTTCCCCAGCTTACCTCTTTTTTTTATAATTTTTGTCAAAATTACTAAAGTTTAAGCAAACTTCGTTTGACTTGATTTTTAATTATCTTATTTGTCACGCAGGTTTTTTATTTCCAAGGATTTGATCCTGGAGTTTCGCGTGCTCAATTTAAAGAAACAGGTTCGCGCCAGTCTATTTGCGATTTTTATTATTCTTTCCTCCTTGAACGCAATTACTTTTGCTCAAGAAGAAAAAGAAACTCTTAGTCAAAGACTGGATCGTCTTGAAAAACAAAATGAAGATCTTTCCAAAGCTCTCAAAGAGCGTTTAAGCTCTACGCCATCGGCTTCTTCTAAGGAAGATGCTGATAACTTGTTGCTAAAAAATCCAGAGGAAATCCCAGCAAAGAATGTGCTTGCCCTTCCCGCTATGGGAGTTGATGCAGTTCCTGGTACCAGTAAAAATCCTATTCCAATGAAGATATCTTTCAAAAATGGATTTTGGGCAGAGTCCGAAGATAAAAACTTTACATTTAATTTCGGCCCCATGATGCAATTTGATAACGGCTGGTATTCTACTCCTTCAAACATTAATTCCACTTTGGATAATCCCCTAACCGATGGTTCTGCATTGCGTAGATTGCGTTTGAATACTACTGGTACTGTGCTTCAACAATTTGAATACCGAATGGAAGTGGATTTTTCCGGCGCAACCGACTTCCGTACAACCACTGCTGATCCTCAGGCTCCTTTATTTTTAACGGACAACTGGATTGCAATGAAAGAGATACCTTTTTTTGGCACAGTTCGAGTTGGTCATCAAAAAGAGTTTCTGACTTTTGCCAATGGAACCTCGGACCGTTATTATCCTTTTATGGAAAGGCCCCTTATCTTTGATGCTTTTGAAGATGGCAATCAGTTTAATAATGGCGTAACTCTCAGTAATTCCTATTTTGATAAAAAGCTTCATATTTGGACGGGGCTATTTCGAACCGGTACAAGAACAGGTGCTTTTGGTGTTGGTGGCGGTAGAACCGCCTTCGATCAACGCATCACCTATTTCCCAATTTTAAATCTTGAAGAACAACAATGGTGGGTTTTACAAGCTCATGGTACCGAGCGCGATTTACCTTTAGTTTCCACATCTGATGGCCAGACGCAATTCTTTAAAGCGCCACAAGTCCAATTTTTTAACAGGCCGTTGGTTCGTACTGGTAGCGGTTTTCAAGTGCCACGTATTATTAGTACTCCTACTCTTTTCAGCCAGGATGGCGAAACAGCATTTGGCTTAGGCACACAAGCTGCCTACGGCCGTTGGACTTTTGGTACAGAATATGTCGCTACACAAATTTATAACGCTTACCTAAATACTGTTCCTGGTTATGTTAGTTCTAATGGTAGAGCTGCCCAAAGTATTGGTAACCAATATTACGATGGTTTTTATGTCCAAGGTCTTTGTTTTCTTACACCCGGCGATCATCGAAGTGTTAATCCAGATAACCCCGGTTTTACTCGCATTAGTCCCGTTCGCCCATTCCAATGGCGTCGGTCGGATGATGGTTCAGTTACCCGTGGCCCGGGTGCTTGGGAGGTTAAGTTTCGTTACGATTACTCTAATATGGAAAATCCTTTTTTTACTCAGGCATTTATTCCTACTAAAACATCCGGTGGTAATTATCAAGCTTATACTTTTGGCCTAAATTGGTATGCAAATACCAACATGGCTGTGATGGCTGATTATAATTATAATTATAGAGACGCTGGAAAGTCTGCTGGTTCTGGCAGCTTCAGTAGCTTTGGTATGCGAACCCAATTTGAGTTTTAAGAAAGCAAAATATAAATTCGTTGCGTGCGATTGAAACCCTTAAGCTTTTTGTTTAAGGGTTTTTTGTTTAATGCTTGCTTGCATTACTGATATTACTTTGCCTGTTCTTTATTAACATATTTTTAAATAAGGCTATTGCGCTTTTATTCTGTAACTTGGTGAACTTAAATCAATACCATTGCTTATCTTTCGTACTTGCTTACTGTAGCAGGCCTTGGTGGTGGCCTTCAAGTTTCTCTCTTTGATTTAAACCTTAAAATTGTTGATACTTTCTTCGCCTTCTAAGAGGACTTCACAGGCGGTGTTTTGGCTTCAATCATGGTTAATACTTAAGGAACTCTTTGTTTTTCCCAAAAAGCCTGTTTTATGCAGCCTCTTTTTTTATTTGTAACTTCTACAATTATTTTGCTTTTTTGAATGATTTTCTTCTCCAGCTTAACTCCCTTTTTTACAATTTTTGTCAATATTACTAAAGTTTAAGCAAACTTGGTTTGACTTGATTCTTAATTATCTTATCTGACCTTCATGTAATTTATTCCCAAGGATTGGATCCTGGAGTTTCGCGTGCTTATTTTGATGAAACAGTTTTGCATCTGTATATTTACGATTTTTATTAGTCTTGCCTTCTTGAATGCAATTACTTTTGCGCAGGAAGAAAAAGAAACTCTTAATCAAAGGCTGGATCGTCTTGAAAAACAAAATGAAGAGCTTTCTAAGGCTCTCAAAGAGCGTTTAAGCTCTACGCCATCGGCTTCTTCTAAGGAAGATGCTGATAACTTGTTGCTAAAAAATCCAGCAGAAACTCCAGTTAAGAATGTGCTTGCTCTTCCCGCTATGGGAGTTGATGCGGTTCCTGGGACTAGTAAAAATCCGATTCCAATGAAGTTTTCTTTTAAAAATGGATTTTGGGCCGAATCTGAAGATAAAAACTTTACTTTCAATTTTGGCCCAAGTATGAATTTTGATAATGGCTGGTATTCTGTTCCAGAAAACGTTAACTCTACCATGGATAATCCTCTGACTGATGGTTCCGACTTGCGTAGATTGCGTTTGAATGCCACGGGTACTGTTTACAAGCAATTTGAATACCGGTTGGAAGTGGATTTTTCGGGCGCAACCGACTTCCGTACAGTCACTGCTGATCCTCAGGCTCCTTTGTTTTTAACGGACAACTGGATTGGTATGAAAGAGATACCTTTTTTTGGCACACTTCGTGTAGGCCATCAAAAAGAGTTTCTTACTTTTTCGAATGGAACATCGGACCGTTATGGCGTTTTTATGGAACGCCCACTTGTGTTTGATGCTTTTGAAGATGGTAATCAGTTTAATAATGGTGCAACGCTTAATAAGTCCTACTTTGATAAAAAGCTTCAAATTTGGACGGGGTTATTTCGCACCGGAACAAGAACAGGGGCTTTTGGTGTTGGTGGTGGTAGAACAGCTTTCGACCAACGCATCAGTTATTTTCCAATTCTAAATCTTGAAGAACAACAATGGTGGGTTTTACAGGCTCATGGTACCGAGCGCAGTTTACCTTTAGTTTCCACATCCGATGGCAAGACCCAATTCTTTAAAGCCCCACAAGTTCAAATTTTTAACAGGCCCTTGGTTCGTACTGGTAGCGGTTTTCAAGTGCCCCGTATTATTAGTACCCCTACTCTTTTCAGCCAGGAAGGTGAAACAGCTTTTAGCTTAGGCACACAAGCTGCTTTCGGACGTTGGACTTTTGGTTCAGAATATGTCGCTGCTCAAATTTATAACGCTTACCTAAATACTGTTCCTGGCTATGTTAGTTCAAACGGTAGAGATGCCCAAAGTATTGGTAACCAATATTATGATGGTTTTTATGTCCAAAGTCTTTGTTTTCTTACACCCGGCGATCACCGTAGTGTTAATCCAGAAAGCCCTGGTTTTACTCGCATTAGTC
>Ga0209296_1000391_pt1 | contig 37842 bp, 41 predicted proteins | sample S_130206_EF_Meta_FD_187319 | JGI IMG/M metagenome (GOLD analysis project Ga0209296, IMG submission 187319) | Freshwater microbial communities from Lake Simoncouche, Canada to study carbon cycling - S_130206_EF_MetaG (SPAdes) (version 2) | ecosystem: Environmental > Aquatic > Freshwater > Lake ... | reverse complement strand
GCTGCTTTTTCAGATAATGTTTCTTTTTTCTTATACTTTTCAGCACTAAAATCATCTTCACTTAATCTTCTTTCTAATTCTTTTCTTCTTTTATCTAAAGCATTAATATACTTGCTTTCTTTTTTCTCTACATCTGAAGCAAATTTATCAGACCAATCTTTTCTAAATCCTGCTATATCCCACTCGTTTGTACCTAATTTATCTGAAATGTATTCAATAGCGTCTTCTACTATATTTATAATAGGTTCACCAGCAACATATGCTTTTTTCATAGCTGCTGCTGCTGTGTTAATTATATCTTCAATACCAACTCCCATTTTTTCTGCACCTTTTGCAGATTTAGAAGTTAATTTTTGAATCCATAACTTAGCTGTGTCATCTATTTTTTTAAATACCGAATCTCTTTTATTTTTTCTTACTTCTTTTCTATCTTCTTTAATAATTTCTTCAGCTTTCTTTTTTATATAAGTCTGAACTTCCTCCCCTTTTAATATCTGTTGATACAAACTATTAAATGATGTTTTATCTTGAGCAAATCTTTCTTCAAATAATATTTTTCTTTCTGCATTAACTTTATTGACAATACCTATTGGGCTAGTTTTATAAAATCTTGCTATTTGCGCAATCCATTGACCGCTACTTCTAGAAATTTCATCATATTCAGAAATAAGATCTGCTTGTCTTAATGCAACATCATCAGCTTTATTTGTTTCACCTTCTCTTCTTAACTCTTGCTCTTGTGACCAAAGTTTATTTATAGACTCTGCAAATATTGCTGAACCTATTGATGGGTGAACTTCTCCCGTTTTAGCGGCTATAATCGCATTTTCAATTCCAATATCTTCTATTATATCTTTAGCAGCATTTTCTGCTTCTACCATATTAGCTTCTAAATAGATGCCATTTTCTTCTATTAACATCTTTGTTTCTTCAGAAAGATTACCTTCTAATAGATTGTTTAATATGGCTTTTTTCCTTTCTCTTGGGCTTTGGATTTTTTCATCACCTTCAGCTTGGAAGGTAGTTTTTTCCCCTTGCTGGCTTGGTTCCACTCTTGGACGTCCACCCCTTGGTTCTCCAACTCCGCTCGGTGCAGGTTGAAGTACTTTCTTTGCGCTTCGCTTTTGTACGGCATCTTCTTTAGCTTTTATTTTAGACAAGTCTACATCACCACTTTGTATTAAATTTTCTAGCCCTCCTTTTTCAAGGTAAGCTTTTAATTCTTCTTCAGTCATTGGAGTTTCAACTCCATTTACCATAATGTAATATAAACAACCTGCCATTTAATTTTAATTTAAACGTCTGAAATGTGTTGGTCAAACTCCAACAATTCTTTTGTAGTTTCAGCTACTTTGTATTTAGCCAATAAATCACCATAATGACCTACTGCTTTACGTTGAATTTCAACGAATTGTAAAAGATATTGAGCTACAGAAACATCTTCTTTTTGAGCTTTCTCATAAAAGTCTTTGTATTGATTATATACATCTAACTCAATGCTATATCCAGCATCAAGTGCATCGCCAATATTACCTACTTTTTCTGTGATTGCATCAATTTTCGGTAAATCTGCACAATCACCCATATCGTTCATAAATTCTACATGCATTTGATAATGCGTTAATTCCTCAGCGCTTTCAGCTAAGAAATATTTTTGACTTCCAAAAAAACCTAACCTTTGTAATTGGTTAGCTAAGCTTTTCCATAAGTTAGACTGATACAATTCAATGTAAACAGCTTCTTGCATGCCCTTTTTCATACTTGGGCTTAGTAATGACTTTACTGACATATTTTTTTATTTTCTAATTGTTTCTTAATCTCTTCAAAGTTATCGTTTATTAAGGTTTTTACAGCATTTTTTGTTGACAATTTGCCTTCTTTGGGTATATTTTCGTATACTTCTGCTAATGTTCCTTCTGCTTTTGCACCTAATAAACCTCCAAAAATATCTTTAACTTCTTGAGTTAAATCAATATCTATTGATGATCCTTTAATAGAATTGTATATTTGAGTTAACCATTTTTTCAAACTTTCAAATACAGATGTCAAAGCTTTAGTAGGTGCTTTACCTTCTCTTAGATATCTCTCAAATCCTCTAGCAAACTTTTCTTCAGCAACAGTACCCCAAATATCATCTTTAACATTAGCCCACTTTTTAACAGCTTCGTAATCCTTTCTAAATGCATCATTATTTTCAGCCAATTTTTCGAGGAATCTTCTTCCTAGATGACCTGTAAATTCGTGAGCCAAAGTAGAGATATCTGCCCCATTAAATACATAGACTGAAGCTTTATTATCATTAATAAAATCAATAGCCCCTTTTATATTTCCTCCTTCTTCTTGGAAAGCAATAAGTGGGTTTTGTATATCTTCATTTGTCGTACTTGTTTCAAGCCATTCCATATTATTATCATCTCTTACAAGCCTAGCGTCTTTTCTTAACTTTTTAAATATTTTATTTAATTCTTTATATTTATTAACAACTGTTTGTTGCTCATCACTTAATTGATCTTCATAATCATCTTCTGGAAAACCATCCGCTTCGTATTCATCTGGCTGATTTAATGTTTCTACTTGACCTCTTGATTCCACTACTAAAACTTCGTTACCACCATCAGAATAAATATCCCCAAAACCATCAAACAAATCATTTGCATCCATACTATCGTATTCTCTATCTATTTTACTATCTAATTCATCCTCAATATCACTCCATGATATTGTTACTTCATCAATAGGCTTTCCTTCATATTTTGGGTTATTTACTTCTTCATCATAAATATCGGCAAATTTTTCTTCTAATAAATTTTTAAGTTCACCCCCCATAAATTCATCTGGTTGAAAAGATTTAACTTCTTCTAATGTAATTTTACCTAAATCATAAAAATGTCTATCAGCTTCACTTTTAATTTCATATACTCTATTATCGCTTTCTTGAGATCTAAAATCATCAACATCATATGAATATGTTGAATTTTCTGGAGCAACTGTTATTCTAGATGAAGTTGAATCTAAAACATAAAATCTCTCATCACCATATCTTATTATGTCACCAAATACTAATCTTTCGCTATCTCCGTTAACTACTTCATAAGGCATTCCGTTTTCTCCTTCTTTATTTACATAACCTTCAGTAACAGCAATTGTGTATGGCGTTGGAAATCTAACAACTTCGGCACCTTGCTCAGCAGCATTTTTAAAAGCCTCTCTTAATAGTCTTAATTCATGGAATTTTTGAGATGCAATAAATTGTTTTTGTATTGATGTAAAATTAGCTTTTTGTTCTTCTAATCTTTTTTGAATATATGTATTTCTTGCTTTATTAAATTCATCTACTTGCATATTATAAATATCTGTCATTTCATCAAAATATTCTTTTGGATTAATGCCATACATATCTTTTACATATTCTTCTCTTTTTTCAATGCTATCAAATTCTATAAGACTCTCAGTAGCACTTATGTTAATATAATATCTGTCTTCACTAAATTTGCCCATTCTAAAATAATTAGCAACTCTTCTTGCAGCCTCTTTTATTGCCTCATTAGTTTCAGATTCTCCATATGACATTCCCGGTGGTTGAAAAACTCTAAATTCTATAGTTGTTATGTAACTTCCTTCTTTATCAAAAACAGAAACCCCATCATTAACTTTAAAATTTGTTTTATATGAATTATTTACTGCATTTCTATATCCTTGCCTTATAATATCTAATCTTTCTAATTCTTTAGTAATTTTATTAAATTCTCTATTATTTTTAACTGTTTCTAAAGCTCTTTCATATCTACCTATTTCTTCAGTATTTTGTATTTGTAAATCAATTATATCTTTTGATGGTATAACTTTTAAATTTAAATCTTTTACTAATTTATCAGTAAATTCTTTATTATACTTATTATAAAAGTTTTTATTCATATACTCATCAATCTCTTGTGGTGGTATTTTCTTTCCTAATAATTCAGCAGCTTTGTTTTTTTGAAATACATCAGATTGTAATTCAGCTACAGTCATAACACCAGTTTTTTTATTGTACCAATTTCTTATATGACCAAATAATCCTACATTAATTGGTGTGCCTGCTATTAGTCTTTGATTAATCCATTGTTGTACATTTTCTTGTGTTCCTGCTGTACCTACATAGTCTTGTATTTGATTTTGAGAAGTCCCAGATGGCATGTTTTCATCTATTGCAACCCATGTATCTGTACCCGGTATTTGCTTTATTTCCCAATTTCTTTTTTCAACTTTTGCATTTGTAAAATCACCAGAAAAGTGACCTTTATCGCCATGATCTATTGGAGAGTTAAATATAATAGTTTCAGTAGAACCATAATCTTCATTATCCCCTAAGTTATCTTTACCATAACTTGCATATGAATTAGTTCTTATTTTTTCAAGTTTCATTATTTGTGTTTCCACATCATCTCTAAACTCGTCAAATGATATTCTTTTTACTCCTTTATATTTTTCAAAATTTAAAACATCGTTTATAATATCTTTTTCAATTTGCTTACCATTACTTTTTATTAAATCCGCAACTGATTGAGGATTAACCATTTGCCCTAACATTTTTTGGAATTGTGGCATTTCTTGAAATAAAGCTAATGTAACTCTTGATACTGGGGCAATAGGGTTTTCTATATTTTGGAATAATACTCCACCTTTATTTTTAAAATCTTTTACATCTCCTTTTTTAATATCTGCTATAAATGTATCATAGAAATTATCTAAACCCGATGTTTGTTTCCAAACTTTAGACATAGCATCTAACAATGACATTTGAGCGTCTATTTCCGCATCAGTCATTGGAGCTTGCTTAATACCTACAGCTTTCTTTAATCTACCTAATATTGACTTGTCGGCAGTTATTAAAACACCTTCATTTCTTAAATTAATTAAGCTTTCTTTAACTTCTTTTCTTTTAGCAGCATCTCGCTCAGACTCTTCTTTTCGCTTTTGCTCAGCTCTTTGGTCTGCGTCTTGAACAAGTTGCTTTCTTGGCTGTCCTTTTTCTTGTATATTCTCATCTTGTTTAGTTTTTGATATTGGTATTTCTTGTTCTACTTGAGTTATTATTTCTTCAAATTCAGGATCAGAAAACTCTCCAACTTGTTCTGCTCTTAATTGAATAGCATAGTCTAAAGCTTTTTCTGCATCTTTGAATTCAATAGTAATTAATCTATCTGGTAATACGCCTATTTCTTTGTTTACTTTCTGTAATTGAAGAGTTATAGACTTAATGTTTCCATTTTCATCTAATGTAATAGGATTTGGAAGTACATCTTTAGAAGGCAATACTACATCTCTATCAGTAATTTGCTTTTCTCCAATTGTAGTTATCTTATCTCCTTGTTCATTATATAAATTATAATTACCATCTTCTAATTTTAAATTACCACTTACGGTTTTGCCATCTCTGTCTGTGATGGTTGCTTGGCTGCCTTCAAATTGACCGAGGGATTTGCTGACTGTTTTCTTTCCAACATCAGTTCCAACGCGCGTAATTGCGCCTTTTTTGGTAACTGTGCTAACCGAAGTCTTTGACTGATTTTCATAAGTTAATATTTTATCTATTACTGGATTAATTAAATTCTTTAATGATTCGTTATTAGTTTTAGATTGTAAATTTTCTAAAACTTGAGCTGCATTATATAAATCTTCTTCATTTACAAGTAGATTGTTTTTTATTTTCTCAATTACTGGTTCAACTATATTTCTATCTTCAATAACATATGGCATTACACTAGAAATCTTTTCAACAGTTTCTATATCAGTTGGTTTAATTTCTTCTGTTTCTAGTTCAATTGGTTTAGTCTCTTCTAATGGCGTTTTTGCAATATTATATACTTCTGAATCTATTTTTTTGATTCTTTCTTCATTAATTTTTATTTCTTCATCTATACCAGCATGATAAGCTTCGTCTATGTTTTGTTTTAGTCGAAGCAAAATATCATTTGACTGCTTTATATCATTTCTTTCAACCAATAATTCAATTGATTTTACTCTGCTTTCGCCTATTACTGTTTCGGGTATTTTATCTGATACTTGCGCTGCTTTTTCTGCAAAAATAACACCTTCTTGATGCTGTTCTGGAGTAATAATATTGTTAGCCAAATCTCTGTTTAAATTGATAATAGCATCTTCTGTTCCATTCTGAACACCTTGAGTTGCAATTTGAGTAGCTAATGTTTTATTATTAGATGATGTTTTTGACCTTTCCATTGCGACTCCAGTAGCAACTTCTGTTACGCCTCCCGGTACTTCTGCAATACCTTCTATAATTATTTCATCCCAATTTACTTTTTTACCTGAAGCAACTTGAGCTGCTAATTCACCACCACTACCTCCAGTTATTTGCAACCCTGTTTCGCCAAGTCCAGCCAATAGTTTTTTACCTAAACTTTTACCAACTGCGCCAGCTGCTAACTTACCTGCTAAACCTGCCGTTAATGCATCAAAAACTAAAATAGGTACGCCATACTTAGCGGCAGTATTTCTTATTTTAGCCATTTTTGCTTCATCCGAAAAAGCATTAATTAAACTTTCTTTATTTGATATATCAACGCCATTTTCAGATAATGAACTTAAAATGTCTTGTGATGTAGAAATGTTATACCCAGCCGTTGATTGCCCCGCTAATAAGCCAGCACCCGCTCCTGCTAAAGCCCCAATACCTGCGAATGGCGCACCAGCAACAGCACCCATTGCTACAGCAGTAGGAACTGTCCTTTTACTTGCTTCAAATAACGATGATAATGAACTAGCCATTGTTTCAGCAACAAATTGAACACCTAAACCCGGACTATCTGTAAATAAACCTTTTAATCCTTTCTCTTGATATACTTTCTCTGCTTTTGATTGAGGAAATAATTGTAAATCTGTTTGTAATTGAGCAATTTCCCCTAATTCTTCTAGACTTGGTCTTTTACCCGCTGATAATATATTGGCTACTTTGCCTTGTATTTGTCCTTTTAAAGCAGAGGATGTAAAATCAGCTAAAATAGAAGCTTCTTCATCTTCTTCTAATAGTTTTACTTTTGGCGCACCTCCCAATAATAAAGAAGGTTCAATTGATATTTTTTTTTGTGTTTTTGGAGTTTTTGTACCCTCCGCTTGCATTAAAAAACCTTTTTCAGCAAAAGCTTTACCTTTTTCAAAGTCTGGCGATAGTAATTGAGTAGGAGAAGAAACGGAAAGTGAAGCTCCTTGGTCTTTTTTTTTTAAACCAAATGTGCTTGCAAAAGAATCATAACTTGCAGGCACATCAAATTGATTTTCTTTTAAATATGAATAATATTTAGAAGCATTATCGTAACTAGATAAAGTATTTTTAAATGAGTTAAAATCTGGAGCAACATCAGCTCCATTATCTTTTAAATACTTATAATATTTTTCAAATTGATCTGGCATTATTTTCTATTTACTTATTCCAATTAATTTTTGATGCACCTTTCCCATCTCCATTTTTACCATCAGCTGGTGGTGGTTTTGGAGGATTAACCATTGCATTTGTTTCTGCACCTATATTACTTCCCATTATTTCTTGATATAAAGATGTTATATCTGCTAGTAAACTTTCACTTTTAGGATTCAATATTCTACTTACTTTATTTGCAATTGTAGCAGAAACGCCACCCTTTGATCTTGTCATTGGTATTGAATAATTTACTTTTACATTACCATCTGGTAAAATCTCCATATTTTCAAAACCTATTATATCACCCGTTGTTCCAGTTTTAGTTTGAGCTTTTAAAGGTTTAAAATAATTATTTATAAAACTTACGTTACCTGTTTTCAAAGCTGTAACGCCACCATCTAAAAATTTAGCTATTTCTGCACCAGAAGTTGGTTTATTCCTATTTCTTGATCCAATCAATTTGCTGTTATATTCTGGAGTTATTTTAATGTCTGAGGTATTTTCTTTAACTGGTTGTAAATCCCAAAGATGAACAGCTGCTAAAGATTGAGCATTAGGTATTTTTGTACCATACAACTTTTCTAACCTTGCGACTTCTGCTTTATTTGTATCAAATGTACGATTCATTTCTTTTCTTAAACCTTCATCATTTGCATAATCAGTATAACCTTGTTGATATATTGCATCTTTGTATTGTGGATCAATCTTTGATGTTGTTTTTGTATAATAACGACCCGGCTGTCCTTGTACATCATAAGGAATAGGAGCGCCTTCGCTTAATGGAATTTTTGAATATATTTTATTAGCATATTCCATTGGATTATATGTTTTATAAAATTTAAATTGAGTAACATCTAATGGTCTGTATCTAGGGTCATTTATTGGTAAATGGCTTAATTCTACTGCTTCAGCATAGCCATCAGGTGCATTTAAATCTTTTTGTGCTATATAATGTTGAGTAGCTAATTTATCTTGAGCCATAGCTTGTTTAGATTGCCCTATTGAATTCTGAGCATCTCTTAACCCATTAAAATAAGTTGATTGAGCTTCTGCTCCATATTTAGCTGGATTTAATATCTTATCTCTATTCTGTAAATAATATTGTTTAGCTTGGGCTAGTTTTCCTAAAAATACATCTTGGTCTTGCTTGCGCATGCCAGCAGGATTAAATGATTTTTCATAATCCATTAAATACTTATCTAAGGCTTCTCTTTTAGCTATTTCTTTTTGTTCAAGTTGAATAGCTAAATTAATTGGCTTAGATGCTATATCTATAGCTACTCCTTTTTGGTATGGGTTAATTCCTAGTAATCCTGTTGCTGCCATTATTTTTTTATTTTAAATTAACCTCCTAAACTACGAGCTTTATTCCAGTTTGACATATCATTCATAAATGTACTATTTTGTGGATATACTCCTCTTGCATTAGGTATGTAATTTGGATTTAATTTGCCCCTTGTTGCAAAAAAATTATTTAATATTGCATCATTTTTTGCTAAATTTGCCGCAGACAAACCTGTTCCTGTCGCTGTTGCTGTTGGAGAAACCACCGGTGTTTTTTGCCCTGCCATCATACCAGCTTGAGCTATACCACCTAAAGCACTACCCACCATTTGAAGCCCAGCATTATTTCTTTCATTTGCTGCTTGAGCTGCCAATTGTTTTAATTGCAATTGTCTGTTATATGGAGTCATTTGGTTAATATCAAACATTTTATAATCTTCAGAAGCTTTTGCTTGCGCTGCTTGACCGTATTGACCAAATCTTTGATTTCTTTGAGCTTCTGCTTGTGCGCCTAAATTTTGCATAGCATTTTGTTGCCCTGCTGCTAATCTACCAATACCTCCAATAGCAGAACGTCTATCTTGTAATGCGCCAATGCCTTGAGCTGTTGCTCTTTGAGCATTCATAGAACCTAGTTGATATTGTTGAGATTGGTAAGGATTTTCATTATATCTATTCATTGCTTGTTGGTAATAATCATTAATTGATTTACTACCTTGATATAATGGACTTTGTTTTGCAAATGCATTTAATTCTCTTTCGGCTTTTTTTCTGCCACTAAAAATGCTTTGTGCAGCACCGCCTAATGCTTGTGCGCCTCCTGCGATAGCGGCAATTGTAAATGGGTCCATAATTATCTATTGTTCAATGGTGAATTAATATATTTAGTCGTTGCGCTGTTCAAATATACGAAAGAATTGGCACTTGTTTTCTCAAATTTTATGACCATGTAACCACCCTTCAAGCTATCCCCTTCTACAAGGCCTCCGGGACTGCTAGAATCCCTTAAAAATGATGCTTGGTACTCAGCTTCCAAAGTTGCAAAATCAGACTCTAAAAGCAAGCTTGTTTGGTTTGTAGCAGCCCCTCCCGTATTCATTTGGGTGGTTATTGCTGGGCAAGCCCATATGGTATTACCCGTTTCCATAACGGAAATCCAAGTCTTTTTATCTATTGAAGCTGTGTTAAAAACAGTGGTTATTGAGGCGCCATATTGTGTGCCATAGAAGTTACAAAAAGTTGTATCATTAGTGTGCCTCCAAATACCCCCATCTTTAAACGAGAATAGGGTAGTATTTAGCTCCCCCATCATCTCTGGATGATATGAATAAAAAGACTCAAATGCGTTACCTACCTCGTCAAAGGCTATGGTATATGGGTCTTGATGAAAATATGCTGCCATTTTTTATAATTTTAAAAACTAATTTATTCTAAGGATTAGGGCAAATTGTATTTGCTGTATTTATAGATATAAAAATAGTTGAGTTTGAAGTGACAGTAACTTGGTTTTGACAAAGTTCACCTGTAAAGTCACCACTAGTAGGACATGATACTGTACTTGCTACTGCTGTACAATAAGCATTTTGGTTAATATTTCTTTGTATTATAGATACAATTGTACCTACATTCACGGTTACACTTGTATATGCTAAACAAGCACTATTTCTTGAAACATCAGTTGGTATTTCAACCCAACCTGTACCTGCGTTATAAGATAAATATACAGGGTCCACACCTGCTGTACCGTTTCGTTTAGCATTAATATTCAAAGTAACGGTAGGTGGCGTTGTTGTTGTCGTAGGTGCGGCAGTAGTAGTAGTTGTCGTAGGCGCAGCTGTTGTAGTTGTGGTTGTTGTCGTAGTTGTACAAGTATTTCCTGCATTCTTCACTAAAGACCTTGTACCTGAATAAACATATACATAACGAGTTCCGCTTACTTGCCCTGCAAAAGACCTAGTTCCACCTGTTACTAATGTTGTAGCTCCTGCGGCTGCTGCCACTGCATCGCCATAAGTTGTAGTGTTAGCATAATAATTTGTGCCATCACCACCAGCAAAGTTGTTAATTGTAATTGTTTGAGTTGTACCAGTGCAAGTTGCAGTTATATCGTAAGTTATAGGAGGTAATGTTGTTGTAGTAGTTGTTGGGGCAACTGTTGTTGTTGTAGTTGTAGGAGCTGCAGTGGTTGTAGTTGTAGTTGTAGGAGCTGCAGTGGTTGTAGTTGTTGCACAAGAATTTCCACCATTCTTAACCAATGACCTACTTGCTGAATATGCATAAACATAACGAGTTCCTACAGCTTGAGCTGTAAATGTTCTAGTTCCAAGAAGCACCAATGTTGTTGCCCCCGCAGCTGCTGCCACTGCATCTGCATATGTTACTGTGTTGGCATAATAACTAGTCCCGTCTCCGCCTGCAAAATTATTAATTGTAATATCTTGGGCAGATGTACTTGTACAAGTTGCACTAAAATCATAAGTCAAAGGTGGTAAAGTAGTAGTTGTAGTAGTTGTAGTTATACAAGTAGTAATTTCAAATGAATGAGCTATTTTATCGCTAATATTATTTTTATCTCTTAATGCTACCCAGTATGTTCCAACAGCTAATCCAGTAAACGTTCTCGTTGCTGTAACATCTGTATAAGTTCCCGCTAAAGCTAAAATTTCACTTGCGTATGTTGTTGTTGTTGCTTGATAAACACCAGAACCACCACTAAAACTTACCATTGCACCTACACCATCACTAGAACTACCATTTTCACAACCCCCAGAAGTATCAAAACTTACAAGTGCTTGAGTAGTTGTAGTAGTTGTCGGGGCAGCAGTTGTTGTTGTAGTTGCGCAAGAATTTCCACCATTTTTAACCAATGACCTAGTCGCGGAATATGCATAAACATATCTAGTCCCTGTAGCTTGAGCTGTAAATGTTCTAGTTCCAAGAAGCACCAAGGTAGTTGCCCCCGCAGCTGCAGCTACCGCATCACCATAAGTTGTAGTGTTAGCGTAATAATCAGTTCCATTTCCGCCTGCAAAATTATTAATCGTAATACTTTGTTCAGTTGTACTTGTACAAGTTGCACTAAAATCATAAGTTAAAGGTGGTAAAGTAGTAGTTGTAGTAGTTGAACAGGTAGTAATTGCAAATGAATGAGCTATTTTGTCACTAATATTATTTTTATCTCTAAGGGCTACCCAATATGTTCCAACAGCTAAACCACTAAATGCTCTTGTTGCTATTGCGTCTGTATAAGTCCCCGCTAAAGCCAATGCTTCGCTTGCGTATGTTGTAGTTGATGCTTGGTAAAGACCAGAACCACCACTAAAACTTACCATTGCACCTACGCCATCGCTAGAGCTACCATTCTCACAGCCACCAGAAGTATCAAAACTTACAAGCGCTTGAGTAGTTGTAGTAGTTGTCGGGGCAGCAGTTGTTGTTGTAGTCGGAGCAGCAGTTGTTGTTGTAGTAGTTGTAGGAGCAGCAGTAGTTGTTGTAGTAGTTGTTGGGGCGGCAGTAGTTGTTGTAGTTGTAGTAGTAGTAATAAATCTATTAATTTCCTCCATAGCAATTATATACTTATTAGTATAAGCATCAAATACACCATAAATACATGGATTTCCCATATATACTCCTGTTTCAACTACCCCATTATTCAATTCTTGTCTATATGCACTTAAAGTAGCCACAAAAAAAGCATTCATATGATTAGTAATACTTATTGGAGTAATACCATCTTGGCTTAATCTACATACAACTCCTCTATAATTATCTACAAAATAATCAGCAAAATTATTCCAAGCTAAACTTGTTGCTGCATCTCCAATTCCATAATCGCCAGAATAATACTGAATCTTATTAATTAAAACATCTGTATTAGCTTGCAATGGGTTGTTAGCACTATCCTTAACTATTTGTGTTAGAATAGGCACATTACCTACTTTAAACTTTTGGTAAACCTTTAAATATCTATCTCTAACATGCAATCTTATTACATCGCCAAAGCTTCTATCGTATTCATCAAAGTTTTCAAATTTAAAATTATTTATTTGATTAATATTAGTATTTACTTGATAAGCACCCCCAAATCTAATTAATGTAGGGAAATACGTTTGTTTTGCATTTTCATCTACTACGGATACCCTTCCGTTACTATTAGTAACTAAATTATAAGTATCATTAAAGCTTTTTTCTATTATTGGAATAGTATAGTTTTTTAATAAATTAAAATTTAAATTAAATGCATTTAAAGTAAATGTTTCTCCTGCAAGGGTGTTTGAACTGTAAACAGCAATCCATACCTTTGCAGTTGCTGGAATTGATATAGTATTATCTAAAATAAAATTAGTTACAATTTGAGATTGAACAACTTCTGTTTTTGTTAAATCTAATAAAGTTGAAGTGCTTGCCGTTAAAATAATAGCCTTTATACTAAATGTTGTGTTATTATTTGCTTGAGATTGAAACACAGAAAATTCCCCCGATAGTCTCAATAACAATGCATCTGTAGCCAATAAATTATTAAAGAAAAAATTAGCACTTGCATAAGTAGGATAATTTGCAGGCAAATTGTTGTTAAATGCTTGAGTTTTAACAATATAATCAGATGTTGTTATTGGAGAATCGGTTACAGTAATTTGCATTAATGAATTAATATCTTGACTTGTGCCACCTGCTGTAAAAACAAATGCATCACTGTAAGAAACTTTTCTTTTTCTCCAAAATAAATCTCCATTTGTTAAAGAAACTATTGCAGGTACTGATGTTGGAGAAGACGCTGATTGAGTTTGTTCTAATCCAATATGATAAGCATTGTTTGTACCAGCATTGCCTATCCCAAAACATTTATCAACTTCATAGAAAAATTTTTGTGTAGAAGATGAGTTACTTGTATAGTTGTATAAGAATATTTTATAATGTAAATAATTAGAATCACCTGTAAACATAATATCTGAACCAGTTCCAGAAGGGAAAGCTATTTTTATAAAATTACCAGTTTTAATAGTACCATCCCCTAGAGTAATAACAGCATTTGTTCCTAAAACTTCATAGTCATATAAAGTTGTAAATAAAATTTGTGTATTAGAAGAATTATATCTTGCTAAAAAGGTAATTCTATCTCCTTGTGTAAAATTATATGAAACCACCCCTTGAGTGGATGTTATTAATTCATTATATGCATCTATATTACTTATGTCTACATATGCAAATCTTTGTACAGTAGTATCTACCGAAGTGCTTGCATAAGCCGCTTTAGAAATCCAAAATAATCTTTTATTGTATGTTGTATTATTTGACCTCAATACATGATAATAAGAAGCCTCTAATGGCGGTCTATTTTTTATTTCTAATTTAGTAATTGGATACCTATACACCGTAGGGTCACCGGGGACTATTTGAGTGGTAAACGATGCATCTATATCTGTTTGCGCTCCTATTGTTCTTCCTAAATAATCAAAATATTGAACTGCATATTGGTACCCAGATGAAAACGCATTTGCAAACACCGTATTATCAGGCGCATTAGCTGGAAATAAAATCTTTACACCGCTAGAAAGCAATTTAAATATTGAAGAATTTGACAAAGTAAGTATATTGTTAACCAAAGACACTTGTGTCCACCCTCCTCCGTTTGTAGTAAATGCACTAGAAATAGCAGTTAATAACGTAGAAACAGTTACGCTGTTTGTATTATTTGTGTAAGAAACACCTATACTTGTTCCTGCGCTATTGATTATATTTACCATATATATACCGCCAGCATTATCAAGTGTTGATATTATTCCAGAGGTATTTGTTCCAGTACCGTAAATATATATTTTTAATATTGTACCATCAACGCCACTATCTAGTCCATTAACTGTAGCAAAAAATAACAATCCACATTTATCAAAATAGTAGCTATCTAAAGCGTCTTGTGATACCGAAACCAAGTTCATTGAGGTTTTATTATAACCTTCAGTGATACCAGAATACAACAAAACATTCCCATTGGCAAGTTCGGCAGCGTTTGCTCTTTGAGGAACATAATCTTGCAACTGCTCGGTTTCTAATACATCAATTTGTGAATAAATACTGTCATTATAAAATTTATAATTATACAAATCATAGTCAGGCACAGATAAAACTGCTTTATTAAAAGAACTAATTAAGTACCAATCAGTTGTAAAACCATTTGTCGTTTCTCTAAAAGCTATTTCTATAGCTCTTACATCAATTCCGCCTGTACTTGTTGATACTGAAATTCTAGCATTTTTAGTTGGAATATCGCTAGTTAATAACAAAGTATCTTGTTGCGGCAATGGCACTATACTTCTAGCGCTCCAAACTGATTTTTCATTATTATCATAAACATATCTGTAACAAAACTGAAATAAAGTATTTCTTACATTATTTACATTTACAGTAGTATCATTTTCGTAAACTACTTTAGGTGGCATTATTGGAGGAGCTTTAGCTACCAATATATATTCTAATTTCCAAGAAGTGCCATAATTATCAGATACATTAATTACTTTTGGTGGATTTAGTCCATCATTAAAAAACAATAAATCTCCTTCGTCATCTCTGTAAAAAATATTTACAGACAACACCTTATAAGAAGGATTAAAATTTAAAATGTCTATACCATCGCTATCTGTTTTGCTTTCTAAAACTTTTACAATAGCTTCTGTACTAGCATTGTAATATAAAATACTATTATAACCATTACTATTCCAAAGAAAATAATAAGCTCTATCTCTTACCTTATCTGGATAAAAGCCAATTACTTTATTTTCACCCGCAGGCACTGTATACGCTATTTCAGTATTACCTAAGATATTAGCAATAACCAAATCGTTACCGATTCCTTGTGAATCTTTAGTTATATTCAATGCATCAATATAATCTCCATTGGAAATTCTATATTGAGCAACATCTAAATTCAGCTTACCATTAAACGGGTTATTTATAATTGGCATCTACTATTAAGCTTTTACAGTCATTCTTTGATTATCTAAATTCCATTCGTAAGCCTGCATCAAATATAATGGTTTAAATTGAGCGTTAGCAATTCTTCTTTGATTGTAAAATTCTTGCTTTCTATCTCTTTTATCACCCAAATTACCCTTTCTTGTACTTGGCATAGATGCTATATCTCTCCAAGCTAAGAATGATAATAATGCCTCTCTAAATTGAATAGGTATTCTAAATGGTTCATCTGGATTCCCACTAGATAAATATTCTATCATTAAATAAGAATAATAAAAATATTGGTTTAAAAGAACCACCCCATTAGCATCGTCTATATTAAATGATCCTACAAATGGTGAACCACTTGGTAAGCCATATATATTTTGAAAACCATATCCATCCCAATAATTAAACCATAAAGGCAAATCAGATTGATACCATGTAGCCAATGTATTATCTTGAGTTAAAGCAAGTCTATCTGGCTGTTGATCTGCATAATAAGTCATTTTATTATTAAACTTCAAAGGAATAATTTCTCCTACTGAATTTAACACACCTATCTTGGTATAACTAATGTAATCATTAGGCAGCTCAGCTGTATAGTTTGTTGTGTCAATTGGTATTTTAACTGATCTAATTTTATAAAAAAAATCAAGCCCAAGCTTTTCCATGCCTCTAACTGCTATATTATATAATTTAGCGTATTTGTGGACTGATTGTTCACTTTCATCAATGTAATCATTGATTACTGAATCTATTGTTATATAATTTCTTGTTTGTGACATTGTTAATTATTTGTTGCGTAAGCTAATATATCATTATGACGAATCAAGAAATGCAATTCATCGTTTAATAAAATGGCCTCCCCTGCTCCTTTGATATGGAAAATAACATCATCCTTCTTTGCTTCCATTTTTATTTTAGCTGTGCCTCTTCCGGTAGAAACTACTTTAGCCTTACAGCTTCTCTCTATGTAGTTTTGAGGTAAAAATAACCCTCCTTCTGTAACACCTTCTGCCATAAATGGCTTTACTAAAACTAAATCTCTTATTGGTTTCATATTATTAGTTGTTGTTATCTACGCCATCGTTTAATGCGTCTATTGGTCTTGACCTTTCAAAGGCTAATTGAGCTTTGATATACTCTACCATAATAGGCACATAGTCATCTGGTATAATTAATGTTGAATTTAAATCAGTTGAATCACCACCACTAACCATTCTAACATTAGCTTTATAAGCAGTTAATGGTATTCCTGTACTCATATAAACTTCTTGACCTTGTGGCCAATAAACTACTTTATTTTGAATCGGTCTTAAAGTATCTTGATAACCTACTTGGTTCATGCTCAATGGCACTGCCCCAAAAGATGTTGGAGTTTTACTATTGCTAAATTGCAATGTAGCTATTCCTTCATTTTTACCTAATGCTACTGGTATTTGTGGTAAAGTAAATTTAAAAGTAGTATTATCTACTTGTGTTATTGTCAAACTAGAATAGCTAGTATAAAATGAATTGTTTACATATGCAACACCATCCATTTGAATACTATCTGTATAATTCTTTTTAGCAGCTACACCAATAGCATCATTTAACCATTGGTTAACTTGATTAAAAGTTATACTAGAATCATCTGATGGTTGCCCATTATAGATTTGTCTTAATATTCTTTCTATAAATGTTTTTCTAGTCATTATTGTCCTTGTTGAGTTACTTGATTAGCATATTGCTCTAGTTGACCATCTTGCAAGTTTAACCCTATTAATTTTAATGCACGAGCTATTATTTCTAATAAATCTACATCAGCCCATACTGGTTGAACGCTTGAAGCAGAATTATAAACAGGTCTACCACTTACTGTAGTATAAGCCCAAACTATTGATGGGGCTTCTTTAATATAGTTCAAGGTAACAGTACCAATTGTTATTGGATAAAATTGAAATCCAGTACTAGTAATCATATAAATAGGATTAGTAGCTACGGGGTCTATTGTACTATTGTAATAAGAATATAAACTATCTTGTTGAGTATATCTAACTCTTTGTAATGTAGAAGTTAATAAGCTATCGGACTGAACATAATCAGCTGGGTAAGCTATGGCGCCAGTGCCAGCATTGACTGCAAGTGATGCAGTTGCAAGCAATGGAGTAAGCCTTTGTCTTATATTTTCATTTTGACTATAATTGATTCTAGCCTGTGGTCTTCCGGGTTGATATTGCTGAAACTCCCCTAATAAATAATCTTGATACGAAACCTGTGCTTGATTTATAGTCAGATTAAATTCTGATGGAGTTAAATAACCATTTTGCGCTTTGTTAATTGCAAATTGGCATATCTGATACATATCATTAACATTCATTGAAATAAGTTATACAACAAATATACGAAAAAGATACAAAAAAGCCCCGTAATTTTTAGGCTACAGGGCTTCTTTTATTTAGAGGGGGAAAGATTACATTAATTTCTTCAATTGCTCTAAAAACGCCTTACTTTCATCTTGAGGGAACATTGCAAACTCGACTAAATAATTTTGCGGTTTTTTATCTGCTGGTATCTTGCAAATGAAACCTCCATTATTTGACCAATAAGCTGAACCTCTTTTTGTAGTAGTGTCAATTTTATTATCAATTAAAGCTTTTTTAACTATAAATGCTATTTCAACTTCTTTAGAACCAGCACTTTGCATAAACTTATTAGGTTGAGCTTCAGCGTAAAGTTCGTAGTCATTTCTTAATGCATCCATTGATTTAGGCATTCCTAATTCATCCGTAAATGTAATCCCCAAGAAATTGCAGTGCTTACGCATTTCTTCCTCGCTTGCCAATGAAGCATATTTAATTGCCTCAACTTTAGCGACTCTTTTAGCTCTTTCAAGCTCTGCTGTTCTTTGTGGATTCCACTGAAAGAATGTAATTTTTCTAGTACCTTTTTTGTTAGGATTGTCTAGATTAGCGTTACATAGACTTAAAAACTCTAAAGCTTCTACGTCATAATCAGCTATTCTTAATACTCTTCTATCAAAAATTAAGCTTCTTCTGTTTTGTTCAACGAATGATTTTTCAAGTCCTTTTTGGTCTTCTACCCAAATACTTGGGTAACCTCTCAAAAGTCTTATTCTTTCCATTCTGCCTTTCTTTTCATTCCAAACATCGTCAATACCTTCCATATGGTATTTGCCATTTTTCTTGGTATCTGATAATTTGAAAATCTTGAAAGTTGTTGCTGTATTAGATGAAAAGGATTCCTGCATAGCTTGTGCAGCCTCATCATGTTGTCTTTGTACTTTTACTTCACCTTGTTGTGAAAAGTTAGCTTCTGCTAACCCTACTGCCTTTAAACGAGCCATAAATGGTTATTTTTTAATGTTTAAAAAAGGTAGGAGCAATCAATAAAGTTGCCCCTACCCGATTATTTTGGTAACAAATTAGTTACCTTGAACGATGATAAATTGGTTTGCTGCACAAACACGAGTACCTCTGTAGGTAATCATCGCGATTTGATTAGTCATTGTACCATCTGTAGGGTTTGGAGAACCACCACCATATTGCCATACGCGAATACCGTTACCAACAGTACCACCTTGAGGAGGTTGTTGATACATAATAGTGATATTCTTGTAAACTTGAGCGGTTTTCGCATCCTTAGTTTCACCCATTGGATAGATTAATCCGAAATTACGGAAGTAATCTACGTTTGGAGTTAAACCAGTAGTAACCTCAGTGTTGAATTGAGCGTACTTCTTTACAGATAATAAATATCCATCGATGAAGATTTCTTGGAAACCATAAGCAACAGAAGCCTCTTTTGACTTCTCGCCTTGTCCATAAACGAAAGCACCAGCTGGGTAAGCAGCGAAGATACCATCAGAGAAATCTTGTCTTTGGAAGATATCAGTTAACCAAGCAGATTGCTTAGCACAACCATTAACATCCATGATACGAGTAATCTCATGTAATTTAGCGATATCTAATGTACCCGGAGTGTAACCAACAGTTTCACCGTCAGCAACAACTTTAGGAATGATACCTACTGAACCTTGAGAGTTAGAATCAATTGCAGTGTTATTTTGTAAATTACCACGCATTAATTTTGCTTCTACGTTATTCTTGAAACGAACAAGAGTCTTGTACATTCCTTTGTAAGTAAATGCAGTAACGCCATTTTGAGCCATATCTGGAGATACAGGGAACTCATAATATGTTTCAGCCATTTGCGCTAAGTCAGTGTTAGACCAACCATCACGAATTTCTGTTACATAGTTATCATATCTTTGGTCCAATTGGATTAAAGGATTGATTTGTTGAGAAGCTTCACCAGCATCTGCATCACCACCGAATAATAAAACCTCACCAGCTAATAATGAACCAGAACCAGCTGATTGGAAACCTTGAGAAGTTTGCTTAGGAGCAACTTCAAAAGTCCATGCGTAAGGAGTAGAATCGTCAATACTTACGATAACACCCTCAATATTTGAAGATGCAACACGCAAAGTTTCATTAACTCTTAAAGGAGTTTGAGTACCACTGTTGTAGTAAGCTTCTTGTCCTAAAGTTAATGTAATTGTAGCTCCAGCTGCTGCTGCAACTGTGCTTTCGTTTGTAACACCCGGCATTAATTTACCGCGGTTTTCAAACCAGAAGTAGTTTAAGTTTTTAACTTCTTCCATGCCGCTATGAGCAGCTAACCACCATGTAAAATCTTCATTGCCATACTTTTGAGTGTATTGCTTGTAGTACTGTGGAGTTAATAATTGTAGGTCAACCATAAGTTGCCTATTCTGGGTTTGCAACGAGATTGAACCCGGCTGCAAAATATTTGAGGTAGGTATTCCTGCCATGATATTTAGTTTTTATTTTTTTGCGCCTCCTCCAAAGGCAAATATCAAGTTACGAACTGAAAGCCCATTCTGCCATCCTTAGCCTTTCAGCTTCGGTGCCATTCAGGTCTGGTTTCGCTCCTTGAGGAGTGGGGCTTTGGTTGATATTTATATTCCCGTTCTTTTTTAAATGAGCCAACAATCTTTGAGATGCTGCTTCATTTGCTATTTTTGAGAAGATTTTTTCACGATTCTCAAGCAGATATTTATCTGCCATTATTTGTTGAACTTTTGGCTTACCATCCTCGGCAAACCATCTTTTCTCAAAATATGAGTCACTATCAAAATCCGTCAAATCATTCTTCATTGCCAATCTTTCATCTTCAGCCACATTAAATGAAATCGGTATTTCGACATCCTCGTCTTTTACCGAAACATTAAATCCACTAAAGGATTGGAAATCAGAATCAAGTGTTTTTTCATAAATCGACCTTGCTTGTTGCATAATCTCAAATTCCTCTTGAGATTGAGCTTCCCTTCCAGCCTCATTATAAATATCAGGTAATTTTATTTCACTTTTTAATTTTTCCAGCTCTGGTCTAATCACTTTCGCTTCAATCATCAACTTTCGTTCTGCGTAATCTACTTGTGATTGCCATGTTTTTACTTTCCCAGCATAATCCTCATCGGATTCATCATAACCTTGTTCAGGCTTTAAAGGTACGAAATGTTGGTCATAAAACAAAAGCTCAACATCATCTGCTGATAAGTCTTTGTATTTATTCTTAATATTCGTTTTAACAATTTCAGCAGCCAAATCTGGCGTTAATTCTGAACTCGTTAATTTTTCTAACCTTTTTTGCTGATTTAAGATTTCATAAACATCATCAGCTTTGCCTTCTTTAATGGCATCAAATAATGACTTGCTTACATCATCTTTAAATTCAAAACTTGGTTGTTCTTTAAGTTTCTTAAATTCTTGTTCAGCTTGTTCTATACTATCATAACCAAATCTTTCTTTAACAAATTGATTTGGGTCAAATGATTGAGTAGATGCTGTTTGTTCCTCTACTTTTGTTTCCTCTTGTTGAGGAGGAGCTGCTTCTTGTGACGCTGGCTCATTTGTTAAGATAGGGGCTTCTTCTATCTTAGGTTGCACTTGTGGTGCGTTATCATCCGAAAACGGATTGAAGCCTTCTGCAAGCTCTATTGGAGCTGCTGGGTTATTATCTGGCATAAATGCTTATTTGGTTTCTATTTTATTAGTCGATAACTATTGCAGCCTCGCCATCAATAGTTATTGCATATTTTACACTTTTATTAGTAAGTAATGCAACACCATACCAATTTGTACCGTCACCATAAATTGGCTGTGTTAATCTACTATCAGCATAAAGTATGTTTGAATTTGATAAAGTCGAAGTTGTTGTATATACAATTTCAGTTCCTTGAAAAATTCCTATATTGTATGCTTCTCCTGCTGTTGGATATGTATTTTTAGATAATACATATGCTATTGAATTTGCCATTTATTATTTTTTTTAATTATTAAGGGGCTGCTGTTGTTGTAGTTGTTGTGTTACCTTGTAATAACAAATATTTACCAATAATACCAAATTCAACAATACCAGCTGCTGCAATTGATGCTACATCTGTTTTTGTTGTCAAATTAACTCCTAAAACTGAAACCCAGTTAATTGGGACTTCTGGTGCAGGTAATAATTGCCCTGTAATAGAACCATCATCGTTGGTAGTACTGAAACTAATTGTTCCAGATGTACCTACAAATTGTACTACCGCAGAATCCCATCCAGATAAATCTTGGTAAAAATTATTATTAGTATTAAAAGAAGCTGTTGCATCTACAACTGTGCTAATTTTTGAACTAAATTTTTGTAGTCTTATTAAAAGTTTACTTACCGTTGCCATTTTATTTATTTTTTATTTTATTTTATTGTTGTTGCATTTGTTGTTGTTCCATCATCATTTGTTGTTCTTCAGGAGAACCTTGTTGACCTTGTTGTTGCATCATTTGTTGCTGAGCTTCCATTTCTTGTTGCTGGATAGCTTGTTCCATTTGTTGATTATCCATCATTAATGGCATTTCAACATTTTGTAACATTTCAGCTATTAATGGTTTTAATTCTACTGGCATTGGTATGCTAGCTTTAGCCAAATCAAACATGCCTTGTATTATAATCTCTCTTTGTTTAGCTTGTGTTTGTTTGTCTAACAAAGCAGCATCCCCTTGAGCTTTAGCTTGCATGCTTGATTGTTGAATCTGTGCATTTTGTTCGCTATTAGCTTGAGCTTTCTCTTGCTCTGTTTTTATATATCTTTTTTGAGCTTGTCTAAAATATAATTCAGCTAACGACACATTCTCTTTTGCAATTCTCATTGCTTTGAATGGGTCTAAATAGATTATTAATTGCGGATTTGAAGCAATAGCATTATTCATCATAGCTTGCAAATTAGCTATTTCCATTTCTGTTGGTAACATTTTTATTGTAGCAACAAAATTTCTATTTTTAACATCTTCTTGTTTAAGTAAATTTCTATATTTTTTAGCGCCATATGTTACACTTTTGTTTAATAAACAAGCTATTTTTTTACAGCTTTCTTCCATTACATAAATATATGCATCATACATATATTCAGTGGCATTATTAGCTAAAACTCTTGAAGCCTCAATATTTGATGCAGCAACTCTTGGTTGTGCCGCTTGATTCATTAAATTAGGGTCTTCCCCTAACTCATCTTTTAGTACTTGATAATGGAATTGGTATAATTGAATTAAAGCTTGCAATTGTGGCGCAAATCCAGTGTTAGCTAATTCTGTAATTGGAACTGGTATTCTATTACCTTCAGCATCTCTACCACGATAATAAAGCTTACCAGTTTGTTCCCAAATTTTTTGAACATCTAGTGGTTTAACTGAATCACCTAAACCTAAATCCAACTCTTGTAATGCATCAACATCAATAGAAGCACCTGCTGGCACCATCTTAGATACCATTTGTTGTATCTTTAATCTAGCCAAAATCATTTGCTCAATAGGTTCTTCGATTTTTTCAGGTACAGCCACATTACGCATATCGTATGGGTCGTACATATAGAAGCTATATGAAAATTCTGCGTTACCTATTTCTTTCGGGTCTTGAGGGCGAATCATATTCTTCTTAATCCCCCACTTAATCATTTTTTGAGTAACAGGACAATATACACCTTCGTATATATTCCATTTTTTCTCTTCTACATATTCTTGATTCTCATCTAATCTTTCTGGCTTACCTTTTCTTATAATCGTGCTACCATTCTTTTTAGTTTTGGTAACTGTATATCCATCAGAATCTAATGTTCTAATTTCAAATTGCATTAAATCAATATTCCATTCATCATAAGGTCTTAACCAAGAAACATTCCAATCTTGCATCCACTTAATCTTATCTGTTAATTGGTATTCTTTACATGACTGAGCTAGCATAAATATATCTTCTTCAGATAATATGCCACCAGCTGCTATACTATATCTAGCTCTAATTTCACTTATTTTCATGGACAAAATATGTCCACGATATGTTGTATCTCTAAAATCAGGGAAATCAGAATATGAATAAATTGCGTTTTCTGGACGAATCCATTGAACATGAACCTCTCCTTCATCATCCATCCAAGTATATGTACACACTAATCCAACTTCTGCTGAATCATGTAATAATCTTTGTTTTAAAACATCATTCCAACCATTAGCTTCTAATACATTATTACATCCAATGCTATATTGTATTTCTTCTGGTAAATGATTAAATTCTGAAATCCATTGGTCTAATTCATCTTTATCTTCAGCTACAAATTGGTCTTGTGGAATAATTTGAACTCCAGATTCTTGCTGTAATTGAGAAAGCACTTCTTTGTTTTGATAAACAAATTCTGCTTCATCTGCTGCATCTTTCTTTAACATTGCAGATGCACTATCAGTAGCAGTAACAGTAACTTTTTCTTTTCTACTCATCCAAGAACCAACTAATCTTGCAACAATTGTATTACCAATAATAATTGATTTCCAATTTATGTTTACAAAGTTAGCTTTGCTATTCATTTCCAAACGGTCCATAAACACACTCATGTCTATCTTACCATTTGCAATTTGTCTATTTTTTCTAAATCTATTATTTCTTAACCAAAAATAAGTTTGGTTACCGTATATTGTAGAGTAGATACTTTGTGCAACATTTTTACCGTACATGTAATCTTTCTTAGAAGATACATCGGTAGTAATTTGGAATTTTTTTAATGCTTCTCCATTACTATTTGCTGCTGATATTGATAAAGGACTATCTGCCAATTTGAGTGTATTTTGTGTCAAATATACTAAATATTAAGAATTTAGTAAAATTTTAATTAATTAAACACCGGAACATAACTTTTTACAAGAGCTTCTCTCTTAATTTGTTTTTGTACTGGTTCCATCAAACATACAATTAACATCAAAAAAGAAACGGTAATATCATAGTCAGTTCTATTGTTTGGGTCGAATTTTTTTGCATCTTCTAACAAATTTTCAAAATCTATTGAATCAATATGTGACTCAAAATACATAATTCCTACATCGGTTTGTTTAGTCAAGCTAAACGGCGTAGTAGGGAAGCCTTTGTGTCTGTCAGCTGTTTCTCTTTTTGCGGGGTCAATTGTTGAAAGCGGGTATGAACCAAGATAGCCCACCCTTCCTCTATCTCTAAAATAAGATAGATAATCATCACTATTATGCTCATACCAAGCTTGATAGCCATAAAATTCAGCTGCTAAAAGAACTTGTTCATGTAAGGTTTCTTTTATTTGCGGTCTGCCATAAAGATGGCCTATGGCTTTCCCAGTATGTTCTGGATTTAATAAATCATACCTTCTCCCAATCCAAGCAGATGCTTTTGAGCCATATTTACCACCTTGACTATTACTATAACCATCAATTGCTATAGCGCCATCTGATACTCTAGCTGGCTTTCTGATTTTTACATCATAGGTGTGCTTATTTTCTTCTCCGGCTTGCGGGAATTGTGTTATAACCCAATGAAAATCTTCTTCTTTATCATTTATCTCTCGCCACCTAACAACTTGGTCAATATCTCTATAAAATGTAACATGACGCTTGAGTTTAGGATTTTCTTTTAAATAAGACTCTCTTGCCCCTATGTTCATTACATTAAAAATACACTTATCTGAATCTGTACTAAAAGCTTCGTCTATTGTAAGGGGTTCTTTTCTAATACGAGCAGATAATGCTCTTTGATTGTTTTTTACTGTATCCCTGTCGGCTAAAATTTGAGCCAAAGTTTTTTCTTCATCTGGATGCCCAAAATCGTCAAAATTTCTTGTACGCTTTGCAGACATGAAGAATCGATAAAGACCGCTAGAAGTAGTTCCATTATCTTGTCGTTTTTCTTGATTACTTTCTTCCCATAATAATTTAAAGGCGTCTTGAACCCCATCTTTTTCTGTTGTAAGTTTCTCTACTGTGGTGGTATATAACGCCTTACCAATAATTTGTCCTTCGTCATCTAGCAAACAATAACGAACAACCTCGTGTCTATCGTACACATTAACCTCTGTGGTTTTACCGCACTCATCTGCTACATATCTATGTAGCTTTTGTCCATCATAGGCAACTGTATCTGCTGACTGATGGTCAATAACTGAACCTAATTCATCTTTATCTACATTTTCCTCTGCCTTCTTACCTCTTACGTTTGTCTTTTGGAATCTCATCTCAGACTTTGGATTTACCCCCAAAGACATATCATATTCTGGTCTAAAAAACTTAGGAAGCCTTCTGAATGGATTTACTACAGTCTTGGCAAAGAATTTTTTAGCATCAGAGCCTGTTTTAGACTGAATACCGCCATTTGTCATCTTTGTCCTTGTAGTGTATTCGGTTACAAATAAACCAGCTACAAATGACTTACCAAACCTTCTTTTGGTTACCTCAAGCATCCCCATACATAAAGAGTCTTGAATACAATATTCCATAAAATAGAACTTCTCTAAATCTGGCATTCTAAACTTTGGGTAACCAATATCAATTGACCACCATTGCAAGTATAAATAATGTAACCCAGTCAAATAAGTAGGCTTGCCATTATTCATATACCAAAATCCATTCAATCTTCTGTCCCACTCTTGTCTTTTGAATTCCTCTAATTTTTCATCGTAAAATTCAAGCTCATCGTCTTTTTTCTTTTTATCAAATTCATCCCACTTCTTCATTGTATCAGCATACCAACTTGGCATCGGTATTCTTTTCCAATACTGCTCATCTATATTTTTATCTCTTTCGTAAATCCCTCTAAATTCTAATTGCTTGGTAATTATATTATAAACGTAACCATCTGGAGGAAGATTACACTTCAATCCTTGAATGTCTATAATTGTCCCACCTTCAATTTTTTCGTACATAATTATATTCTTTTACCAGCTAACTCTCCAACAGCATCAGCCATATTTTCTGGTGAAAATGGTTTCTTGTTAACTTGAACTACTTCTTTTTTATCAGTTACTTCTTGATTAATTCCCGCTAGCACTTCTAATGCTTTAATTGAAGCCGAAATAGTTCCAGCATCTACCCATATTTTCTGCAATCTTTCAAATGTTTTAATCTTAGGGTCATCAATGTCAATAGCTGTAAGACTAGTTTTATTTAATAGCTCAGCCATTTCGTTAGCCTTTCTATTTAAAGCGTGATATAGCTTTCCAATCCCATCTTGCTCATAATAGGCATTTCTGCCTTGCAAATAAGCAATCTGTTTTTCTAAATCTTTTATTTTATCTAATTCTACAGACATTCTAGTTCTTTTAATTGTTTTGCATCTGACTTGTTGTAACCAACTAATAATTCACCACTTTCTACTAATTCTGTCATATTATCATTAATAGCTATAATTTCATTTCTATCATTACCATCTGGGAAATATCTTAACCTAATTATTCTACCTTCTGTTCCATCATCATTTTGATATATGATTTCATAGTCACTTGATATTACTGTATTAACAGCTCTGCCTTTCAATTCACCACTAGTTATGTATAGTTTATTATTCATTACCTCAGGCTCAATGCCTTGAAGCATTCCATTATATGGTTTGAATATTCTTAAAGCGGTAACAAAATTATTTAGAGCGTTCCATATGGAACCTTTCCCCTCTCTCCACATAAAACATTCTTCGATAGGTATTGAGAAATATTGAATATCTGAAGAAGCTTCAGTAGTAGGTCTTTGATAATTAAAAATCTTATAAGTATCATGAGTAGCATTATGATGAATAAGAATTTCAGCTCCAGTAGGTATGTCTTTAGCATCGACAACTTCTGCATTAACAGGTTTAACATAACGCATATTGAAGTTATCATATACTCTTTCTAATTTAATTTTTGTCCCGTCTTTAAATGTGTGGCTATTTTTACTTTCTAAATCAACCTTAATGATTACTCTATTACTTGGAGCTTTCAATTTCATAGTTTAATTAATTTAATACAAATGTAGTGCTAATTTAATTAATTTAATATTTTTTCAAAAATAAATTCCTAATAATTGCTTATATTTGTTGAAACAATTTTATAAAAAAAAATAAAAACCAAAAAAAATGGCAAATCACTTATCGGTTTATGTTTATCGTAGAAATCAATACGATTTAAACAACCCAAACGGCACACCTGCGACATCTGGTGTATTATTCTCACTACCTACGGTTGGCTTACAAGTACAACCTACTACTGTGGTAGCAAATGGAGTACAAATGAATTCATTAATTCTTATGTATCCTAGTGGTCTTAATCAACCAGCTGAAAAATTATATAGTGCTGCAACAGTTGCACAATTAATTACAGCTATCAATGGTGGTGGTATTGCTAGTACTACTACTACTACAGCGGCACCAACCACAACAACAACAGCAGCTCCAACTACAACCACAACAACTGCAGCACCTTAATTTAAAAAACAATTAAAAAAATAAAAAAATGGCAACAATAGTATCAATTACAGCATATCAAAGAAATCAATATGCTTTATTAAACCCTAACGGAACTCCAGCAACATCTGGTATTGCTTACGGATTCCCAGTAACTACATTTGCAGCTTACCCAGCTCCTGCTAATACAGTAGCTAACGGAGTAACTATGAATTCAATAGTTGAAGTAGCACCTACTGGTTTAAACCAAGTACCCGTATTATTTTATACGACTTCTACTGTAGCACAGATTAATTCTGCAGCAAACGCTTAATGAATTAGCCCCTATTTATTTAGGGGCTTTTTTATTTTCTTTATGAACTGTTTTTAGGTTCTTGTAGATTCTTTCAGATTCTTCAATTTTACCATTAGCTGCGGCAATAGCAATTGCTAACCTTCTTAGTTTTTTTGCTGCTTTATTATTCATATATTTATTTTATCTACCCCTCCCTTGTCCTCTATAAACTTTTGGGCGTGGGCTGTGTTTATTATAAGATTTTTTAGCTCTTCCTGTTTTTTGTTTACCAAATGTAACCTTGGTTGAATTTGTTAATTTTGCCATTATTGTTTGTTTTTAAAATAATCTTTATCTAATTCCCCACCGTCCATTTTATTGGGGTAACAATATATGTGGTTATCGTAAAATCCCCACACCATGCTATTGTACAATAATACGATTTTCCAAACAATGAAAAATTATTTTCCATAACAATGTTATTTTTTATTTGAAGGTATTAATGGTTCGCCATTACTAGGATTACCATATATTTTTATATCATTTTGGTCAATACATCTTACATCTCCAGATTTATATAATTTAACTATAAATTGAGGATTAGAATGTATAGAGCCAGCAATCATAAAAATTGCTACTCCGTAACCTAATGGTGTTTCTACATCAAAAGGATTTAATATTTCATGAATTGTTTGTACTATCATTATATTTGGTTTTCATCTGATTTGCTAGATAATAATTGTAAACTTGTAACCCTAGCATGGAGTTGAGCCACTGTTTCTTTGGTCTTATCGTTCAAATATGTTTTTGCCTCTGGCTTCCCTTCCATGTAAATCAAGGTGCCTTTTTTAAGATAGTTGGCTACATTGGTTTTGTCGGTCCAATAAGCACAAGAAACCCAAGTGGTTTTATCTACATCTTGACCTTGTTGGTTTTTAAACTTTTCGCTGTAAGCCATTGAAAAATTAATCACTGTTTTTTCATTTACATTGTTTACTGTTGCATCTTGACCTAATCTGCCGATTACTGAAATTCTAATCATTGTGTTTTGTTTTATTATTAAAAATTAATTTCTTTTCCATTATCATCCGTATAAGGTACCCAATTATCAAATGTTTTTTGAACTGAAGCATCGGGTCTTAAAACTATATTCTTATCATTTATTATTTTCTGCAAAGAATCTAATCCATTGAATAAAAATCTTCTTGTTTGAAAATACATTTGAAATAAAATAAATCCTTTCTTACCAACAATCTTTTGTCTTCTAATTTTTTTACTATGAAATTCACAAGATGGATTGCTAGGATCTGTTTGAGCAAAAGGTCTATGATAAACAAGGATATTATCTAGCTTATTGTTCCACATCGCCCCATCAGTTAAATCAAATACATCGGGACAAGGATAGTTACCATCAGAAGCTTTAACCATTTTTACAGGGTGAGCTATAATCCAAAAGAAAATATTATTTATCTGAGCAAACCTAGAGAACACTGACAATACCCATTCAAGATATTTATCACTTCTCGAAAACTTTTGATACTCATTTGTTAATTGGTTGAATGGATCAATATCTACGCCATCTACATTCTCTTTTACAATTAACTCTAAGAATACTTCCATCACATATTGTGGAGTAGGTGAAACATCTTTAGGATAAACATAAAATATATGTTTGCACACTAAATCGTAAACATATTCATAAACTTGTTTAGATGGTCTATGTGGATTTGCAGGACTACAATCACATCCTAAAATTATCTCTACAAAGTCATGATAATATTCTTCGGGTGGATTATCCTCTGGTGAAAAAGTAGCAAACTTTTCTCCGTACAACATTATACGCATTGCTTGATACCACTTTTTGAACGAAGATTTACCATAGTTACCTATGCCCGTTAATACTGTAATCTCTCCTCTCTTTGGTTTAAATTTATCATCTAAATCGGGAACTCCTATACCATCTACTTTAGCATATCCTTCATCATAAATTCTTAAAGCTTGTTCTTTTACATCAATTCCGTAAATCACATCTTTTAATTTTAACCCTTCATCAAATACGGCTTTCTCTACCTCTATTTCCTTTCTAGAAACTTTATCAACTAATATTTCTTTATCAAATGATGCACTTCCAAAGTTCTTTGAATTTGCTTTATATGCAGAGCGTATTGCCCTATCTGCTTCACTCTTTGTAAACTCAGAATTAGTAATAAATTCCATATGAATCATAGAGTTTGCTGCCGTTTCATTGATACCAAAACGACAACAAGCTGAGGCTAACTTAAAGATAAAATTATTTCTTTCTCCCGTAACAAAAGCCTCGTTTTTATTTGACAACCAAGTTAAAACATTCTTAAATATCTTTTGGTCATCATCATTTTTCTCGTAAATAACAACCTTTTCGGTTTTTTTAATCTTCTTAAATACTTCAGCCTTGTCGTTTATGTAAATTTCGGGGTCGTAACTCTCGTAACATACTCTGCTTTGGTTAATTCCACTTCGGTCAATCTCTGGGAACACTTCTTGTAAAGCTTGAAAGTGTTCTCTATGCTTTAAACCATTTGCTACTTTTACCAAGGCTTTTAATCCATTACCAGAAGGACTAATCCAACAAGCATAAACAAATGGATGTGAAATTATTTCGTTTTGCTTATCTCTAAGCTCAAATACATTGTCAAAGTCTAAAACTATATACCCACTATGTGTAATAAGCTGTGCATCAGTCCTATCTGCTCCAAATTTACCACTAAAACAAACTGAAGGAAGGTTAAGTTTTATCTTATTTGCTTTTTCTTTATCAATGGTCGCTCTAATTTCAGATACAGTTGATTTACTTTTACCTTCTTGTATTCTTTTTAAAGCGGCTTCAACAGAAATGTAATTTGGTTCTTTAGAAAAGATGTTTTTAAAAATTGTTATCATTATTCAGAAATTGGTTTAAAGGCGTTTCTAGCGGTTTCTAATTCGTTCTGATACTTATTATCAATTCTTCGAGAAGATGGCTTATTTTGGCTTATTTTAAGCTCAAATAGCCCTTTCCATCCATTTGCCATAGATTGTTTTATAATTTCAATAGCATTTTCGCAATTTTTACCAGATAACCTAACTAAATCATCAAATGCAGCTTGTTCACTTTGAACTGTTTTATAATTAAATTTAAATTGTTTGCTTTTGTAATCTTTCCATAAATCCCAATATTCTATAATTTCTTCTCCAACAAATGAAATTTTAATTTTTTTTGTCCCTTTAACCATATCCATATCCATATCCTTAACCATATCCATATCCTTACGCCCTTGTAAGGGCCTTGTAAGGGGCTTATTTTGCTTATCTAGCAAATTATTTTTTTCAAGCAATATGATTATACTATTATGCGCTCTATTGTCTGGATTTAAACCAGAAGGGTACTGAAATTCAATAAAAGAAGGTATAAACCACTTATTACCTTTATCAAAAATTATAATCTTTTCATCAAAACTTTTAATAGCCTCTTTCAAATCAATTTTTTCTCCTATTCTTATCTGTGCTACGTCAATATCAACTTGCCATATACCTGCGTGGTCGCAATCATCACAAATATATAGCCAAAGGAGCTTATAAGCCCCTTGTAAGCCCCTTATGAAAGGTTTTTTCCACTTTTCAGTATCAGTAAATCTCTTAGCCATTTTCTTAAATTAATCATTAATAAAATCAGTATCCATTGCTTTGTTTATCTTCGCTAAATTTGTATCAGAAAGATTCATTATCCTCTGAATAAAAATAGAATAAAGTGTAGGGTATGGTATTTCTGTTTTTCTTGAAAGCCAAGCTAATGGCCTTTCTTCTTGTTCAAGATAAAGAAGTATCTCATCTTTGACATTTGGTTTTTCCATAAATAATTTGATTGAGGCACAAAGTAATAACTAATATTTTTAATTACAAAATTTATTTTTTTAAAATTATATTTTATTTATTTAATTTAATTAATTAGCTTTGCAAATGGAAAATAAAGAACTAATATACGAGATGGCTAAAAGATTAGATTTAGTTATTGAAGTTTGGAAGGAAGGTAAATATATTGGTAAATATAGATTTATAAATAATAAACTACACAAATGGAAAGATGGATAACCGAAGATGAAATAATGCACAGGATAAATAACCATCCTGATTTAACCAAAGAAGATAAAAAAGAATTTTTATTCAATTTACAAATAATCAATTTATCTGAAAAAAGTAAAAAAAGAATGAATAAACCAGTAATTAAAAACCAAGAAAGAAACAAATTAAAAAATGATATTCCCTTGCACTAATTGTGGATGTTGTTGTAAGAGAGTTGGCTTGGTAAAAAAATTTCTTACTGAAGATGAGTTCCCGTATGATGTTGATGAAAATGGCGTTTGCAAAATGCTTGTAAATGATATGTGTAGTGTTTATGATGATAGACCAGATATTTGCAAAGTTGAAGAAATGGCTAAAAAAAATAATATACCAAAAGAAATTTACTATAAAATGGCTATAGATGTTTGTAATAGCATGATGGATGAAGATAATATACCTTTAAAATTTAGAATAGATGGCATATAACAGTACAATAATAACAAAGAAAAAACGTTGTGTTAATTGTGGCAATATTGATTATTGGTTTTCAAAAAAGATGTGTAAACAATGCGCTACCGTACATTCTACGCAAAAAAGATTAGAAGAATTTGAAGATGATACAGAAAGTTTTCAAAATCTTGTCCAAGACCTTGACCATGTATTTAGTCAGTACATTAGAAATAGATATGCAGATAAAACAGGCGTTGTTGAATGTTATACTTGTGGTAAAAAGCATACAATTGCAGAAATACAGTGCGGTCATTTTATGGGCAGGTCAAATTTAAGCACTAGATGGATGGAACAAAATTGCAGACCACAATGTATGGAATGTAATTACTTTAAAACTGGTAATATAGAAGAGTTTGAATACAAATTACACGAAGAAAATAATGCTATAGTTGAATATTTAAGAGAAACAGCTAGACAAACAGCAAAACCTACAAAAGATGAGCTAAAAGGCTTAATCCTAGAATACAGGGCAAAGCTAAACTTGGTAAAAAAGAAATTTATTGAAAAATAATTGTATTTTTACGGTGGTTATCATAGTTTGTAGATTTAGTAGTTTAGCCCCATGTTTTAGAATGACATGGGGTTTTTTATTGCTCATAAATGAGCCGTTTATGAATCATTTTCGGCTCAAAGTTGCCTTATTAGGTAACTTTTATGATTGATAAAGTTTGCTAATAGAGAACTTTTGTAACCAATTTGGTAACAAAAAAAGCCCCTCACCGTAGAAACGGAAGGGGGATACTTGTTAAACCTTCTATGCGTATGAAATGCAAATATAATAAATTAAATTAAATTTTTTAAATTAAATTAATTAAATTAATTTTGTGCCAAAACAAATAACATGGCAAGAAACATTTCCCCCGATTCGGTTTCCAGTAAGGTAGCTGATTTGACCCTAGGTGAGCATCTTAGATTAGACAATCCATATACTTCAGTAATGGTAATGGTTTCTAATTTAAAGAAAAAAGACGCTCACAAAAACAAACTATTTAAAATAAAAGCTGCTGACACTGTAACTATTGTAACCAGAATAAAATAAACTACTATGCACATACAAACTATCGTTTACCAAAGAACATTTAATTTAGGCAATTATTCTTCAGAAAAAATTGGTGTTGAATTTGCTATTAACCAAGGTGAATCTGCCAACAAAGCATTAGACATTGCAAGAGAAATGGTAGAAGAATACCATAAACAAAATGTAATTAGATTAAAAGAATTAGGCGATTTTTACCAAGAAGTTCCTGATGAAATTATTCCCACCCAATCCAAAAAATCTTTAGCTGAAAAGACTATTGAGTTTATAAACGCTTGCAAAAATAAAGATGAGTTAAGAGCTTGGGAATTAATGGCTAAAAATAATCCAGATGTATTGGAATGCTATAATGCAAAACTTAAATCTTTATAATTATGCAACTTACCAATGATGAGCAATGTGTTTTAAATTTAATCTCAAGTGCTAATCACAGGATAACACAACAAGAAATTGCTGATTCAGAAAGATGGTTAGGAAGTCATCCAATTCACGAAGTAGATAGGAGTGAGTCAACGCTAAGAAAAATTAGGCAAATAATTAGAGATTTAAGAATTAAAGGAGGCTATATGATTTTATCTGATGCTAAAGGATATTGGATAATGAAAGACAAGCAAGAGGCTGTAGAATATTGCGAAAGAATTGAGCGCATGGCTAGATCACAAGCTAGATCGTGGTTTGAAACTTATAATGCAATGAGAAAAAACTTTAATTTAAGCTCTGATTATTTTGAACAACAAGGAAAACTATTTTAACTATGATAAATTTTAATGAAACGCTTATTAGAGCAAGTTCTGTGGGTTATTTAATGACTGAGCCAGTAACCAAAGCCGATAAAGAAGCTGGCGTACTTTCCAAAACAGCACAAAAACATTTGCTAGATGTTTATATTTCTGAAAAGTATAATAGGAGAAGAGATATTCAAACAAAGCAAATGAAAAAGGGTATTGAAGTAGAGCAAGAATCAATTGATTTATTGTCTATGTTCTTAAAAAAACCTTTTACTAAAAATACGGAAAGATTTTCAAATAAACACATAACAGGACTACCAGATATTATTGACGATGGAATTATTGATATTAAATCAAGCTATGATTTATGGACATTTTTGGGGAATATACCAGATAAATTAGATAATTTATACTATTGGCAAATGCAAAGTTATATGTGGCTTACTGGTAAAACCAAAGCTACCATTGCTTATTGCCTTGTAAACACCCCAGACAATATTATCCAACAAGAAAAATATTATTTACTTAAAAAGCTAGATGTAATATCAGAAGAAAGTCCAGAATTTATCCAAGAAGCAATGAAGCTTGAGTTAAATATGAAGTTTGATGATATAGCTATGGAAGAAAGAATACTAATGTTTGACGTTAGTAGAAACGAAGATGATATTTTACGCATTGAGCAAAAAGTAGAAAAAGCAAGAGAGTATTTACAAGATATTGAAAACACCCATAAAAACTTTAACAATGGCAAAAGCTAAAAAAGAAAAACAATTAAATCTTCCACAAGATGCACAACCTTTAGACGGATGTGATTTTTGTATGCAATTTGATTATGATGAACCCCATGTAATTGGCGCAAGTCAAGATGCAGATGGCGTAATGGAATTAGTAATTAAAGCTTACCTAGATGCAGGTGTTACTTTTGTATGTCCAACTACACAAAAGAAATTAAGAATATACGCTAGACCATTATCAGATACTGGTAGAGCAATTTTAGAACAACAAAACGAAGTTAAACCAAAATAATATGAAGATAATAATAGGAATAATTTGCTTTATATTAGCAGGGTGTGTTTTTTATATTATTGGTTCAGCATATGAAGATGGCATAGACCATGAGCATTATTAATCCCCCTTAGTAACTATGATTTTTTATGAGCGTTGGCAAATTTTCTAGCAGCTTCAACGCTACCGAAACCCCAAGCTTTTAATGCTAATGCTTTCCTTGTTGGTTCGCCATTTGGTTTTTTCATTGCACCAAGCATACCAGCAAAGCGAGCTGCAAAAGAAACTCTACGAGGATTAACACCAGACTTTACAGGAGCTTTTAAATGACCGCCATGAGCACGATTGTATGAATCACGACCTTTTTGGTTTAGACCACCTGCTGCATTTTTACCTTCTTTTCTTTCCCAAGCTTCAGACATAATTACTTTTTTTCTTGTGCTAATTGATTTAAAATAAATTCTTGACCATAAGGAGGAACTCCCATTCTTTTAAAATCTTCAGGTTTAACATATTCTATAGTCCCATCTTTCTTTTTAGTGCCTATAAATGCGCCACCACCACCACCTAATTTAGATGGGATAGGTAGCATTATAGATTCTCCTTCATCATAATTATTTTGTTTTTGAATTACTATTTTTGGTTTTTTCATTAAAGATAATGGAGTAGATGGAATATCTTTTTTTATAGTTTCTATTGGTATATCTTGAGGTTTTTGATATTTAAACGGTTGTGTTGGTTTTTTATAAATAGGAACACTTCCAAAAGACGCAGGTTTACCATTAATTAATAATTTATCATCAACTCCTTTCCCAACTGATAATACTTTTGTATCAATTCCCGGAACATCTTCAAATCCATAAGTCAATTTATCTACAGGTTTTATTTTATTTTTTTGAAGTGTATAGCTATCATGCATTAAATCAAATAAACTATAAGAAGCATTTCTTAATTCGCTATATGGTTTCTTATTTTTTTCTTTTAAATATTGTTGCAGTTTGTTACTTTTATTATAAAGATTAAGACTATCTTGATAAGCTTTTAATCTAGGGTCTAATTTACTTGTTACAGTTACAGTAGGCAAATCACGAGTATTCCCTGTATTTTTTTTCATTGATTTCAATGGCTCTTGTGGCATAGCTATTTTTTTTCTTGTGCTTTAATTTTTTTCTCCTGCTTTAACATTTCAAGAGTAGGAGCTTTGCCACTTCCTTTGTTAGCACGAATATTATCCCATAAACCGCGTGGAGAATACGAGCCATCTGCTCGCTTCATCATTTTCAATTTACTTTTCATACCACTAAGATACGAATTATTTCCAATTCTCAGACTTCCAAATAAGCAAATCTAGCCCTTTTAAGCCCTTTGGCGGCGTTTTCATGTTTTCATGAGGTATTGCTACCACTTTTGGATAATCTGCCGTTATTGAGCTATCTATGTCATAAGGAGGCATATTCTTAAAAGGCGCTCCTCTTTTAACTTCTTTTGAACCATAATTGTCCATAAGATAATTCACTACTTGTTGAACAGATGTCAAATTCTGCTCTTTTTGAATCATATCCAACTTATATAAGTCAAATCTAACTCCAATTGGTTTGCTTTTTACCATATAAATATTTTGTAGCTACAAAGTTAGGACAAATTTACCAATGTAGCTACAATAATTAACTTAATTAACCCCTATACCATACCCAATCCCATTGGAATAAGAGCAAGAAAAAAGGAATAGCCCATACCCATACCGCAACCAATTGCAAGAGCCAAACCAATAGCGTCAAACCAT
>Ga0209296_1000389_pt1 | contig 37962 bp, 44 predicted proteins | sample S_130206_EF_Meta_FD_187319 | JGI IMG/M metagenome (GOLD analysis project Ga0209296, IMG submission 187319) | Freshwater microbial communities from Lake Simoncouche, Canada to study carbon cycling - S_130206_EF_MetaG (SPAdes) (version 2) | ecosystem: Environmental > Aquatic > Freshwater > Lake ... | reverse complement strand
CGAGGAATCGGGCGAGTCCTTGGAGACCTTTCCAGTCTCGGGTATGACTCGAAATGGAATGTTATGGGAGCTGCCGACATTGGCGCACCGCACCAGCGCGACCGCATCTGGATTGTGGCGCACGCCAGACACGGGGGGGGGGGACATCTGGAATACTCAAGCAAGGCAAGAATCATCGAGCGAATGGTCAGCCCGTACAAATCAGACTGGTGGACCAAGTGAACAATCCCAGACTATGGCCAACACCAGTGTCCAGAATGCACAAAGACGGTGGAAATCCCTCGGAGTACAAGAGGAACGAAATCCCCCTAGCGGCACAGGCTGGTGGGCCTTTGAACCCAACGTGGGTAGAGTGGCTAATGGGGTGGCCGCTAGGGTGGACAGACTTAAAGCCATTGGAAATGGACAAGTCCCACTTTGCGCAGCAACTGCATGGCGAATCCTCTCAGGAGGAGCCTAAATAATGGACACAGAAACAATAGCCAAGGCGCTGGGCAACGCCAAGAAGGTCAATGGATCATGGGTGGCATCATGCCCCGTACCTGGCCACGGCAGAGGCAACGGGGACAAGAACCCTAGCCTGTCTATCTCAGAATCAGAGGGCAAAATCTTATTCCACTGTCACGGCGGCTGCGACCAGCGGGACGTGTTTGACTCGGTACGCGAGCGCAATCTGCTGCCCACAACGCCCAAGCGGGAGGAGATTAGCTTTACCCAGCACCAGGCGCCAACGCTGCAGCAGGAGTGGGAGTACACGGCAGAGGACGGCAGCGTTTTGTTTACCAAGCGCCGGTACAAGACGGCAGACGCCAAGGGTAAGACGTACTCAATCCACAGAGTGGACGCGCAAGGCAAGCGGACGGCGGGGCTCAAGGACACCAGAATCGTGCCCTACCGCCTGCCTGAGATGCTGCAAGCCAAGGCAGCGGGACGCGCAATTTATTTGGTAGAAGGCGAGAAGGCAGCCGATGCGCTAATCAGCATTGGCGCGGTGGCCACCACAAGTCATACGGGTGCAGGGTCATGGCCCGAGGACATTACCCAGTATTTCGCGGGCGCAAACGTTGTGATAGTGCCTGACAATGACGAGCCAGGCAGAGCATACGCGAAAAAGGCTATAGCCAAGCTCTTATCCGTGGCTAAATCAATCAGGTACTTAGACCTTAATCTTATGGTAGAGGGTGATGATGCCTATGAGTGGGTAAACGACATGGCGGGGACAAGGACGGAGCTTGCAAGCCTAGCCAAGAAGTCGCCAGTCATTACTGAACCGGCAGAGGAGCCAGCCCCAGCCCCAACATCAGAGCCCATGCCTGACATGGATGCCTACAACCCGACGCCGCAATTGCTCAACATCGAGGCATGGGACACTATCAAGGACGAGCCGGTAAGTTGGATCATTGAAAACGTATTGCCAGACAAGGGATTTGCAGCCTTATACGGCCCGCCAGGCAGTTACAAGTCGTTTGTGGCGCTGGACATAGCCGAGGCTGTGGCTACAGGACGCCAGTGGATGGGCAACGAGATTGCAGCAGCCGGCGCCGTTATCTATATTGCTGGCGAGGGTCATGGCGGTATTGGGGCGCGTATAAAAGCTTGCAAGATACACAACAAGACGCAGGACGGGGCAGAGATTTACGTCATTAGGCACCAGCTCAACCTCAGATCAAGCGCCGACGACTTCAATTTATTGATGGAGTCAATTGACAACCTGATAGAGCAGACAGGCATTCAGTTGCGGCTGGTGCAGATAGATACGCTGGCCAGGGCGTTTGGCGGTGGCAATGAGAACGACTCTCAGGACATGGGTGCATTTATCCATAACACGGGTCGGATGCAGCGCAAACTTAACTGCGCGCTCATGGTTTTGCACCACTCAGGCAAGGATGCGACCAAAGGATTGCGCGGTCACAGCTCATTATTAGGCGCCGTGGACACGCAACTGGAGCTGCAGAAACTTGACGTAACAGTCAAGAAGGAAGGTGTAGCGGGGCAGGGAATCATCACCATCAGTAAGCAAAAGGATGGCCAGGACAACATCAAATTCGGGTTTGAGATGGTGCAAATTGACACCAGCGGTGGGCTAAACCTGGGCGAATCCCTGTCATTAGCGGTCAGGGAGCATCAGGAAATGATTGACGAACAACACAAGAAACCGAAGCCACCGCCACTAAGAACGGGGGCTGGCGGCATCCAAAAGCAGGCGCTGGACGCCTTGCACAAAGCGATTTCGGAGTTTGGGGAGATGCGGATAATTGACGGAAAGCGCAATAAATCAATCTACACCGAGCAGTGGCAGCAAGCGTTTGAGGTGGCCCAGATGGACAAAGCAGGCATCAAAAGGCGGTTTACGAGGTGCGTCCAGAGCCTTCAGAACGCCAAAAGGGTGGAGGTTTTTGATCCTTTTGTGTGGGTGATTTGGGATGATAGTGACCAAAATGGCGGGGACTTTTAGCCGTTTTCGGGTGGCTAAAAAGGTTACAGATTTGATTAGTGACAAATGGAGCCAAATGGTGAGCCAAATGGACGGATGAGAGGAAAAACGTGAAATTTGCCAAATGGGACAAATGGGACAAATGGATGCCAAATGGATGCCAAATGGTGAGCCAAATGGAGAAAAATGGTGGTTTGCATAGATTTGGTGCAGTTTTGCCAAATGGGAGAGCGTATGTCTTAATATACGCTCCCATTTGGCAAATTACCAAATGCCCGAGGTTGTGTTTTTTAGGATGATGTAATGGCTACAAATAAGCGTAAAGTTTTGACAAGTATTGAGGTCAGGCAGCCGAGCTTTCCAGCGGATCGGTTTGAGGTGTTTCGGAATGCGGTTTTGGTGGAGCTGGAAAATCGGAAGAAAGACCATGATGCGAAGTGGGGTATTGATAGACTGATTTGGTTGGTGAGTACTGAGTTGCGGGAAAAGGTCTGGGCGCAGCTCCAGCGCGTTTACCTGGCACAGGAGTCTCGGGACGATGAGAAGATGGCCAAGGCCGTTAGCGGGATGTGTAAGGCTTACGATGCGATGGAGGCTTGGGCGACAGCGAACAACGTGGAGCAGGTAGCCGATGTGCGCCAGATCGAATGGCGGCAGCCGGACGGGGTAATCTTTGTGGTGGTGCCCGACGAAAAGGCGAAGAAGGTTTATTTGCAGGCTTGGCCAGGCACTGTGGACAGAATTGTTTGGACAATCCAAGAAATTGCGATAATAGTCAACAAGCAGGCACAGGGGCAGATCAACGAGCTCAAGAGACAGTGGCCAGGGAGTCAACTGGTTTCGGTCGGCGGGCCTAGCGGGTTTGATGACATGGAAAATGATATTGACATGGTGACGCCGAGCAGGACGCCGAAGCTGTTTGATACAAAGGCTTTTGCGAAGGCTTAAAACGTGCCAAATAGCCTCTTTGCGATGGTTGGTGGTACTTGGGTGCTGGATGCGGACAAAGTGGCAGCATCAGCGGCAAAAGGGCAGAGTGGCAACGTTATGCGCTTTTTGCATACATTTAGTTAAATTACGCGCACGCGCTGGGGGTAATCGATGAAGGCAATAGCCGAAAAGATGACAAAAACAGGTGCAATCATGGGCAGACCAGTGAAATGGCCGCCCGATCACCCAGTTTGGAGTGAAATCATTGATCGGGTGTCGGCTGGCAAAAGCGTGAGCACGGTGCTGTCTGAGAAGGGAATGCCTAACTGGACGGTGTTCCAGGCTATGCTGGCGCACGATGCCAGCTTGAACGCTGCCTATGAGAAGGCGGTTCAAAACCGCGCAGACAAGCTAGCCGACGAAATACTTGAGCTCTCTGACGAGCAGATGCCTGAGGGGCTGGAAGGCGCTATGGCGTCTGCCTGGGTGCAGCAGAAGCGGATGCAGGTGGACGCGCGCAAGTGGATCGCTAGCAAGCTCAAGCCGAGGACGTATGGCGACCGCATTGACATGACGGTGAGGGACGAGCGCATCAGCGTGCTCGGCGCGCTCGAGGCGGCGCAGGCCAGGGTGCAGACATTGCAGCTGGATAACGTCACCGACATCACGCCCAAGGTTGTGGATAAGTCCAGCTGATACGTTTGTACTTTATACAACGGGCGTTATGTTAAGTACAAGGGCTGTGGATAACCCTGTGGACAACTCTACCCTTGGGCGCATGGCACGATTCCTGCCCATCCGCCAATCCCGCCGAGCCCCCCGGGTAGGGCCCGCTGGAAATGGCCAAGGAACGGGTGGGTTCGTAAACAATTTTTATTTTTTATAAATTTGTGGTAAAAACCGCCCTATGCCCATATCCAACGCCATGATCCAAGCCACGCCACGCAACGCGCTCCTTGGTGGGTTGTCCGACTTTCTTGCGCAGAGTTACTCGCCAGAGCGTACGCAGCATATGCAGGGCATAGCTAAGTTTTTAAGTGCGCCTGAGATCAGCCGGACGCTGGATAGGTTGTCTTACGGCGAGCCCCTGACCACTGGAGCCGGAGGGCTTGGCGGCACGACAAGGTTTAACAATGACGCGCTGGACGCGATGATGGCTGTGGCGCCGATGGTTGGGCCTGGTGCTAAAGTGTTTAACAACAGCGCGTTAACAGTTGGCCGCGCCGGTGAGCGCTTGGCTGAGAAGGTGGTTCCCCAGATCATGGAGCGCGGCGGCTTGCCTGCTGAGATGCTTGGAGCAATGGGGCAAAGTACAACTTCAAACATGGCTGAACGTGTTGGCAAGTTAAAAGCAATTGAAGCATTGTTTCCTGGCAAGACTGAGGCAATGTTGTCGCCCGCGGAAAAATCTGCGTTGACAAAGTACAAATCAATTTTGGATACACCCGCTGTTATGCGTCGAGAGCAGGCTAGGCTGTTTGGCACTGGTGATATTGTGCAGCCCTCGCTAAATGTGGCGCAAGAATTTGGTGTGCATCCTAATACTTTGTTGAATAAATATGCTGTCCCGATTTTGTGGGACACATCAGCCACTGGTGGAAACGTCACGCAAATTGCCGGCATTCCATTGACGCAAGGTTTGAAAGATGCAACACCAGCTTTTGTTCAGCGTCAAGGCGGCAGGCTTTACCCGTATATACAAGAGAATTTACAACAAGGCGTTGGAGGGGCTTCTAACGTGTCGGCGCAATCGTCCAAGATTAATAATTTAAACAAGTTTAGTGATCTTGGCGATACCATTGGTGTGCAGATGAATTTAGCGCCAAGCGGCATTAATTTTTCGCATCATGTGGCCGAGTCTTATGTGGGTGCTTTAAATGCTATCAAACCTTCGCGTGAAGCGTTAAGTTCATTTAGGGATGCGGTAAGAAACACTAAAGTCCAAGACCCAATTACTAAAGAAATTTCATACCCTTATAGTAATTTCCCTGGTTTGGATAGCCCAAACATTCGTGAGATTATGGCTGAAGGGACAAAAGAATACAGCCCAGGCAACATACGCAAAGCAATTGCTGAAGTTGGGTCTACTGCTTCAATGGAAAAACAAGGGTTCCCACGCTGGCAAGATATTTACAAGGTAATGAGTGAGCCTGGCGCTGAAACTGGCATGGCGCACACATTGTTGGAAGTTCAGCCCAAAACTCAAATGGTTACGCCGGATTTTCAGCATGGTTCATACAATGCTGGCCTTAAAGCAAAACTTATGGGTTCTTTTCAAAATGCCGCAGGTAATGTTGTTGGTGTTCCAGATTATTTAATGTTGCCAAAAACATTTGCCGAAAGGCAGGCGCAAGGAAAGACTATTAGCAACATTCGCACATCTTTGCTAAAAAGCCATCATGGCGAGAAGCTAGACCAGCAAGCAATTGACAACATTGCTAAATATTTGGGGTACCAGGTTGATTAAGAACCTGCAAATGCTCTTTTTCTTTGGCCAGTTCTTCAATCAACTGGTTGACAATTTCCAGCCTCATGGCGTCGGTTTGACTCCAAAACGCCTCTGGCATTCGCAAATACGCTGAATTGTTGGAAAAGTTGAAACCACAGTATGCAACTACTTTTTTCATTGATGGCCTCCAAAACTCCATCCTAACATAAAATTGACTACTAATGCAACTGCCCATCTACCGAGGTGAAGAAGAACAGAAGCTGATGACCGAGTTATGGTCACCGGCCATAGCCGACGACCTAGAGGCTTTTGTTTTGTATGCTTTCCCGTGGGGTGTAAAGAACACGCCCCTAGCCAAATTTACTGGCCCGAGGAAATGGCAGCGCGATGTTTTGCGTGATGTAACCAATCACATTAAGGCGCAAAAGGGTAAGGTTAACTATGACACCATTCGGGAGGCGGTATCCAGCGGGCGGGGGATTGGTAAATCAGCACTTGTCAGTTGGCTAGTTCTTTGGATGCTGACCACCCGAATTGGTGGCTCTGTGGTGGTTAGCGCGAACAGCGAGAACCAGTTACGTTCTGTGACGTGGGCCGAGCTCACAAAGTGGGCGGCGATGTTGATTAACTCGCATTGGTGGGAGATATCGGCCACTAAGCTGGTGCCTGCTACCTGGTTGACGGAACTGGTAGAGAGGGACTTGAAAAAGGGTACGCGCTATTGGGCCTGCGAGGGCAAACTGTGGTCTGCTGAGAATCCTGATAGCTATGCCGGCGTCCATAATCAGGACGGCATGATGCTGATATTTGACGAGTCCAGCGGTATTCCTAACCCGATTTGGGAGGTGGGCGCTGGCTTCTTTACGGAGAACACGCCCGATAGGTACTGGTTTGCTTTTAGCAACCCTAGGCGCAATGAGGGGTACTTCTTTGAGTGCTTTCACGCCAAAAGGGATTTCTGGAACAGCCGTACCGTAGACGCGAGGACTGTGGAGGACACGGATAAAGCTATTTATGAGCAGATTATTGCCGAGTACGGCGAGGATTCCTCCCAGGCCAAAGTTGAGGTTTACGGTGAGTTCCCGTCGGCGGGCGAGGATCAGTTTATTAGCCCTATGCTGGTAGATGATGCCGCCAAGAGGCCCAAGTACAAGGATTTGACTGCGCCTATTGTTGTGGGGGTTGACCCAGCTCGGGGCGGCGCGGATTCGACGGTGATTGTTGTGCGCCAAGGCCGCGACCTTGTGGCCATTAAGCGGTATCAGGGCGAGGACACGATGACGATTGTGGGGCGCGTCATTGAGGCGATTGAGGAATTCAAGCCTGTTTTGACTGTGATTGACGAGGGCGGGCTGGGGTACGGGATACTGGATCGGCTGACCGAGCAGCGGTATAAGGTGCGCGGGGTCAACTTTGGGAATAAGGCTAAGCAGTCAATTGCTTTTGGCAATAAACGCGCCGAAATGTGGAATGAGATGAGGAATTGGCTAAAATCTGCTAGTATCCCGCCCGATAGGCAGTTAAAAGCGGATTTGACTGGCCCTGCCAAGAAGCCCAATTCGGCAGGCACTATTTTCCTTGAAGGGAAAAAAGAGATGAGAGCACGAGGGTTAGCATCACCTGACGCAGCCGACGCGCTGTGCGTGACGTTTGCCTTTCCTGTGGCTCACCGCGAGTATACTGAGCCCACTAGGCGCGTAAACGCGCAAAATAGTGGTGTACATACTTCATGGATGGGGTCTTAATATGCCTTTAGTTAAGTCGAAATCACCAGAGGCTTTCCGCAAGAACGTGAAGGCCGAGGTTGCTGCTGGCAAGCCCGTCAAGCAAGCCGTGGCGATAAGTTATGCGGTAAAGCGCGAGGCTTCCAAGCCAGCCCCAACTAAAAAGAAATGACATGGCTGATTACACAGGCATAGCAGCCGCCGGTGCGGTAGCCAACGGAGGCGGTCAGAAAGACAGCACTTCTAACGTACTAGCCACCGCCCGCAGCCGATTGGATATGGCGATTTCGGCGTTGTCCGAAAGCCGCGAAGATGAGATTGACGACCTGCGGTTCTACGCCGGTAGCCCAGATAACCAGTGGCAATGGCCCGCTGATGTATTGGCCACTCGCGGGGCTGTGCAGGGCCAGACGATCAACGCCCGCCCATGCTTGACCATCAACAAACTGCCGCAGCACGTCCGGCAAGTAACCAATGACCAACGTCAAAACAGGCCAACTGGCAAGGTTATTCCAGCCGATGACCACGCAGACATTGACGTCGCAGAAGTATTTAACGGCATGGTCAGGCATATTGAGTACATCTCGGACGCAGATGTCGCTTACGACACCGCCTGCGAAAACCAAGTCTCCTACGGAGAAGGCTACATCCGTCTCCTGACTGAGTATTGCAGCGACGATACCTTTGACCAAGACATCAAAATTGGCCGGATTCGCAATTCGTTTTCGGTCTACATGGACCCAACCATCCAAGACCCGTGCGGCTCGGATGCCAAGTGGTGTTTTATCACCGAGGACATCACCAAAGACGACTATGTGCGGATGTACCCCAATTCGGCGCCCATTACGACGCTGCAATCTTTGGGTGTAGGCGACCAAAACCTGTCCCAGTGGCTTAATGAGGACACGATCCGTATTGCTGACTACTATTACGTTGATTACGACAAGGGCACTTTGAATCTGTACCCTGGCAACGCCACGGCGTTTGACGGGACGCCCGAGGACAAGCAGTTGCGGGCCATTTATGGCAAGCCCAAGAAGTCGCGTCAGTCTGACCGGCCACGGATCAAGTACTGCAAGATCAACGGGTACGAAATCCTTGAAGAACGCGAGTGGGCGGGTAAATATATCCCCGTTGTACGCATTGTCGGCAATGAATTTGAGGTTGACGGGCGCCTGTATGTCTCTGGTTTAGTGCGTAACGCCAAGGATGCCCAGCGGATGTACAACTATTGGGTGTCCCAAGAGGCTGAGATGCTGGCTTTGGCGCCCAAAGCACCGTTTATTGGGTATGGCGGCCAGTTTGAGGGCTACGAAAACCAATGGAAAACAGCCAACACGACCAACTGGCCGTATTTGGAGGTAAACCCTGACGTAACCGATGGACAAGGTTCCATCTTGCCGTTGCCCCAGCGTGCACAGCCGCCGATGGCCTCCAGCGGTCTGTTGCAGGCGAAAGCTGGTGCCTCTGAGGACATTAAATCGTCCACTGGCCAGTACAACGCTTCTTTAGGTATGACATCCAACGAGCGCAGCGGCAAGGCTATCCTTGCGCGGCAGCGCGAAGGCGATGTTGGGACTTACCACTATGGTGACAACCTAGCCCGTGGCGTGCGCTACCTGACACGCCAACTGATTGACCTGATCCCCAAAATCTACGACACCCAGCGCATTGCGCGGGTGATTGGCGAGGACGGCGAGACGAGCATGGTCAAAATTGACCCGATGCAGCCCGAGCCGGTCAAGAAGATTGTTGACCAGCAGGGCATCGTGATTGACAAGATTTACAATCCTGGCGTTGGCAAGTACGACGTTGTGGCCACCACCGGCCCAGGCTACGCGACCAAGCGCCAAGAGGCTTTGGAGGCGATGGGCCAACTGTTGCAGGGCAACCCGCAACTGTGGCAGGTAGCCGGTGATTTGTTTGTCAAGAACATGGATTGGCCAGGCGCCCAAGAGATGGCCAAGCGGTTTGCCAAGACGATTGACCCCAAACTGATGCAAGACGGCGACAAGCCGCCCGAGTTGCAGGCCGCTGAGCAGCAAATCCAGGCGATGGGCCAAGAGATGGAGCAGATGCACCAGATGATTGTGAATGCTGGCAAGTCTATTGAGGCGCAGGATATGCACCGCAAAGATTTTGAGGCCCAGGTCAAGGCGTACCAAGCCGAGACGCAGCGCATTTCCGCTGTGCAGGCGTCCATGTCGCCCGAGCAGATTCAAGACATTGTGCTGGGCACCGTCCACGGCATGATTACCTCTGGCGACTTGGTATCTGAGATGCCAGGGCGCGATATGGACACCGGCCCCGAGATGCCACAAGAAGGCATGGAGCAACAACCTATGGGAATGCCACAATGAAAGCCGCAGATTTTGTAGGAATGCTATTCCTAGCCCGCGACGTGGCGCACAGCGTCCACTTGAACACGCGCAGCTACTCCAAGCACGTTGCGCTCAATACCTTCTACGACACCATCATTGACCACGCCGATGCGTTTGCAGAAGCCTACCAAGGCCGTCATGGCCTGATGGGGCCAATTACGCTGCATTCGGCCACCAAGACGGCCAACATTATTGACTTTTTAAAGAGCCAACTCGATGAAATCGAGAAAGTTCGCTATGAAGTGTGCGATAAATCTGATTCGTCGCTCCAGCAACTCATTGATAATATCGTAGAGTTGTACTTGACTACCCTGTATAAACTCCGCTTTTTAGCATAAGGAAACAATCATGGCTCTCTATAAACAAGGCAATGCAGACGCGCAGGTCAAAATCGGCGGCGGCAAGCTGTATGGTATTTTTATCTCCTCTACCAGCAGCGGAACTTTTGCGCTGTACGATAGCGCAACGGCTAGCACCAGCGACCCTAAAATAGCTAACACTGTGACCGTGACCGCAGGTACTCAGTATTTATCCTTCCCCGCTGGTATCTGGTTTAGCAACGGTCTGTACATTGACATTGCTAGTACCATTGAATATACAATCGTGTACGAATAAGGAGCGCCGCAATGGCAGATGTAAAGATTTCCCAACTGCCAGCAGCCACGACCCCTTTAAGTGGGTCTGAGGAAGTTCCGCTGGTTCAAAGTGGCGTCACTAAAAAGGCCACCGTTGCTAGCTTGAGCGTGTCTCAGACATTGCAGACCATCACCAATAACGGCGCAACCACAACCAACAATTCGACCTTCAACGGCGCCAATATTGGCACCTACAGCGGCGTCCCCGCTGTTACAACTGTTGGCTCCATAATTGGCTTGGCCAACTCCACTTACGCTGTCGGCTTATCTGGCAGCGCATGGGTTGGGACGAGCAACAACAGCATCAATTTAGGTTCTGTCGGTTTAAACTGGAATAACGTCTACGCCACAAACTACAACGTGGGTTCGGGTACGGCTACCATAGCGTCCTCGGGGAATAGTCTTATTCTTAACTCTGTAGCGTCTGCCGTTCCAGGCGCCGGTTTTAGCCCTGTTGTAGACAATTCGTACTATTTGGGCGGCGCCTCCCTTAAATGGAAAGGCTTGTATCTTAGCGACGGCAATATAAGCTGGAACTCCTACGCGATCCCAGCTCCAGCCGGAGGCACAACGACTTTCCTGCGCAACGACGGTACATGGGCTGTACCTCCAGGCAGCGGTGGCGGTACGGGTACGGTCACCAGCGTCGGCTCTGGAACAGGTCTGACTGGCGGCCCAATCACTACCAGCGGTTCATTGGCCATCAATTACGCTTACGGCGGTACTTGGACAGCCAATCAAAACTTCAATGGCGCCAGCATAGGTACATTTTCCACGGTGCCAGGCGTCTCCTCTGGTAGCGGCACAAAAATGACCCTGACCAACTCCACAAACCAATTGGTTTTGGATGCGGCAGACCTTTACGGCTTTACCGATGCGTCTACAAATCTAGGTAACGCCACCTATCGGTGGAATAACCTGTACCTTAAAAACAGCTTTTTTTGGAATGCCTACACTATTTCTGCGCCAGCCGGTAGCACTACCACGTTCTTGCGTAACGACGGGACATGGGCTACGCCTCCTGGCAGCGGTGGGTCAGGGACTGTTACCTCGGTTTCAGTAGTCACAGCCAACGGCTTTGCGGGAACGGTGGCCACGGCTACCACCACCCCTGCTATCACACTCACTACTAGCATTACTGGCGTTCTCAAAGGCAACGGCACGGCAATTAGCGCGGCTACGGCTGGGACTGATTATTTGATTCCAGGCGGCGCTTTGGGCACCCCATCTAGCGGTACCTTGACAAACGCTACCGGCCTGTCATTGACAACCGGCGTCACTGGCGTACTGCCTGTAGTTAACGGAGGCACCGGCACTGCAACGCCTGCCTTGGTTGCCGGTACAAACGTAACCATTACTGGCACCTGGCCAAACCAGACGATCAACTCTACTGGAGGTGGCGGGTCTGGGACTGTTACCTCAATCAACGTATCCGGCGGCACAACGGGCTTGACTGCTACTGGTGGCCCGATCACTACGTCGGGGACAATTACTTTGGGCGGTCTTTTGGCTATTGCCAACGGCGGCACCAATGGCTCGGCAACGCCTACAGCGGGCGCCGTTTCTTACGGCACCGGCACAGCGTTTGCCTTTACGACTGCGGGAACATCTGGCTATGTGCTGCAAAGCAACGGGGCATCGGCCCCCACTTGGCGCACCCCAACTGAGTACGCAACAGTTACCGACGACACTACGACTGCCGCAGTGCGCTATCCGCTGTTTTCTAGCAGCACAAGCGGCAATCTGACCGCTGAATTTGTGTCGTCTACTAAACTTAAATACACCCCCTCAACAGGCGCGTTGACTGCCTCGCAGTTCATCATTGCACCATAAGGCGAAATCATGGGAAAACTTACATTTCAAGCGGCACTGGGTGGGACGGTAGATTTAGTCGGCCCTAATACGGCGTCTGCGGTAACTCTCAATTTGCCAGCTACGTCTGGCGATATTGTTGGCACAGGTTCTACTGGCGTTATTACAACCGGCATGATCTCGGGGCAGATTGCTGTTGCCCAAGGTGGTACTAACTCATCTACCGCCCAAGGTGCTATTAACACTTTGGCTGGTGCCGTTACTTCTGGTTCATACCTGCGCGGCAATGGAACCAACGTAACAATGTCTGCGATCCAAGCGGCAGACGTACCAACACTGAATCAAAACACCACCGGCACAGCCGCCAACATTACTGCTAGCAGCAACAGCAGCCTTACTACGTTAAGCGCGCTCAGCCTGCCAGGCTCACAAGTATCTGGCAACATTAGCGGGAACGCTGCTAACGTAACTGGCATAGTTGCAGTAGCCAATGGTGGTACAGGTACAACTACCCCAGCATTGGTTGCGGGTACTAACGTCACTATTACGGGTACATGGCCTAACCAGACTATTAATTCAACTGGCGGCGGCGGCGGAATGGTTTATCCTGGTGCTGGTATTGCCAATTCTACTGGCTCGGCTTGGGGAACTTCTTATGGTACTAGCGGCGCAAGCTCTGTTGTTTTGCGTGATAGCGATGTAAATGTTAGCTCAAACAACTTTAAAGCTGGTTGGACATCAACTGCTCTTAGTACTACTCTTGTTTCATTAACAAATGCAAGTTCTTATTATCAAGAATTTACAGGTGCGATTTCTGGGCAAGTAGTTAGACTTCCTTATGGGCCTACAGCAGTTTTAGGGCAAAGTTACATTATCATAAATAATGGATCATTTCAATTAGATTTAAGAGATGCCGGTAACGTCCAAATAAAAACTCTTTATGCTGGCGAGGCTGTTTGTGCGGTTTGCAAAGGAACGTCTACTAGTAATAATTGGGAAGTTTTTGTGCTTGTCCCAACTGTAGGGCCAAGTGGATCAATTACTTGGGACAATGTGTCTTTGCAAATGGCAGGATCAAGCCTTAGCGGAGTTAGCACTTTTGGTTTGTCAGGACAATTAACCAGCACAGTAGCCACAGGAACTGCGCCATTTGTTGTGTCTAGTACAACACCTGTAGCTAACTTAAACATTGGCGGTAATGCAGCAACAGCAACCACAGTAAGTGGTACAGTTGCGGTTGCCAACGGTGGCACTGGCCTTACCACTACACCGGCAAACGGCGCTTTAGACATTGGCAATGGCACAGGATTTACCCGCACGACATTGACTGCCGGTAGCGGCATCAGCATTACCAACGGCGCTGGTTCTATCACTATTGCTGCAACTGGTGGCACAGGCACTGTTACTTCGGTAGCCCAATCCTTTACCGGCGGTTTGATCTCGGTTGGTGGATCACCCATTACTAGCAGCGGTACTTTGGCGCTGACAGTAGCTGGAACATCTGGCGGTATTCCTTATTTTTCTAGCGCAAGCACTTGGGCTACAAGCGCTGCTTTAGCGTCAAATGCTTTGGTAATTGGCGGCGGAGCTGGTGCAGCTCCAGCCACAACAACTACCGGCACTGGCGTTATTACCGCTTTAGGAAATGCTACCAATGCAGCCAGTGGTATTGTTGTCAAAGACGCTAATTCAAACATAGCAGTCAATTTAATTTCTGAAGGTTTTGTCAATGTTGCTGCTGCGGGGACAACTACGGTACTCACAGTAAGTTCCCAGCCAAGCTATGTGGTTACGGGTTCTGGCGGTCAGACATACCAGTTGCCCGACGCCACCACATTGCCTAATGGAGTAAATTATTTATTCAACAACAATCAATCTAGCGGTACGATTGTTGTTAAAAATAATTCATCAACAACGCTTGCAACCATTCAGTCCGGCGGCTATGTTGAAGTTATTTTGTTGTCTAACGCAACTGCTGCGGGCACATGGGATGTCCACAATCAAGCGCCAACCAATGTGTCTTGGAGTACCAATACATTTTCTTACCCTGGTTCTATAACATCAGCTACTTGGAACGGCAACACCGTAGGAATTTTGTACGGCGGCACTAATACCACCGCTACGCCTACGGCTGGTGGTATTACCTACGGTACAGGCACCGCGCAAGCATATAGCGCAGTTGGTACGGCAGGACAAGTTCTTACATCCAATGGCGCTGCCGCCCCAACTTGGTCAACGGTTGCTGGATTAGGCACAGTTACTTCAGTTGATGTATCTGGGGGCACTACCGGCCTGACAACTTCTGGTGGGCCAATTACAACTACCGGCACAATAACTTTGGCAGGCACTCTTGCTGTTGCCAATGGTGGAACAGGGGTAACAACATCCACAGGATCGGGATCAACGGTTTTAAGCACAAGCCCAACACTTGTAACCCCAATTCTTGGCACTCCAACATCGGGTAATTTAAGCAACTGTACGGCAGACGGCACCAACTCTGTAGGCTATTTAAACGTCCCACAGAACGCTCAGGCAAGTGCATATACGCTTGTCCTAGCCGATGGTGGCAAGCACATCTATCATGCCTCTGGGGACGCTGCTGCTACTTACACAATCCCTGCTGCTACATCGGTGGCCTACCCAATAGGTACGGTAATTAGCTTTGTGAATTTATCTGCTAACAATGTCACTATTGCTATCACCACAGACACCATGTATTTAGTAGGTTATGGCTCTACGGGCAGTAGAACATTATCCCAATATGGTGTAGCCACTGCTACCAAAGTATCAGGCTTGTCCTCCGCTGGTATTTGGATTATTTCTGGAGTGGGACTAACATGAGTGGTATTTTTCATCATTTGATGGCGTATGTTTTTGATCCATTTTGGAAATACGTCACTCTATTGCTTCACGGCAATGGAACTAATGGCGCTCAGAACAATACGTTTATAGATTCCAGTAGTAACGCTTTTACTATTACCCGTAACGGCACACCAACCCAAGGCTCGGTAAGTCCGTTTGGCCCTAATTGGAGTAATTCTTTTAATGGGACAGGGGATTATTTATCCGCAGCAGCAAATGCTGCATGGCAATTTGGTACTGGTAATTTAACTGTAGAAGGATGGTTATATTTAACTGCTACTCCATCAACAGCTACTGCTATTTTTAGTACTTTAGGAAATAGTACTACATCTCCTAATGGAATTGCAATAGGTGTTTTATCTACACTTATTCCTTATTTTCTTGTTGGTTCAAGTACAGTTGCAACTCAAATAAATGGGCCAACAGCTTTATCTTTAAATACTTGGGTTCATTTAGCTGGCGTTAGATCAGGCAGCACAATGACATTTTATGTCAATGGTGTTTCTGCAGGTTCATCAGCTAATAGCACCAACATATCTACTTCAGAAATAGCATTAATAGGTAGACAATTTAGTGAGTTAGCTAGATATTTTCCAGGCTATATCAGTAATATTCGTGTTCTTAAAGGAACTGCTCTTTACACCGCAGCTTTTACGCCACCAACTGCACCGTTAACAGCCATAACCAATACGTCTTTACTTACTTGCCAATCAAATTATTTTAAAGACAATAGCACAAACAATTTTGCTATTACTGCTACAGGCACTCCATCTGTCCAACGCTTTAGCCCTTTTAGCATGGGCTCGGCATATTCCACATCTGTGATTGGTGGTAGTGGGTATTTTAATGGTACATCGGACTATTTAAACGCAGGTGCAAATGTTGCATTTCAATTTACGGGTTCTTTTACTGTAGAAGCATGGGTATATTTATCTTCATTACAAGATATTTTATTATTTGATACCAGAACATCCGCCGCAACTACTGGAATCGGATTTCAAATTAATTCATCTGGTGTTCTTTGTTATATTCGATCAACAAGTACATCATTAGCAACAACTGCGTTAACTGTAAATACATGGAATCATGTTGCTTGGGTTTATAACGGTACAACAGTTACTGGATATGTTAATGGCGTTGCAGGTACGGCTTCAACAATAGCTTTAACTCTTACGCAAAATAATTCTTCTATTGGGCGTTCTGGCGTTTCATCTGCTAGTTTTATGGCGGGTTATATCTCTAATCTGCGGGTAGTAAAAGGCACAGCAGTTTACACCGCAGCCTTTACGCCACCAACTGCGCCATTAACAGCAATCACAAATACATCTATTCTGCTTAACTACGTCAACGGCGGCATTTACGACAATGCCATGCAAAGCAATTTAATAACCGTTGGCAATGCTCAGATTAGCACCACGCAGTTTAAGTTTGGTGGTGCTTCAATGGCTTTTGATGGCACAGGAGACTGGTTAACTGCTATTGACACGCCAAACCTTCAAATAAACGCAGGTGATTTTACCATTGAAGGATGGGTTTATTTAAACGCTATTGGGGTTGCGTATGGAATTGTCAGTAAAGGCGCAGCGTCAACCGGCTGGAGCTTAAACGTAACATCTGGAAATAAACTTCAGTTTAGTTATACCGCTTCAAATCTTACTGGTGCTACGTCTTTAGCTGCATCAACTTGGTATTATTTTGCAGTTGTCCGTTCTGGAACTGCTACTGGCAATGTAAAAATATATCTTAATGGAACGTCAGATGTAACTAGCGGAACAGCAATAACTGATAACTTTAACCAAACAAGTATTTTGTATGTTGGGGCAAGCAGAACCGGCACAACTGCGTTAAACGGTTACATAGACGATCTGCGTATAACCAAAGCTGCTCGTTACACCGCCAACTTTACTTCACCAACATCACAGTTCTTGGATTATTAATATGCTTTACTCTAAACTTGGATCAATTCCTAAACCAGAAACTGATGGCACAGAAGGCTGGGAAGAAGTGCCAGAGCCACCTGTTGCTGGTGATGGTGAAGAAGTGGTTTGGTGGAGCCCGCCTGGTTGGGTGGTACGTCCTATCAAGCCAGACGCAACTGAGACAACTGACTTTGCTTGGATGCAATCTGAGCAGCAATGGATGGAATATAGTACAACTCCCGTAACTCAAGAGGAAATCAACCCATGAACCTTACTTTACCCGTCGAGCTAGTAAATCAAATTCTTGGATACTTAGGCACACGCCCTTACCAAGAAGTGTTCCAACTTGTCCAGACAGTACAGAATTTAGCCAAAGAGCAAATGCCACCGGCGCCAGAAGATACGGCATAATGCCCAAAAACGTACTGGTGCGCTCACCAGGGATTCTATAGAATCGAAAAAATGTCAGATGAAATCCTAGCGGAAGTTGAGTCCGTGCCAGATCAGGTTGCAACGGCTGCGCCTGAGACTGAAGTTAAAACGCCGGAAGTAGAAACGCCCAAGACCTTCACACAAGAAGATTTGGACGCAGCTATTGGTAAACGCCTTGCAAGAGAGCAACGAAAGTGGGAACGAGAACAAGCGCAGCGCCAAGCAGAAATGCAAACGCTGAAGGCTCCAGCCGCCCAGTCCGTTGACCAGTTTGAAACACCAGAAGCCTATGCGGAAGCATTGGCCCTTCAGCGTGCAGAAGAACTAGTCGCTAAACGGGACGCGGCCAGGCAGCAGTCGCAAATTCTTGAAAGCTACCACGAACGTGAAGAAGAAGCTCGCGGCAAGTACGAGGACTTTGAACAAGTTGCGTACAACCCCAAACTTCCGATCACTGACGTGATGGCAGAGACGATCCGATCTTCGGATGTTGGGCCTGAGTTAGCTTACTACCTCGGTTCTAACCCCAAGGACGCGGAACGTATTTCCCGTATGTCGCCACTCGGTCAGGCAAAAGAAATTGGGAAGATTGAGGCCAAACTGGCTGCTGATCCTCCCGTGAAACGTACCACGTCGGCGCCAGCACCGATCTCGCCTGTTACCGCCCGATCCACTGGATCACCGGCCTTTGACACTACTGATCCACGGTCTATCAAGACCATGTCGGATTCGCAGTGGATAGAAGCCGAAAGGGCACGGCAGATTAGAAAATTGCAAGCGCAGGCAAACCGCTAACTTTTTTAAGGACTTTTTTTCATGTCTAATAGTATCCTAACCATTGATATGATCACACGGAAGGCTCTCGAAATCCTCGAGAACAATCTGGTGATCACCCGTAACGTTAACCGTCAGTACGACGACAGCTTTGCTGTTGAAGGTGCCAAGATCGGTTCTACTCTGCGTATTCGCCTGCCTGACCGCGCTTTGGTCACTGACGGTGCCGCCCTGCAAGTTCAGGACGACAACGAGCAGTTCACCACTTTGACGGTTGCCAACCAAAAGCATATTGGCGTCAACTTCACATCTGCTGAACTGACCATGCAATTGGATGACTTCGCAGAGCGCGTATTGAAGCCGCGTATTAGCCAGTTGGCCTCCAGCATTGACGCTGATGTTGCTAACTGCTTTAAGACCATCGGCAACAGCGTTGGCACTCCTGGCACCACTCCTTCTACTTCGTTGGTCTTGCTCCAAGCCCAGCAGAAGCTGAACGAAAACGCTGCTGTGATGTCGCCCCGTTATGCAACGGTTAACCCCGCTGCAAACGCTGGTCTGGTTGAAGGCATGAAAGGTTTGTTCAATCCCACCGACACCATCAGCAAGCAGTTCAAGAACGGCATGATGGGCACCGGCGTGCTGGGCTATGAAGAAATCAATATGTCTCAGTCGATCAAGCAGTTCACTACTGGTTCGCGTGATGCTTCGGCCTCCACGACTACTGGCGCTGCTGTGACCTCTGAAGGTTCGTCTACCCTGACCTTGACCCAAGGTTCGGTGACTACGACCATCAAGGCTGGCGACGTGTTTACCATTGCAAGCTGCTTCGCTGTGAACCCACAAACCCGTGAAACCACAGGTTCGTTGTTCCAGTTCGTGGCTTTGGTTGACGCTACCGCTGTGTCTGGCACCTGGACTGTGACCGTCGCCCCAATGTACTCGGCTAACCATGCCTTGGCCACTGTGGACGTTCTGCCGCAAAACAGCAAGGCTGTGACCTTCCAAGGCGCCGCTTCTACTGCTTACGCACAGAATCTGGTTTACCACAAGGACGCCATAACCTTCGCTACTGCTGACCTGTTGCTGCCCCAAGGCGTTGACATGGCTGCACGTTCTGTCCATAACGGTATCAGCTTGCGCGTTGTTCGTCAGTACGACATCAACAACGACCGTATGCCTTGCCGTATTGACGTTCTGTATGGCTTCAGCACCATTCGTCCACAGATGGCTTGCCGTCTCTGGGGTTAATCAATTCTTTTGAAGGAAATTTATCATGGCTCTACCTAATGGCGCAGGCGGTTACCAACTTGGTGACGGCAATCTGAGTGAAGTTAACATGGGCGTTCAAAGCACCCCCGTCTCTAAGGCGGCGGCTGCTACTTTGACCGCTGCTGAACTCACCAACGGCATCGTCATCTATAGCGGCGCAACCGCTTCGATTACTTTGCCTACAGTGGCTGACGTTGAGGCTCTGGTTTCCAGCGCCAAAAACAACAGCTCTTTTGAAGTTAACTTCATCAACACAGGTGCAGGCACTCTCACTATTGCAACGGGAACTGGCTGGACTTTGGTTGGCACGGTTACTTCTGCAACGCTGACTTCAGCCGCATGGCGTGCACGCAAGACAGGCGACGGCGCCTGGACTTTGTACCGCATGGCCTAAACCTAAGTGGGGGCTTCGGCCCCCATTTTTAAAGGAAACAATCATGCCAAATACCCAAGCAAGCGGCGTTGCGTATAGCGACCCCGAATTCACTACCTGCTACGCTAGCCAAGAAATTGGCTATTCCGCAGCAGCACAAGGCGCTGTGACGCAAGCAACAGACAAGACAACAGGGGTAACTCTGAACAAGTCTGCTGGTCGCATCACAATGAACAACGCAGCATTGGCTGGAGGAGCTGCTGTGTCGTTTACCTTGACCAACAGCATAATCAGCATTAATGACACAATTATTGTGTGCGTTTCTAGCAATACTACTGGTAGCGCGGCTGGTGCTTACACCACTTACGTTTCCTATTTAGCTGCTGGCTCTGCTTTGATTACCTTGCGCAATCTAAGTGCAACTTCATATTCTGAGGCTGTCATCATTAACTTCGCCATCATCCACGGCGCAAGCTAAAAGGAGGGGGCCAAAAGCCCCCTTTTACTTATGCAAATCTACCTGTCCCATCCTGTCCACGGTCGCAAAGTAGCGACGATGGAACTTGAAGCCCAGTTTGATGAAAAGAACGGCTGGACACGATATACTCTGGATACGCCCGTAATTAGTGAGGCGGCTCCTGTAAACGCACTGGAAGTTAAGCGCCGTCGTAGAACTGAAACTGAAGGAGCCTAGTCATGGCGACATACACTGCTGGCGACCAAATCAATCGGTCATTAAGGTTGCTTGGCGTGTTAGCCGAGGGCGAAACCCCTTCCGCATCTGTATCCCAAGACGCGCTCATGGCGCTCAATCAGATGATTGATTCGTGGAATACCGAGCGCCTTTCCACCTTCGTTACCCAAGACCAAACCTTTTTGTGGCCTGCTGGCTTTATCAGCCGCACACTCGGCCCTAGCGGCGACTTTGTAGGCTTGCGCCCCATCTTGATAGATGACGCCACCTACTACCGCGACCCAGGCACCAACGTCAGTTTTGGCATCAAATTTATTAACCAGCAGCAGTACAACGGTATTGCTGTTAAGACTGTTACGTCCACATACCCGCAAGTCTGCTGGGTCAATATGGGCTTTCCTGACATTACACTGACAATCTATCCAAGGCCAACCCGCGAGTTGGAATGGCATTTTGTCAGCGTCCAAGAGCTAGACCGCCCCGCCAACTTGGCCACCGTGATGTACTACCCGCCAGGCTACCTGCGGGCGTTCACCTACAATTTGGCTATGGAGTTTGCGCCCGAGTTTGGCGTTGAGCCCAGCCCACAGGTTTCGCGCATAGCCATGACCAGCAAGCGCAACCTCAAGCGCATCAACAACCCCGACGATGTTATGTCCATGCCCTACGCCATCGTGGCTACACGGCAGCGGTTCAACATCTACGCTGGTAACTATTAATGCATACCCCCATCCTCGGTTCCAGCTACGTCGCCCGCAGCGTCAATGCTGCGGACAACAGGATGGTCAACCTGTTTCCCGAGATTGTCCCAGAGGGCGGCAAAGAGCCTGGTTTCTTGCAACGGGCGCCAGGTCTGCGCAAGCTATGCACCGTTGGCACCGGCCCCATTCGGGGCGAATGGCAAATGAACGGGATTGCGTATGTAGTCTCAGGCAGCGGGTTCTATAGCGTCAATACCAACTGGGTTTCTACGCTTTTAGGTACTGTGATGGGAATTGGCCCAGTCAGTATTTCTGATAACGGAACGCAAATCTTTATTGCGACCAATCCAGAAGGCTACATCTACAACGCATCCACGGAAGTGTTTGCCCAGATTACTGATCCTGATTTTCCTGGCGCGGTTACGGTAGGTTTTCTTGATGGCTACTTTGTTTTTAACGAGCCCGATAGCCAGCGCGTTTGGGTTACCCAGTTGCTTGATGGCACTTCAGTTGACCCGTTGGACTTTGCCAGCGCCGAGGGTTCTCCTGACGGCCTAGTATCCCTGATAGTTGATCACCGTGAAGCATGGTTGTTTGGCACCAGTTCAATTGAGGTTTGGTACAACGCCGGAGGCGCAGACTTCCCACTCCAGCGTATTCAAGGCGCGTTCAACGAAATTGGCTGCGTCGCGCCGTACTCTGTGGCCAAGATGGACAACGGTTTATTCTGGCTGGGCGCCGACGCCCGTGGGCAGGGTATCGTCTACCGTTCCAACGGCTACACCGGCACCCGCATCTCAACGCACGCCGTAGAGTGGCAAATCCAGCAATACCAAAATATGTCGGACGCAATTGCGTACACATACCAGCAAGATGGCCACAGCTTTTACGTCCTAATATTTCCATCGGCCAACACAACTTGGGTCTATGACGTAGCCACCCAAGCCTGGCACGAGCGCGCTGGATGGGTTGATGGTCAATTTACCCGCCACCCGTCAAACTGCCAAGTTTCGTTCAACAATGAGATTGTTGTCGGCAGCTACAACAACGGCAACCTGTATGCCTTTGACTTAGATGTCTACAGCGATTACGACCAAATCCAGCGGTGGCTGCGGTCATGGCGGGCGCTGCCTACGGGTCAAAACAACCTAAAGCGCACGTCACAGCATACCTTGCAACTTGACGCCCAAGCTGGCCATTATTTGCCGTCTGATGCCGGTGTTGAGCTTTTAATTACTGAGGGCGGCGATAATTTGCTTACCGAGGCGGGTGACTTTTTGGCGGCGTCTACAACCCCCGCCGTCAATCCAGAGCCTCAGTTTATGCTGCGCTGGTCTGACGATGGTGGCCATACTTGGTCTAATTCACATTGGGCTGGTGGCGGCGCCATTGGTGCGTATGGCAGGCGTATATTCTGGCGTCGGCTGGGTATGACGCTCAAGTTGCGCGACAGGGTTTACGAGCTGTCCGGCACTGATCCTATTAAGATCGCAATCATGGGCGCAGAACTTGTTATGAGTCCCACGAATGCTTAATTTAACCAATATACCTTCTGCCCGTGTCGTGTTTATCGACCCGCAAACAAACCTTATGTCAAGGTCTTGGTATAGGTTTTTCTTTAATTTGTTTGTACTCAGTGGCTCTGGCCAGCCCCCAGCGGCGCTTACCGCCATTACGGTAACCGCGTCGCCGTTTGTTTACACCAACACATCAGACTTGCTGGTGGACGTAATCGTCAGCGGCGGGAATGTTTCAAAGCTGGAATTTTCCCGTGATGGTGTTACATTTTTTAACACAGGCAGTTATTATGGGATGTTTGGTTTATCGCCAGGAGATCAACTCCGAGCAACCTATGTAACGCTGCCGACAATGACTCTTGTTCCGAGGTAAATATGACCACTTACTTGACCCCCAGCCCGAAAATGCAATTCTTTGATGCTAATGGCAATCCATTGGCCGGAGGCAAACTGTACAGCTACGCCAGCGGAACAAGCACCCCTTTGGTGACGTATACCGATTCAACCGGCGCGTCAGCTAATACCAATCCCATCATCCTTGATTCGCGGGGCGAGGCCAATGTCTGGCTTGGCACCTCCACTTATACCCTGACGCTCAAGACGGCAAACGACGTACTGATCTGGTCAGTTGACGGGGTAAACGGCTCCTTTAGTTCAGCGAATATCAGCTACACGCCTGCTGGCACCGGCGCTGTCACCACCACGGTGCAGGCTAAGTTACGTCAGACTGTTAGCGTCCAAGACTTTGGCGCCGTAGGCGATGGCACTACCGACGACACAGCGGCCATCCAAGCTGCCATTAACGCTTTGTCCGCAGCCGGTGTCGGCGGCACAGTTCTGCTGCCTGCTGGAGCGTACAAGATCACGCAAAACTTGAGCATTACTTGGCCCAATTCTACCGATCAGAACTCGCCAGGGCGCATCACAATGAAGGGTGAAGGCGCTGACATATCCTATATCTATGACTATCGCTCAGACGCTGCGGCGGCTACCGGCGGTGCCATTACGATAGATTTTACGACAGGCTATGACAACAAAGCCTTAACAATGTACTTTGGCCAGTTCAGTATTATCAAGAAGTTTAACGCGACAACTTACGCTAGCGGCTCTTATACGATTGGCGTTGGCACAGGTCTGTACATGAAAAACGTCCCTATGGTCGGGGAATTAATTGACATCCGCATTATTGGATATAACACCGGCGTTGTGATGAACGATTGCTTGGGAGTTAGCGTATCCAACTTCAATGTGCAATTGGCTGACCTTGGGTTTGTAGTTTCCAAAACATCATTCTCTGAGCCGACAATGACGCAGTTCAATAACTGCACGGTTGCAGGCATCAAGTCTGTGGCGTATCTAATCATTGGCGGCGGCCCGATTGTCTTTAACGGCGGCGTGATTGAGCTTTGTGGCACTGCAAGCGGAAGCAGCCAAGGCATCTCTGGCGGTATCTATTACCAAGCCACCGATTTCTTGCCAACGCAGTTGGTGCTTGAAAGCGTCTATTTTGAAGCAAACGTCGGCAATGCTGATGTTTACATTAACGCACCAAACGGCATGGCGGCCCGCGCTACAAGCAGCATCAGCAACTGTATGTTTGCTCGTAACAGCGCCACGGCGTATACGACAAATTGCGTTTTTGTCAACAGCAACAGCTCTACAGCGACTTTAATTGTCAACACGATTGGTAATGGCTTTAAGGGCTATTCACCATACGTTGCAAGCAGCTCACGCAAATATATTTCCAGCGGCGGCACCAACGTATCTGGCATCACAATCTATGGCTTGGGCAACTTCTACAACAGCGTTACCGAAACCCCAACAGTTGTAATTGATATTACAGGCGGCGGAGGCGGTTCGCAGAATCTGCAAAGTGTTACTACCATCGGCGCTACGACCACGGTCAACTCAACGTTTAACGGCGTAAACATCGGGACGTATTCTGCCATTCCCGCTATCACTACAACTGGCACCACAATTGGTTTAGCCAACGCTACTAACGGCGTTGGACTTGTGTCTGCGTCTTGGCAGGGCGCGGGTAACAACACCAACGACTTGGGCGCAGCCGGTACAAGCTGGAACAACATCTACGGCACAACCTACCGAATTGGCTCGGGCACCGCAACGATGACGGCATCGGGCAACAATATCAACCTTAACGGCGTAGCCTCTGCCGTAGCCGCTTTGGGTTTGTCGCCAGTCACTAGCGACACCTATTTCTTGGGCGGCGCAGCCCTTAAATGGAAGTCGCTGTATTTGGGCACCGGCGTCATTGATTGGAACGGCTACGCTATTGCCGCGCCGGCTGGCGTTGCCACTACGTTCTTGCGTAATGATGGAACTTGGGCTATCCCTGCTGGCTCGGGTACAGGCACTGTTACCAGCGTCGGTTCCGGCAGTGGACTGACCGGCGGCCCTATTACCGCCAGCGGCTCTTTGTCTATTGACTACACTTTCAGTGGTACTTATACGGCCAACCAGAATATCAACGGCGCATCTATTGGTACGTTTAGCACGATTCCTGGAGTGTCCGCAGGTGCTGGTACTAAGATGAGCCTGACCAATTCAACCAATCAAGTTGTTTTGGATGGTGCCAATTTTTACGGCTTTACAGACGCATCTACCAATTTGGGTACCGCGAGCTACCGTTGGAACAATCTTTACGTTAAAAATAGCTTCTTCTGGAACGGCTACACACTTGCTGCACCAGCAGGGTCTACGACTACTTTCCTGCGTAATGACGGAACATGGGCGACACCGGCTGGCGGCGGCACGGTAACTAGCATTACTGCTGGCACCGGCTTGAGTGGCGGCACGATCACCACTTCCGGCACCATCTCGCTAAACTTGGCAAGCGGCAATACTTATACGGCCAACCAAAACTTTAACGGCGCCAGCATCGGCACGTTTAGCACCGTACCTGGTGTTTCGTCAGGCGCAGGCACCATAATGAGCCTGACTAACTCCACCAATCAGGTTGTCTTGAATGGTGCGGTTTGGTCATGCGCTACGGACTTTGCTGTTGATTTGGGTAGTTCCAGTGTTCGTTGGAACAACCTCTACATTAAAAACAGTATCAACCTAAATGGTATTACCAATGCTATCACCGGCGTAGCTGGCAACGGCACGACTACGGCTGACTACATTAAACTTGGCAGCGGCACCGCTGGCGTTGGTTGCGTGCCTACTACCGTTGGCGGGTTCATCCAAGGTTTTTACCCATTAACCGACAATGCTTACGTCTTAGGCGGCTCCGCGCTGCGCTGGACAACGGTCTATGCTACTACCGGCACTATCAACACGTCCGACGCCCGTCAGAAACAGCAGGATCGCCCTCTGTCTGAAGCCGAGCGCGCCGTAGCCGTTAAGGTCAAAGGGCTGATTAAGACCTTTAAATACAACGACGCCGTAGAGAAAAAGGGCGATGGCGCCCGCATCCACGTTGGCGTGTACGCGCAGGAACTGGCCGATGCGTTTGCCTCTGAGGGTTTGCTAGCGTCCAATTACGGGATGTTTTGCTATGACGAGCTAGAGGGCAGCGAAATATATGGCGTGCGCTATGAAGAATTGCTGGCTTTTGTGATAGCTGCGCTATGATTGTTTTAATTCCAGCCGACGCTAATAGCGTTACATAAGGGGAAACGTATGCCTTTTTGGGACGAAATATCTAAAATTCTAGGGACTGACCGATCAGACTCATTTGTTGGGCATATTGGCGAAGTGCTGGCCAACGACAATCTTGCATCTGCGGCGGCTACCGCCGTAGCAGCATATTTTGGTCTGCCGTACATACCTGGCGGCGCAGAATTAGCGGCTTACGCAGGTAATTTGGCAAGTATTGACGTTAATGCTGTAGGCGCTGGTGGCATAACTGCTGGAGCTGCTTTGGCGCAAGCTGGTACTACTGCTGCTGAACTTGGGACGGTCGCTGCCGGTGCTGGAGCTGCTGAAGCTGGTGCTGCCGCCGCCGGAGCTACTGGCGCAAGCGTTTTAACTCCTGCTGCCCTTGAGTCTGCCGCTGGTACGGCTGGTTATGGTGTAAATGCTGCGGCTCAAGCAGCGGGTTTTGATGCGGCTGGCGCCGGTGCTTACGCCAATACATTAGGCGCTACGGTGCCTGGCGCGGCTAATGCAGCAGGCGCGACGCCTTGGTATCAAACACCGGCGGCTATACAGGCAGGCGCTGGCCTAGTTGGCGGCTTAGCGCAAGCAGCATCACAACGTCAAGCAGCAGCAGCGCAGTCTGACGCAGCGCAACGCGGTCTTGATTTGCAAAAAAGCATTTACGAACAGCAATCAGCATTAAACCAACCTTTTTACCAAGCTGGCGTTACAGGCCAAAACCGCCTGATGGATTTGCTTGGGCTTGGCGCTAATAAAACTGGTGCCGATTACGGCAAGTACGCCAAGGATTTCAGTATGTCTGATTTCCAAGCTGACCCAGGCTACGCATTCCGATTGTCTGAAGGACAAAAGGCGCTGGATCGTCAGGCAGCGGCTCGAGGCGGTCTTATATCTGGCGGTGCCATTAAAGCAGCCACCCGTTATGGCCAAGACATGGGCTCTCAAGAATATCAGAATGCCTTTTCACGCTACCAAACAAACCGCGCTAACCAGTTGCAACCATTGGCTAGCTTGCAGAACGTAGGTCAATCAGCCGCCAACCAGCAATCGGGTGCGCTGGGCAATTACGGAGTTAATGCTGGCAATTTGCTTACCCAGCAAGGCGCTGCGCAAGCTGCGGGCAATTTAGGTACTGGCAATACAATCAACAACATGATTGGTGCGGGGATCAGCGCGTACCAAAACAATTCTTTGGTTGACCAGTTGCGTAGACTTAACCCATCAATCTACACGGGCTAAATATGGCTGATCTAAATTCTCTTATCGCCCAAGGCGCGCAGTTTAATATACCTGACCAATTGGGTCAGTTTGCCAAGATGCAGCAGATTCAGCAGGGTATGCAGCAGCAGCAACTTGGCGCTCAGCAGATGCAAACCAGCGCGTTACAGCAAAAGGCTGCTGAATTTCAATTGCAAAGGCTGCAAGAAGATCACGCCAACATGGTTGGTCTACAGCAGAAGTTGTCGCAACAAGGGTTAACGCCGCGCCAGTTCTTTGAGGCTTTACAAGGGTCTAAAGACCCGCAACGCCAGCAAGCGGGTATTGAAGGCTTGATGAAGTTAGCCGAGACTGAGAAGTACGACGCATATCTAAAAAGCAAGCAAACAATCCCAGCGCAGCAGCCTGCAATGCCTGTAAGCGGCGCGTTAGGTACTGGAACATTTGGCTTAGACCAAACGCCTGGAACCATTGCACCGGCTATGAGACAAGCTAACGCTTTGGCGCCGCAAGCTGCCCCCGCAGCCGCAGACCCTGTAGCAGCTATTGATTCGAAAATTGCAGAACTCAAAAACTTTATAGACCCTCGGGCAAAAGAAGAAGTTGCAAGGTTGCAAAAGCAGCGTGACGAGCTAGTTAAACCTCACGTTGTGGGACGTTATCTTGTTACAGGTGCAGGCACAAACATATTTGAAGCTCCGCAAGATGTGACGCAAACCAATTTGTCTAAATTAATGGCTGAGCGTAATGCGTTGCCACCTAACGATCCGCAACGTAGACTTTACGATGCCATGATTAGCAAGGAAACTGCAAACACAGCCGCAGCGCAGTTGCAATTTGAGAAAATGAAATTTGCATGGGAAAAAGACAATCCTAACTTTAAACTTGAAAAAATGGATCAGCCTGATGGCTCAACGGCATTATTTGGTATTGATAGAAAAGGCCAAGCCTTTCCAATTACTACAGCCGCGCCATTAACCGCTGCACCGGCTGGAGCAGGCCGTGGCTCTGTTGGAGTAACAGATACAACTGCCCGAGTTCCATTGGTCGGCGCGGCTAAAAATGCGCAAACAACTGAAGGCGAACGCAAAGCGGCTACGTTATTGCAACGACTGCAATTCTCGCAAGGCCAACTAATGCAGGCTTTGAAAGAAAAACCAGATGCGGATAAGCCTGGTTTATTTGCGTCTGCCGTAGGAAAGTTGTCTACTACTGGCGAAAATTTGCTTAATTCTGCTGAAAGGCAAAGAGTCCAAGCAGCTCAGTTAGACATTCTTGATGCCGCTTTAACCCTTGGTACTGGCGCTGCATATACTAAGGAGCAGCTTGAGGGATACAGGACTTCATACTTCCCTGCTTATGGGGATGAGCCTGCAACGGTTTTGGATAAGCAATTGCGCTTGAAAAACGTTATTGATGCTGCTAAAACTGCCGCTGGCAGGGCTGCTAAGTTAGTGCCTGCTGCACCGGCTGCTGCTGGTGGAGGCTCCGCTAGAGAAGCAGCCGACAAGATACTTGGACTTTGAGGTAAACAATATGGCTACCGCTGACCAATACGCTCAATGGATTGTTGCTAACTCTGGCAAGAAAGGAACGCCTGAGTTTGATACGGTTGCAAAAGCCTATCAAGAAGCCAAGGCATCTGAAGGTTTGTCGGCGGCTCCGGCTGCGCCAAAACAAGATGGCGGATACGACTTTGGCAAAACGCTATCAAATGCGTTGCCTAGCCTTTACCAAAACACCATCGGCGGCCTGTCTCAGGTAGTAGCCCATCCTCTGCAAACCGCGCAAGCCTTGGGTGATGTTGTTGCTGGAGGTGTATATAAAGCATTGCCAGGCCCAGTACAGCGCGGCTTAACAGCGATTGAGCAGTCGCCGTACAACCCTCTTGGAAATCCAGAAGCATTGCAACGCGCACAGAATGTAGCTGGCGCCATTGGCCAGGACTATGCAACAACGTATGGAACGGGTGCAGGATTCCAAAAGGCTATGGAGCAAGACCCTTTTAGGGTTGTAGGTGACATTTCTACTGTGTTAGGTGGAACTGGTCTTGCACTTAAAACTGCAAATACTGCGGGGAAAGTTGGCCAAGTAGCTAATGCTTTGTCTAAAGCATCTGAGCTCACCAATCCTATGAATGCTTTGATTAAGCCAGCGGCAGCGGTAATTAGTCCAAATGTTTCACCACAAATCCAATCTTTGATGAAAGAAGGCGTTGTGCCTACTGCTGGACAGATTTTGGGTGGCGGCTATAAACGTGCAGAAGAAGCTCTAACTAGCGTACCAGTTATCGGTGATTTTATTAAAAGCGCACAAAACAGAGCTGCGCAGCAAGTCAACACTGCTGCATTTAATCGTGCTCTTAAACCTATTGGTGAAAAATTGCCAGAAGGCGTTGTTGGACGTGAAGCTGTGCAATTTGCATCTGATAAATTGGACGATGCTTACGGCAAATTGTTGCCCAAGATGACTGTTATGCAAGATGCGCCATTTCAAACTGAAATTGCTAACTTAAAATCCGCAGTTCAGACTGGCGCAATTGATCCTAAAGCAGTCAATTTCTTCAACAATTGGGTTGACAGCAATGTGCTTGGCAAGTTTCAAGGACAGGCAGCAATTACCGGCAAGACATTAAAGGAAGTGCAGAGCGACTTGCGCGAGACAATTAATCGTCTAAGCGCATCAACTGATGCAGACCAACGTCTTATTGGCGATGCTTTAAAAGAAACTCAAGACCAAGTTCGCCAATTAGTCAGAAGAAGCAACCCCCAATTCGCTGACGAATTAAAAGCCATAGACACAGGTTATGCCAATTTCAAGCGCGTTGAACGTGCTGCTAGTGGCCTTGGATCGGAAGAAGGAATTTTCTCACCGGCTCAATTGCAGAGTGCCGTAAAGGCAATGGACAAAAGCAAGGACAAAGGTAAATTTGCCAAGGGCGAGGCGTTGATGCAAGACTTGTCAGAAAGCGCAAAGACCGCATTGGGCAACAAGGTGCCTGATTCTGGTACGCCATACCGAGCCTTAATAGCTGCCCTTGCAGCATCGGGTGGAGCTGGCGCAGCAGGGTTTCCAGCAGTTGCTACGGCATTAGGCGGCCTTACGGCGTCACCATTGTTGTACTCGGCGCCAGGCCAAAGAATGGCGGCTACATTGCTTGCTCAAAGACCAGCAAGCGCTAACACATTGGCAAACTCACTAAGAACAAGTGACCAAGTTAAATTAGCCGCATTACTAGCCGCGCAGGCTGGCAACAGACAAAACGCACTGGCACCATAATGGCTGATTTCGACCCCATTAAGTACGGCGTTCTTTGGCAAAAGGTGCAGGACTTGGACAAAAAAGTGGACAAGCTGGAATCCGGCATGGAGGAGCTGCTTGCGCTTGCCAACAAGGGACGTGGCGGCTTTTGGATGGGCATGGCCTTTATATCAGCGGTCAGCAGCGTCATCGGTTACATCAGTCATTGGGTAAACAAGGGCTAGCTGTGCTAAATGCGCTTGCTTCTCTTAATCTTTTTGATGCTGATCACGGTGTCAGCGGCAGAGGACAGGTTAATCCTTTCAGCAACGCCGCCAGAGAAGCTGGAGAAACCCAAGCCCAAGCCGGTGCAGAGTTGCTCAATACAGGACTTGTATGTAGTGGCATGGACGGTGCACGATCCGATGGAACGTCGCATAGCCATGATAGATTGGCTGGATAAAAATGTATGCAGTACCCAAAATTACGCAGATATTTGGAACTCATTATCGGAGTGGTCGGGCGCATCCGACAACGCATTAATGCGCGCAAAAGTGATACAGGGGTACGAGAAAGCGTTAAAGAGGGAAAACAAATGAACGAAAACATCAAAGCTAGGTTGACGTTTGCGGTGACTCTGATGGTCAGTGCCACATTGTGTATCTCTGTGCTGGGGATGGTGGGCGCTTTTTTGATCGGTCTGTGGTCAAAGGAAGTAGACAACAGCGAAATCTTCAAACTGTTGAGCCCCGCATTCCAGACCATCATCGGTGGATTCATCGGCTTGCTGGCTGGCGTAAAGCTATCCCACGACGAGGACGACGCCCCTCCATGTAAACGAAAGGATTGATATGTTGGAACTACTAGGTGGCGGTATTTTTGGCTCCCTGCTTGGGGGCGTCTTTCGTTTAGCGCCAGAGGTCTTAAAGTGGCTTGACAAGAAGAACGAGCGCACTCACGAACTGGCCATGTTTCAGCAGCAATGCCAACTGGAAACTTTGCGGGGTCAGCAGAAGCTGGCTGAGATCGGTGCCCAGCGCGAGGCTGCGGTGGATGTTGGGGTCATGGATGCCTTTAATGCGGCCATTGAGCAGCAAGCTAATATGGTAAAAGCTGCCGGTGGTTGGGTTGCCAGCCTGTCAGCGTCTGTCCGCCCTGTGGTGACATACTGGATTTTGTTGCTATGGAGCTTTGCCCATATCTGGTTTGCATATACCGCTTGGGCGGCTGGGGCGCCTCCAGAGGCTGTGTTCAAACTCATCATGTCGGCTGACTTTGCCGCTTTGGTATCAGGCACGTTAAATTACTGGTTCCTCGACAGAACCTTGGCCAAGCGCGGGCTATGAATCTAGAGATTGCCGCCGCACTGTGCAAGCAGTACGAGGGCTTTTTGGCTAAGCCCTACTTATGCCCAGCCGGTATCCCAACTATCGGCTACGGCTCAACTTATTACTCTGACGGGCGTAAGGTTAGCCTGACAGACGCGTTGATCTCAATTCAAGATGCAGAGGCTTTATTGCTGCACGAGCTGCACCATACCTACTTGCCTGGCGTACTGCGTAACTGCCCCATCCTATTGACGGATGAACGTAAGTGCAACGCTGCCGTGGATTTTGTCTACAACCTTGGAATTGGCCGTCTCCAAACCAGCACGTTGAAACGTAAGATCAACGCGCAGGATTGGGACGGGGCCAAAGAGCAATTAATGCTCTGGACTAAAGGCGGTGGGCGAGTGCTGCCAGGTTTGGTCAAACGCCGGACTGCCGAGTGCCGTCTTTTCTAACCAGCATAAATTCATCGGCTAGATTAAACGCCACTGGGACAATTAAATCGTACGGCCTTTCCCGCATCAATAACCCCGTCATAGCAAACAATGCTGCCATGTCGCGCAGGTTCTGTTCGTACTCTGTGGGTGTAATTTCTTTTTTCATACTTTGCTCTTAATGTTTTTGTGGTCATGGGCGCCAGCGCGTGGCGTGTCCATGTTTGGTGATTTGTAGACCGGCTGCTGCCAGATGCTGATGGATAACGGTGGCGCCTCTCCTGGTAGCTTTTTGCGCGGTGCCCAAGGCATCATCAAGTTAAGGGCTTTGCGCTTAGAGTCAGCGCCCTGCGGGAAACGTCCGTATTCAGCCATGATTGCGTTCCTTTAGTTTGATTTCTACATCACGGGCAAATTCAATCCATTTACTTCCGTAAACATTGGTTGCATCAAACAAGTCTAGAATTTCCTCTGCTGTCAGCCCAACCCAAGGGCGCTGTGGTGGGGTGGTGTTAATGTCAAAGTCAACTCCAGCCCACGCCACAGGCTTCTGCGCTGGCTGTGCCAAAGCTTTTTTAGCGGCGGCTATGGCTTCTTCGATTTCAGGCACTCCCAGCATTTCGTAGTTGATTAGCGCCTCCAGCGCCAGCTTCAATACTTCTTTCATATCGTCATCGTCCATCATCCTGTCCCGCGCTGCTGCGCGTTTTGATTCGTAGCCTGTCATTTCAGCACCGCCGCTACAAGCATGGACGCCCCCACCACCACGATTACCCACACGATCAAGCCCTGAATCTGCCTCACGAACATGGCGTAGTCGCTAGGCTCGGGCTCATCAAACTCCCAATCTTTTTGCTTGGGCTCCATGTACTTTTTATCCGCTTCAGTCATTGCTTGTACTCCTTCAATCGTTCGTTAAGTCTTTCAATTCGTTTTTCGTTGTATGCCAGCACTGCCGTCGCGTACTCGGTGGCGCCTTCTGCTTCAAGGCGGTCGAGATGCGCCTGCGCCATCTCTCGAATAATCAGCTCACGAGGCGTCATCTCACGCCAGTAGTCTTTAAATAGTCTAATAAATTTCATTCAGTTTTCTCCAATATTATCCGCGCCTTGCGGTGTTTGATTTCGTTTTTTACAATGTCGATTGCCTTCTCCATCACCTCAACTGTTGTCACCTCAATCTGGGCGTCGTGCATCTCCATGCCCAAGTTGATAGCGGTCAATTCCTGACCCTTTACAACAAACCGATACTCTCGGTCTATACCGCGCCTGGAGACGGCGTAAAGGGCGTCCTGTGCCTCTCTGAGCTCCTCCTTGTACTCATCACCAATGCCAAGACGCTGGAGTGCCTCGGCAACGTTAAAGGCGCCAATGATTGCGTCGATGTCCTCGCGGTCGGCGATGCCTTTGCGCAGCGCGTCGATGGCGTGATGGTTCTTGATCTGCACGTTAACAATCCCGTTTTGCGAGATGGGCTTAAATCCGTTGATAACCCAAGCCACGGGATTGGGAAACTGGGCCCGTGGGCGGTATGAGCTGCGCTTTCTCATCGTTTCAGCGCCATGATTTCCATCTCAAGCGACTTGCAATGCGACTTGAGCTGGTCATACTCATAGTTGAGGTCGGCTATCGTGCGGGTGGTCTGCGTCCTGGTAAGACGTTCACCGGCAACGTAACCAATCAGCGTGCCTTGCGTTGCCGCCTTGCGCACCAGCTCGCGCACGTCTTTGCTGGTGACTAGGCCAACGGCGCCAGAAGGCGGGGAAAGCTGGTCAACAATCTCATCAATTTGTAGCTGCATAGATTCGGACATATCAAACTCCATAAACAAGTAAGAGGGCAAAGCTGACGCCGATGGCCGTAGCCAAAGCAACGTCTAGCCACTTTTGGGCAGTGGGTTGGATGGTGTAGTGTTCGCGGTAGCGCATGGTTTTTCTCCTGTTAGCGGTTGTTGATAGGGTGCATCCTAAATGCAAATTGACTAAGTAATCAACGTATTCTAGTAGGTGTTTACCCTAGTTTATGCAAAATAATTGTATTTGTAGTCAAAAAACCTCGCTAGAATGGACTCATTCGTCAATTTAAGGGGTAAGGCACAATGGTTTCGTCAACAGAGCAAACAATCGGCGCACTGCGCCAAAAAGCCAAGGAGCACGGGTTTCGTATGGCAGATATAGCCCAGCAGGCAGGCGTAGACCCAGCCCAGCTATCGCGCTGGGCAACCGGCAAGGTGATCCCGCTGCACAGCAACATCGTCAAGCTAGAGCAAGCCGTGGACGCAATGATTGCGGCAAAGGCACCGGCATGATAGTCATGTCAATCGACCCAGGTCTTAGCGGCGCTGTTGCGGTGTTTCACGACGGCGAGCTCATGGAAACCATAGATATGCCTACGCATACCCTGACGCGCAACCAGGCGACAAAACGGCAGGTGTCGGCGTCGGGGCTGGCTGACCTATTCATAGCCCATAAGCCTCGGCACGTTGTCGTTGAAAAGGTACACGCTATGCCTGGTCAGGGTGTAACGTCTATGTTCTCCTTTGGGCGCAGCTTTGGGGTCATTGAAGGCATACTTGCCGCCCTGATACTGCCAGCAACCTACGTCACGCCATCAGTGTGGACAAAGTCGATTGGCAGGGGCTACGGCAAGGACGCATCACGGGCTCGGGCGTGCGAGCTGTTTCCCCAGCATCAGAAGATGTTTGCTCGGGTCAAAGACGATGGCCGCGCTGATGCCGCCCTGATTGGGGCATGGTATTTGAAGGGTGAAAAGTGAACCTCCACGACCTACGAACACTGCGCGAGCACGCCGTTTATTTAGGCCAGCAACTGGAATCCGAGCGCAAGAACTCTAGAAACAAAACTGAATTCCTGAAGCGCCTTGTTCACCCCGAGGATTTGGGGCACGCCGTATCAGCCGAGGTACGCAACCTCGCGTATCAATTACTCATCAACGAAAGCAGCGAATGAAACAACTGATCCTACGCCCATCATCAGCAGCACGTTGGATAGCCTGCCCTGCCTCTGCCCGTTTATCAGAGAACGTACCCTACGAACCGGCAGGCGAGGCCGCGCAGATAGGTACAGCAATCCATGCCTTATCCGAGTTGTGTTGGCAGCTTGACCAAGACCCTGAGTCCTATGTCGGCAAGGTCGTGGAAGGCGTCAAAATGACAGCGGAAAACGCAGCGTTTGCTAAAGCGCACGTTGAAACCGTCAGTAACCTTAAGCAAGAATTAGGCACGGTCAAGGTGGAGCAGTACGGCGTTGCCTATGAGAGCTCTGCTGCCAAGGTCGGCGGGACTGCGGACGTTGTAGCGTACAACTTAAACCAATCCATCCTAGAAATTGCTGACCTCAAGACGGGACGTATGTGGGTGGATGCGGATTCGGCGCAGATGAAGATTTACGCGCTGGGCGTAATGCGTAAGCTGGTCAAGACGTTTGACACTGTTCGCCTCACGATTGTGCAGCCGCAGACAGGCGAGAACCGCACGCACGAGATGACGGGAGACGAACTATTTGCATGGGGTGAGACTGTCTTGGTGCCTGCCATCAAGGCTGCGGTATTGGGTACGACAGAACCTACACCATCAAAGGATGCCTGCCAATACTGCCCTGCTAAGATGATCTGCCCAGCGCAGACCAAGGCATTGGCAGAGGTGCCAGTTACCCTAGACGTCAAGACATTGACGCCTGACCAGGTGGCTGACCTGTTGGACAAGGCCGATTTGATTGAGGACTTTATCGCAGCCCTGCGCAAGCAAGCCACCAAGACGCTGACAGAGGGCGGTGTACTTAGGGGCTGGCAGATGGCGCCCAAGCGTGCAACTAGGGCATGGTCTAAGGAAGCGGATGCAGCGCAAGTTTTGCGAGATTGCGGCATCCCCGAGAATCAGATATTTGAGACATCAATCATTACGCCTGCTGCCGCAGACAAGTTGCTCGGCAAGGACAGGAAACAAGTTTTGGACAGCGTGACCACGAAAGTATCGTCGGGGCTTACGCTGTCTAAATCCCGTGGGCTAGGCGAGAGCACGGCCCTTTAAAAACTCTGAAAGCTAAATGCAAATGCTAAATCTATCAAGCTCCTCCGGCTCGGGTAACTACCTGCGCTTTTCCCCACAAGCCAATATGTGGACAAACAATAACAACGAGGAAGTGCAACTCAAGAAAGTTGTATTTGACATCGACAACATCAAGACAGGATGGTTGCTCTTGGGTGTCGGTGTACGCGACTGGGTGCAGGACGACTCAGTTGGCAAGAAAGGGCCGCAGCCCAGCCCCGAGCACAAACGAGGATTTCAAGTTGTTTTGTACAACAAAGAGATCGGTGCAGCTGAATGGTCTAGCAACGGTGTCGGCCCCAACATGGGCTTGGAAATCATGTACAAGGATTGCGCAGCCCAGCGTGCGGCTAATCCTGGCAAGCTGCCAGTGCTGGAGTACAAGGGCTCTAAGGCTGAGAAAATCGGCAAGGGCACAACGCGCATCCCCAAGTTTGATTTGGTGTCATGGGTTGACCGGCCTGCGGGATTGGATGCCGTAGCCGAGGAAGCTGAACCCGAGCCAATCCAACAGCCAGTTCGTAAGCAGGCGCCCAAGGCTGCTGTCGTGGAGGACGACGAGATTTTCTAAGCGTTAGACTAACGCGCCGACGGCTGATCCCCGTCGGCTTTTTTTTCCTCTAAATAATAACGAAAGTGAGATATGAATGAGCTGGCTTTATTCGCAGGCGCTGGTGGAGGAATACTTGGGGGAAAACTCCTTGGATGGCGCACAGTCTGCGCCGTTGAATGGGAACCGTACCCAGCAAGCGTACTGTGCGCCCGACAAAATGACGGCTTTCTCCCGCCTTTCCCGATTTGGGATGACGTACAAACCTTTGACGGAAAGCCGTGGAGAGGAATTGTTGACGTTGTATCTGGCGGCTTTCCATGTACCGACATTTCCATTGCAGGCCGAGGCGCAGGGCTTGATGGAGAAAACTCCTCAATGTGGTATCACATGGCGCGGATGGTTAGCGAAATTCGACCCAGATTTGTATTTGTGGAAAACAGCCCAATGCTCATTCATCGAGGAATCGGGCGAGTCCTTGGAGACCTTTCCAGTCTCGGGTATGACTCGAAATGGAATGTTATGGGAGCTGCCGACATTGGCGCACCGCACCAGCGCGACCGCATCTGGATTGTGGCGCACGCCCGACACGGG
>Ga0209296_1000388_pt1 | contig 38029 bp, 51 predicted proteins | sample S_130206_EF_Meta_FD_187319 | JGI IMG/M metagenome (GOLD analysis project Ga0209296, IMG submission 187319) | Freshwater microbial communities from Lake Simoncouche, Canada to study carbon cycling - S_130206_EF_MetaG (SPAdes) (version 2) | ecosystem: Environmental > Aquatic > Freshwater > Lake ... | reverse complement strand
CCAACTACATTGATAGCAAAGAATTTGATGAACTTTTGGCATTGGGGCGGAAAAACTCTGTATTATAGCCTCGTGAATAAGCAAGGATCAAAATCTATTGATGAAATCCCGCCAGATATGCCGCTTGAACAAATCAATTTTGATGACGAAGATTCCTGCGAAAGTTGTAAACTTTGATTAGTAAATAATAGTATTATTATTGTTTATTATATAAATAATAGTATGAATTACAAAAAACACTACAATATGTTAATTGAAAGAAGCCGCAATAGAATACTTGAAGGATATGTTGAAAAACATCACATAGTGCCCAAGTGCTTAGGCGGCCCTGATAATAAAGATAACATTGCTATATTGACACCTGAAGAACATTTTTTAGCTCATCAGTTATTAATAAAATTGTTTCCTGGGAACAGAGATTTGGTGTATGCTGTTCAACTAATGACAACCCATCACACTAACGCTAGAATTAACAATAAATTATTTGGCTGGTTAAGGAAACAAATGGCAATAGTAATGTCTGCTCAAACTAAAAAATGGCTTGCAGAGAATGAGCATCCAAAAGGGTTTTTGGGGAAAACACATTCAGCAGAAAAGAAAAAGCAAATCTCAGATTCTTCTAAAAAAGCAATGATAGATGCGGTTGGTGTTAAAGTGTATGCCTACAATTTAGATGGATCGTTTTATAAAGAATATATTACACTAACAGAGTGTGCATCAGACTTAAAGACAAATGCATCAAATGTAAAGTATACAGCAGAAGGAAACTTTGGTCATTGTAAACAAAAGCAAATAAGATATGAGTTTTTTGAAAGTATAGAGCCATATGTTAAACCATCTCCTCTAAGAGGTAAGAAGAAAACTGAAGAACATAAATTAAATCAAAGCAAAGCAATGAAAGGCCGTACTCGCAGTGATGAGTGGAAAGCGGCGCATAGTAATGCAATGAAAGAATATCACGCAAGGAATAAATTATAAAATATGTCAAAACAACAATACAACTTAAACACCAAGACAGACTATCTCAATCGCAAGATGTTTCTGGACCCAGCGGGCCCAGTGACCATTCAACGATTTGAAGAAGTCAAATATCGCAAAATTGCCGACTTTGAAGAAACTGCCCGTGGATTCTTTTGGCAACCAGAAGAGATCAGTCTTACCAAGGACAGTAACGATTTTAAAGATGCCAGCGATGCAGTCAAGCATATCTTTACCAGTAATTTACTACGACAAACAGCATTGGACAGTTTACAAGGCCGCGGCCCCAGTCAAATCTTTACTCCGGTAATTAGTTTGCCTGAATTAGAAGCCTTGGTTTATAACTGGACTTTCTTTGAAACTAATATTCACAGCAAGAGTTATAGTCATATTATCCGCAACATTTATAATGTACCTAAAGATGTGTTCAACACAATCCATGACACCAAAGAAATTGTTGACATGGCCAGTAGTGTGGGTGATTATTATGAAGCACTACACATTATCAATTGCAAAAAACAGATGGGCGAGCATGTGCAAGAACGAGACCATATCAAAGCAATTTGGATGGCACTACATGCCAGCTATGCACTAGAAGCCTTCCGCTTTATGGTATCATTTGCCACCAGTTTGGCCATGGTAGAAAACAAAATCTTCATGGGCAATGGCAACATTATCCAATTGATTCTACAAGATGAATTGTTACACAAAGGTTGGACAGCTTACTTGATTAATCAAGTAATCAAAGAAGACAGTCGCTTTGCAGATATCAAAGCCGAGTGCGAAACAGAAGTGTATGCATTGTACGCAGATGTTATTCGTGAAGAAAAAGAATGGGCCACTTACCTGTTTAAGATGGGTCCAGTTATTGGTCTCAATCCTGCAATTCTCAAAGACTTTGTGGATTACACTGCAGTGGGTGCATTGAAAGATATTGGTATAAAATATCAAGGCACTGCTCCTAGAACAACTCCTATACCTTGGTTCAACAAGCACACAGATACCAGCAAGAAGCAAACAGCACTACAGGAAAGCGAAAGCACCAATTATGTCATTGGCGTAATGGGCGAAAGTGTTGACTACGATTTGCTACCAAGTATCTGATGAAAATTGCAAGAGCCGTATTTATAGGCGGCTATCGTGTTAGTCACACCTGTTTAAGTATGCAGTTTGATCACTACTTGAAAAATATTGATCAAACTTATATTTTTACTCCATGCGATCCGGCTTTTTTGAACAGCGTGTTACGGAAGTATAATATAGACACTACCGAGTTTATATATGTCACCGACACAGAAATGAATTCTCGTTATCCCACCTTGATGAACTGGTGGTTTGACGACGACTACCGAGGTTCTTGGTTATATCAGCAAGCACTTAAATTAGCCAGTCTGGATTATATCGATGCTGATGTTGTGCTAATACAAGATCCTGATACTTTTAGCATTACTCCGTACGAGTGTATCAATGCTCAAGGTGATCCAAAATTCTTTATTCTGCCCAATGAAACACATAGTCGTGGCTACTACAAAGTAATAGAAAATAGTTTAGGAATTCTTAGACAAACGCCTCATTGTTTTGTCACTGAGTTTATGCCCACTTACAAAGAAGATTGGTTATCACTGAAGCACAAGTTGGAAACATTTAACCAATGCGATGCATTCGATGCTATTATTAACAATGTACCATTGGAAAATGGTTTAAGATGGTTCAGCGAATATGAATTCCTGGGCAACTGGACCATGACACAAAGGCCAGTTGAGATGCTGGAACAAAAAAGATTTCAGTATAAAACCTTAGACGAATTAGATAATCTCACTAATGACTATAATTGTGTATGCGATGCAATACCTAAACTAGATGATTCTATTCTATTGGATTGGAATACTGGCACAATAGTTGACTTTGATCGTATATTTGATAAAGTAAGACGATTCTTATGATGCAAGTATATGCACCATGCAGCCCATTGGTATTTGACGAATGGTTTGCAGATAATCCTGCAGCCAACTCAACAATCGATATTAACCTAGCATTGACACAGCCCGTCAAAGTTGCATGTGTGATGGCGTACCACGATATGGATTATAGTCCGTTTGATTTAGTATTAATCAGCGACATAGAATTCAATCATATCAGGCCTATTAAAGAATGGTTGGCAAATAAAAATATCGTAAGATATCTGATAGCACTGGGCGGCCTCGAGGGATACACTGCGACTGGAGATTTTATATATCGACCATGGTGGATGTTCAATTTGATTAATAAAAACATATATAGAAAATCACAACAAGCACCACTATTTGACTTTGATATATTATTAGGTAGCCAAAAGCCACACAGAGATTTTGTAATGGCCAAGATGCAATCTACAGCATTAATAAATAATTCTATAATTAATTACAGAGATGTGTTCAGTACTCCAAAATTTGAAGACAAGGCGCTGACTGATCATAACTTTGATATATTAGCAGGCACAAGATTAGCGTATCCTTACATAAGTCCAAACTTAAATCCTGATTGGGAAGTAAAGGATACAATTTCGTATAATGTCAGTGATATTGTGCCATGGAAAATATATGATCATACCAAATATTCTGTGATTGCAGAAACCGTATATGAGAGAGTATTTTTCTTAACAGAAAAAACCACCAAAGCATTATTTGCCAAACGCATATTTGTCATATTTTCCTGTCAGGGTTTTTTGCAACAACTGCGTTCGCTTGGCTTTAAAACATTCAACAGCATCATTGACGAAAGCTATGATAGGGAATCCAATACTATTAAACGATTTGAAATGGCATTCAAACAAGTTGAGTTCCTGGCGCAGAGCAGCTATAATAATCTATCGGATCAGATACAACCCATATTAGAACATAATCACAATCGCCTGTTTGAATATCATCAAGAAATAAAAGCGCAGATGAAAAATATGGTATATAATAAACTAAAGGAAATAACATGTTAACAGTATATTCAAAAAACAATTGTCCATTTTGCACACAGGCAAAATCTTTACTCACTGCAAAATCTATCGCATTCCAAGAAATTAAAATCGACGAAGATGCGGCGGCAAAAGAATACATCATGTCACAGGGACATCGCACAGTGCCACAAATTTATCAAGACGGAAAATTATTTGTCGAAGGTGGCTTTACTGGACTATCAAAATTAACTGAATCTCAACTAAAGGAAAAACTAAATGCTGTTATCTAAAGGCTACGCAGACGGCGAAATCATTGCATTTAAGTTGGTAAACGGCGATGAAATCGTTGCCAAAGTAGTTGAAACCAAACCCACAGGTTGGGTAGTGCATAAACCATGTACTGTGATGCCAAGTCAGCAAGGCCTGGGTCTTATACAAACCTTGTTTTCCGCGGATATAAATAATAACATAGAGCTCAAAAGCGAACATGTGATGATGCATTCTGTTGTGCTAAAGGCTCTCGAAGACCACTATCTTACAACCACAACTGGTATTAGTGTGGGACGGGGTCCTCTTATAGTTTAAGGATTTTAGATGCCGGGAATTGCAAGAATTGGTGACATATTAGGTCCAGGCGGAGTATTAACTGCACCTTTTAGTCCCGATGTATTCATCAATAATCGGCCCGCAGCATTATTGGGTATTCGATACACTGCTCATCCTTGCTGTGGCGCCAAGGGTTGCCCTCCAGCGCACTGTGGCGGTCCGACCTTTGACATTCCGGCCGGTGTTTACATTAATGGAACTATTCCGGTCACCAAAAGCGGCAAAGGTCTTTGCGGACACGGAGTACAAACAGCCAGCAACGATGTAATCATCAGCGGTGGCTTAGTAGGTCAAGCTGGCAGCTTTGCCCTGGGTCGAGCACTGGGATAATTATGGCTACAGTTCCGTCAATTTATACAAATAATGTGCCTATTCAGAATATAGGTGGCCTAACTCCATTACAATTGGCCGCAGCCAATTATATGATGAGTGGTAGTCCGCAGCCATTCGGCATCAATAAAGATTTTTTGACAGAAATGGTTATATTTGGCAACAGCGAAAATATATCTCCATTGGAGTTCGATCCTAGAACAGGCTTGCCCAACCCATTCCCTCCATTGATTCGAGATATCACTGCTGAATACTATTTTGTCAGAGGCGAAGATTTGTATATCTATCGTCGGGCAGAAAATTGCGGCCCCGATGAAAATAGATTTGAAGAAGTATTAGTAGGCAAAGTTCGAGATGTTGCCACTGGTACTTACGCTTACTACGGAAGAGTTGTTAGACCGGGCAGCGGCGGAAGCGGCGGCGGCGGCAGTGACGGCAGTGGTGGCGGATACGATACAGTCGCGGCAGACCCAGGTACACCTTCGGAGACAAATGACACAAATACCACAACCGGTGACTCTACCAATGGTTACGGCAGCGGTGACTCTGTTGCATAATAAAGCACCCAATGAATATACTAGAGTTAAAACGAAAAGCATTAGGATACACCTTTAAAGCTGAAGGCGGTGGTGGTACCAGTGAAGGCACCAGTTCTGATTCTGGTAACGGTAATCCCGGTGAAGGAGCAGCAGACACACCCGGTAACTTTTCGGGCAGCTCTTATAGCGGAATAGGCAATCCTGGAGAAGCAGATTTTGGTACAGGCCCGCCTGTTAGCTGGGGAGGTGGTGATAGTGGCGGCTACGACGGCGGGCCCGGGACTGGAGTGTCAGCTTTCCCATCGTTTGGTCCAAACAGCGGCGTATATCTCGGTAGTCTAAGTAGCTTGGGAAATATGGTGGCCATGGCATTGGGCACCGGTGAATATCAAGTAAAAATAGTAACGGCCGGTACTACCGCACAAGGATCATTCGAAGTAAATCAAGTACTGCCAGCCAAGACTTGGGCTAACTTGACACCAGCCGGAAGAGCACCTTTACCCACTGCTGTAATTGCTCCATACAGTGTCGGCTACATAAGAGAATACTGGAAAGATCCGTCTGGAACTACATTTGGCGCTAACAGTGCCATTCCGGCATTGACCGGAGTATTCCCTGATCCGTTTACTAATTTTGTCGGAGCTCCAATAACAGACCGTCCTGGTAATTTTGTAGCATATGCAGATTTACAAATGCAACGGCTCAGTGGCAGTAATACTTGGGACAATGCACATTTCATGAATGTGTTCAATCAAGCACTTGGTTGGGTATTGACTTCCAACGATTATCTTGCGGCTTTGCAAAATGCACAAAGTAATACACTGTCAAATTTTGGCAGTGCCAACTATCGAGATTTTGTATCCCAGGGATTTGACAAGTATCAGCAAGGTCTTGCATTGCGCAAGGCATTGATCAATGTGGGTACCATGGTACAGGTCATACCTGAAGGATTCTTTGGTACTCCCAATGCTGTGGCCAAGTTTTTAGTTGATATAGGCCTGGGCAGCGTGGGCGGTCTGTCAGACAAACTGTACACTGCTGGTGTGAATTTTGACGACATCTATAATACCGGCTATGTTAATGTTATCACAAATATTCTTAATACCATAACCAATCAAGCCGATTTGGCAGTGATTCAAGATGTGGTAGAAAGTACCATACCCAAGATGTTTTCGCCTTTGGCATATACTTCGATCGAGATTGCCAGTGGATTGACCAACGACAGCGCATTTCCCAACTTTGCCGCATTTGGCCGAGACATATTCCAACGAGCTCCGGGTCTGAGCTCATTGACTGGGGTATCGTTGGTAGCACTGATTGACAGCGTCCAGACTGATATAACTGCCAATGTTGAATCTATCACTGGCAATGTTACAGTGGGCAACAGCGTACCACTTCTATCGCAGTCTATCATTGACAGCTTACGAACATTTTTACCATTGAGTGTGGGCAACGGCCCAGTATCAATGCTTAATGTAATTGGCACTGGGTCAGGATATTTATTAGACGGGATCAGAGCTGTAAACATAGCAATTTCTCAATTGTACGCTTCGGCCTATGGTCCCAGAATTAGAGACATACTTACTGAAATAAGTAGATTCCAAAGTGGTTACGCACTGACACTGGATGAGGTTAAGGCAGCTGCCAGTTTTACTCCGGTACCAGCACCCAGCGTGGCGGCAGATGGTACTTTTATACCGGGGGGCTTGGGATACTGGCAAACAAAATTAGAAGCCAAGAAGACTGAATATCTAAACTTGCTGAGTGAAATCGCCGCCGACACAAATGGAAATATTCCAGTACTGGTAGCACAAATAAATGAAAATTGGTTGTGGTGCTGCAGGACTCTTTATTACGAAATGCGCAATTATAACAAAGCTAACTTCACAGTTACTTCGTTCAACGACAACAGTCAGTACTTGTCGTTTGTCAGCAGCTTGCCCAGCTATGGTGCCGACCCACAAAATATTGGCACAGATTATCTACTCTATGGAATTTGTCTGCCCAATGAAGCCGGCGATACTGTCAAGGCCGTGTTGGGTCAAGGCAAGACAAATCAAATATTAGGTGAGAACGGCGTTCTGGTAAAAAATATTATTTGATACTTTTTATTCAGTTAACTGCTATTATATCATTGATTTACTTCGCAAAACCTGCTATAATAATACGACTTAATTGGTTAACTGAGCGTTTATTACCGATTTCAAACTGGTATATAAAACTACACTCTTAACGAAAGGAGAAAAATATGGCCTCAGCTATATCAAATCGCTACTATGACAGGGTGATTAAAACAACTCAAATCACATTGTTGATTTTGGGATTTGTGTTAGTAGCCTCATTATTGGTTACTGTGACAAAATCAAAGTTCAGCTCACTGAGAGCAAATCTGCAACAGCAAGATGTTGTTGGAGTCACTGCGGCGGATCGTACTAAACAATTAGAATGCCTGACTCGAAACATTTATTGGGAAGCGGCCGGCGAACCGTTTGAAGGCAAAGTGGCAGTGGCACAGGTTACCATGAACCGTGTGGTATCGGGCAAGTTTGGCTCGGGCGTGTGCGGCGTGGTATATCAAAAAAATGTATTTTACGAAAAAGTAGTTTGCCAATTTTCTTGGGCTTGCGAAACAAATCACAAAATCAAACCCGTGTCTCCGAATAAATGGGCCGAGTCAGAAGAAGTGGCCAAAAAAGTTTTACTGGAAAATTTTAGGCTACCGGGACTAACGCAGGCCATGTATTATCATGCAACTTATGTTAACCCAGGATGGCGACTACAACGAGTCACACAAATCGGTCAACATATCTTTTATAAGGAATAAATTTTGAGTATCAAAAACTTTAACCTCTTGGGTCTTTTAGTTCTTATTCGTAAATTCTTTTTGGATCACTTGAAAAAGTTGACCGCAGATACTCTGGGATGGTTGGCTGCAATTGTGCTACACTGCGCCACCATTCCCAGTTTGTTGGCATTGATGACTGGATTAAGTGATAGAACACCCACAGTAGATATCATCATGTTTATCTACATGGGGTTGATTTTGTTGTTTGCAAAAGCTATTTTACTGCGAGATCAGTTAAATATTGTTACTATAGGTTCGGGTTTTATTGCACAAGCAGCCATAATGGCATTTATACTTTTTAAATAATGAACTACTTTCAACTACTTGCCAAACTGGATTCGATATATCAACGAAATCAAGGCAAGTCGTTGACCAGTAGAAATTTGATCCGAAAGATACAACAGGCAATTCCATTCACAGAATGCAAAATTGTGCAAAACAATACACTGGCTATCTACAATACCAATTTGCAAGTGAGCGGAGTATACGATCCAGAATTGGATCTCGACGGTCTACCTCCAATTGAAGTCGAAATATCATTTCCCAAGAAGCAACCGGAATTCAAGCTCGATGATTCAGACCTGACACGCCAACAATGGAACAACATGATTGTGGATGTCGTTGGCACACTGGGTCATGAGTTTATTCATATGAGTCAATTCAGACGCAGGAAATTCAGATATGGCCGTTGCTACATCAGCAACAGTCAAACACAGGCAGTGTCCGATGCGCAAGAATACTACGGCATACCAGATGAAGTAGATGCGTATGCTTGGACCGCAGCCGCCAATATGACGCACGGATTAATCAATAATGGTGAACCGTATCAAATCGAACAAACTGGTATATACCAAATATACAAAGCTGTGTTTGACAAGAAACACCCTGTGGTGTTAAAATTATGTAAGTTAAGTAATCGCTATTATAAATTACTCGAAAGGCAGTATTATGACACATGCAAGACAAATTGAAGAAGAAGACGAAGAATTTATGGAAAGTATTGCCGATGATGATTATATTTTCGTCATGGATTCTCAAGGTAATTTAAAGTCAGTGATGTTGCCCGAAGAATACACCACACAAATAACTCCGGAAAATGTAGAAAAAGTCATGAAGATTTTCGGCCTAGTGGGGTTTGAAAGCAAAACCATTCACTAAAATTGGTTGACTAATATTCCCAATTATGCTATACTAATGACTTAGTAAGCAAAAAGGAGTTGGTAATGGGCTATGCTGTACTTGCAGACAAGTTTGAAATGGACCAGATGCGCACCAAATACGGCCCGCGCAAAGGCTTGGAAGGCCCGTTTAACTTCAGTGGCAGAGTGTTGTATTATGACAACAAAGAAGGCGCCTACTACGATCCCTCATGCGATTGGTATGTCAGCGACGAGGAGATGGATTTGATCAATCTCAGTTTGTACAAACTGTTACAAAAGTAGTACTTGGGTACTACTTTTTAATACCCTATCACTCCGTCAGGTTATTGCTCAAAAATGAAGTTTCTGTTATAATAATATTATGATGAAACGCAAAGCAAGACAAGATCGTAAACATGCAGTCTATATGTTGGTGAACACCAACACTATGGAATTCTATGTGGGTATAACCGTTTGTGCCGCACAGGTCAAAAAAGCAATCAAAGTTCGTGTTCAAAAGCATGTGCGCCGCGCAATGACAGAGAACAAAGATTGGGCACTGTGCCAAAACATTCGTGCTCACGGAGCGGCTGCATTTGATGTAGAAGTTTTGGAAATTGTGCGTGGTCGTAAGCCAGCACACGGTCGTGAACGCGAATTAATTGCAGAACTTTGTCCACAACTTAATCAATACTAAGGAGCACATGATGAGCAAAATGAGTGAACTCAGCTACGATATCGAAACCATGCTGGCTGATGGTGTGCATCCTGTAAAAATTGTTCGAGTACTGGGAGTTGAATTGACAACTGTTTACGATGTGCTGGAGCAAATGACTTGCCTGGACGAAGAACGAGCTTTGGCTGACATGCCCGAGTCACCGGACTTGACTGATGCAGAACTCGCGGCCATGGCCGAATACTATGGTTACGAAAAGGAAGAATACAGTGAATTCGATCGTTAAATTTTTTACGCCGACTTACCGACAAACTGACAGTCTACTCAAATGGACTGCTACCGCGGCCACTCTAGCAGGTGCAGTGCTGACCAGTCTTGCCATCGATCCGGTCAATGTGTATTTGTTTAATGCAGGGTCGTTGCTGTTCCTAATTTGGGCAGTGCGTATCCGAGATACTGCACTGATTGCAGTCAACGCTGGCCTGCTGACCATCTATGCTGTGGGCACGGTCCGAGCACTGATGTCTTGATCATGGAACCAAAAAACTATAATGCCAGCCTCAACTGGACGTACACTGTGAAACAGACTGTGACTGTGGATTGGTTGAGTCTGGCTGTGATCGTGAATCCAGATCCGTACAGGGCAGCTCGAGAGGTTATCGATCGGATCAAAGCACTATGAGTCACACTTATTTGTTGAGCTGGGACTGTCTTGGACTCGAAGCCTGCATCAATATCTCGGATATTGAAAAAGAAACCATGTGGGACGCATTGAAAGACACCGGAAATGATTCACATCAAGGCAGACCTCAGTCAGTGGGCAGTATTGTCAGCATGTTGCAACTGAGGGCTCGGTACAACAATCAACGATTCTATGAAATTTATGTGGTAGACACTGACGACACCGTCACAGCCGACGATCTCAAATCCATGTTTGACGATGATCCACAAGGCAGTGCAGATTTAATCCGACAGCGTGGCCGTGTACTGTACAGTGATAGACAAAAAGCCGGCGATATCAAAATTCGATAAGTTGAAAGCTAAATTTAAAATCCCGCTAAATATTAAGAATAGCGGGATTTTTTATGACACAACAGAATATTAATGTGGGTACGGGGCCAGACAGTTACACTGGCGAATCACTGCGTACGGCATTTCAAAAAGTAAACGATAATTTTAGCCAACTTTACGCGGGTAATGTTGGAGCCAACATCAGTGGCAACATCATCACAGCCAATGGGTTTGTGACCAGTGGAAATGTCGTCACTGGCAATGCGACTGCCGCAGGAAATATAAGCGCATATTATTTTATTGGTGACGGATCGAGGTTAACTGGTGTCACAGTATCCGCCAATAGTGGAAATATTGCATTCAGTAATCTAACCATATCGGGCTCAGTCGCTGGAAACATTGTATTAGATCCAGCAGGTGATGGCAATGTTAGTATCGTCAGTGATGTCATTCCCGGAGCCAATGTTACCTACAATTTAGGCAGCAGCACCAGACAATGGAAAGACCTATGGCTGAGCAACAGTACCTTGTATCTGGGTGGATTTCCTGTTACAGTGTCTAATACAGGTGCGCTGTCAGTAAATGGCAGTCCAGTGACCAGCAGCTACGGCAATGCCAATGTCAGCACATTGTTGGCGGCGTTTGGATCAAATACAATAGTAACCACTGGCAATATTTCCTCTGGTAACATCAGCACTGGCGTGATCACGCTCACAAACGGTGCAGTGATAAAAGACACTACTGGATTGGCTATAGGTTACCAGGCTGGTTATACAGGACAAAGACAAAATGCTATAGCCATTGGAGTCCAGGCTGGTTATACAGGACAAGGTAACAATGCTGTGGCCATTGGCACGTTTACTGGTGTATCCAATCAAGGCAACAACTCAATCATCATAAATGCCACAGGATCAACAGTAGATCAAACCACTGCCAACACATTCACAGTGGCCCCGGTCCGCAATGATGTAGCCAACGTTGCTCAAGTTGTATTCTACAACACCACCAGCAAAGAAATCACTTATGGCAATACCATAAGTGTGGCTGGTAATGTTACCGGCAATTATATTTTAGGCAATGGAAGTCAGCTGACTGGACTACCAGCAACTTACTCAAACGCTACTGTAGCCAGTTACTTGCCAACTTATACTGGCAACATTGCTGGTAATATTGTTAAAAATGGCTACTCCTGGACATTTGGCACTACTGGTAATACCACATTCCCCAATGGTGCAACTTTTACTGGTTATGATCTTTATGCTTCTGCCAACAGTTACGTAGAACTTGCTGGTTACACTGGCAATACTTATGTGGGCCTTGACAACAATAGTGCGTTTATCCAAACTGACTGGAACGGATCGCAAAAACAATGGAGCTTCCTTGCAAACGGTAATTTAGCACTGCCCACAGGCGGAGTTTTATTGGTAAGTGGAGGAATAGCACCAGTATCATTGAGTACAAGTCCTGCTCCTTACCTAAGCGGATTTAGCAGCATTAACTCGCAAACGATGACTGCCACTGGTAATATTTCTTCTGGCAACATCAGCACCGGTGTCATCACACTGACAAATGGTGCAGTGATAAAAGATACTGCCGGTGATGCAGTGGCCATTGGTCAAGGTGCCGGAACAGCCTCACAAGGCAACATAGCAGTAGCTATTGGTAAAGATGCTGGTCAAACCTCACAAGGTGGGTCAGCAGTGGCCGTTGGTGACGCGGCTGGACTGACCACACAAGGTGCGGCCGCAGTGGCCATTGGTAGTGGTGCTGGACTGACCACACAAGGTATAAACGCAGTGGCCATTGGCGTAGTCGCTGGTCAAAATTCACAAGGAGCAGGAGCAGTAGCCATTGGTAACGCGGCCGGTTATACTGGCCAAGGTATTAGTTCAGTGGCCATTGGTGCCTTGGCTGGAACAAACACTCAAGGCGTTAATGCTATAGCAATTGGTCTCAATGCCGGTAAAACCAATCAAGGCAACATTGCAGTGGCCATTGGTCTCAATGCCGGTTCAACCACACAAGGTGGTAGTGCAGTGGCCATTGGTGACTTTGCTGGTAATACTAGTCAAGGTGAGTCATCAGTGGCTGTTGGCCGTATAGCTGGCCAAATCTCACAAGGCTCTAGTGCAACGGCAGTTGGTTATGGTGCTGGTTATTCAAACCAAGGCCTTGTTGCTGTAGCAATTGGTGCCCTTGCTGGTGCAACCAATCAAGGCAACAACTCAATCATCATCAATGCAACTGGTTCAGCCTTGGATCAAACTAGAGCCGATACATTCACTGTGGCACCAGTTAGAAATGATGTGTCCAACGTTGCCCAAGTTGTATTCTACAACACCACTTCAAAAGAAGTCACATATGGCAATACTGTAAATGTTGCAGGTAACATCAGCGGTGCTGCGTTAACATCAAATGCATCTATTACAGCAATTACAACAATTAGTGCATTGGGCGGATTACAAGCAACTCCAATTGGCAATGTAGTGGGCCGAGCAAGCTCGGGCTCATTTACTACTATTACTGCCAATGGAAACTTAACAGTTAGTGCAGTGTCGATTAATAACTCAGCAACTGTTGGTACAACATTGGGTGTGACTGGTAATGTCACTGGTGGTAACTTAATTACTGCTGGACAAGTAACTGCCACAGGCAACATCACGGCATCTTACTTTATAGGCAATGGTAGTTTATTGACTGGTTTGGCTTCATCAACCTACAGCAACGCCAATGTTGCATTGTATATGACCACATACGGCGGGCCGATTAATGCTAATATAATTACAGGAACTGCCAATGCAACTATTAACGGATTAACAGTAAACACATCAGGTGTGTTTACAACCACATTACAGGCAGCAGGCGGACTACAAAATACTCCAATTGGCAACGTAGTGGGCCAAGCAAGCTCGGGCTCGTTTACTACCATAACTGCTAATGGAAATTTGACAGTTAGTGCGGTGTCGATCAATAACTCAGCAACCATTGGTACAACATTGGGTGTGACTGGTAATGCCACAGTGGGTAATTTAACTACTGCTGGACAAGTGACAGCAACTGGTAATATCAGCGCTAGTAATTTTAATGTCACGGGTAACATTGTTGACACAGGTGCATTGACTATCATTACAGGTTCAAGTGGTAATGTTACATTGGCACCCAATGGTACAACTGTGTTGATCGCAACCACTACAGGCATTGTGGGCAATGTACTGGCTGCCACAACAGCAACGGCCGCCAATAACGTTGGTTACCTTGGCATGCCACAAAATGCCACAGGAACTGCCACGTTGACCATAGCTGATGCTGGTCGACACATTTATGTAACATCAGCAGGTCAAACAATAACTATTCCGGCCAACTCTAGTGTGGCATTCCCAATTGGAACTGCCATTGCATTTATTGCTGGGCCAAGTGCCACCACTGTGAGTATTGCTATAACCACAGATACCATGTACTTGGCAGGCACAGGAACCACAGGCACAAGAACCCTGGCTGCATATGGCATGGCCACAGCAGTCAAAGTGGCTGCTACAACCTGGTACATCAACGGAAGCGGGTTGACCTAATGTCTGGTATTGCAATGCTCAACGCCAGCTTTGGCGCTGCCGCACCAGCAGTGTTGGTGATGAATTTGGATGCCACAGTTGGTGCCATGCCAGGTTCCAACATAACAACCAGTGCCAGTTTTGATGGTTCGACCCAATATTTGACATTACCGGCCAGCACTGATTGGGCTCTTGGTACGGGCGATTTTACTATAGAGTGGTGGCAATATATGAGTGCTACTCAAAATTCCTTCCCACGAATATTTTCTGTTGGTAGCAGTGGGTCCGGTGGTGCATCAATTGCGGTTAGCATTGAAGGCGGCACATTTTATTTTTGGGAAAATGGTAATTTTACATTTAGCAGTGTACTATCTAGTTACTTGACTACTTGGGTACATTTTGCTATTTCGAGAGTTAGTGGTCAAACAAGTGTATATCAAAATGGAACAAAACTAGGATCAACGTTCAGTGATACTAACAATATTGCCGATAGTTCATCTACTCTTGCTATTGGAACAGAAAGTACTCCAACTGCTGTCACTTACTATACAGGATATATAAGTAACTTCCGCATAATCAAAGGCACAGGAATTTATACTGCTAATTTTGTTGCACCAACAACTACACTGAGAGCGGTGTCGGGTACAGTTGCGTTGCTACCACTTGCTGCCGCACCGTTTATGGATATGTCCACAAACTTGTACACAATAACTAATAATGGAACTACAACTACAACCGCATCTGCACCAACACTAGCCTCGGCCACCACAGACTTTACAGGAACCTACACTATTACCACAACCAATGCAGGCGCTACTATTGCCTACAACAGTGCCACTGGTGGTGTGTTTAGAAAAAGTACCAGTTCAGGTGCAGATGTCATGGTGGTTGGTCCAAACTATGTCACTGGACAGAGTTACACAGTATTCATGGCCTACAAAATATCCGCAACCAGTGCTGGTAGATTGTTGAACACTCAAAGTGAAGCATCAAAAGATTGGTTGTTGGGAGCCTACAATGGTCATCCCAAAGCATTCTATCCCAACTTCTCAGTGAACTTGCCTTCCTCAGGCGCCGACACTGTGTGGCATTTTTCATGGGGCACATTTAATACTGGCACAAGTCTAGGACAACTGTACACCGCAACCAGTACTCAACCAACCAGCACATCGTTCACAGGCACCAACAGTGGCGGCGGTGGATTTAACCAGTTGAGATTGTTCAGTAGATCTGGTGGCTCTGAAGTGCAAACTGCCGACATAGGGATGATCAGAGTGTACAATGGTGTGGTGACTTTGGCGCAAGTTCAATCACTGTACGCGGCTTTTAAAACAAGATTTGGATATTAAATGTCACTGTTGCTGATAACAACAGCTCAATGCAATTCTCAAGTCAAACGGTAAGAAAATAAATCAAACCGTTTGACATTACTCAAATATCTCTATATACTACATAGATGGCCCCTATAAATATACACATATGATATTCGGATACTTTACCTTATTTGTTGCACTGGTCATCAGTGCAGTAGCGGCATACTACAGCATTGTTGGTCTCACTGCAATTTTTAGTGCGGCCGTTATTCCCATTGTGATCATGGGTGCAAGTTTGGAAGTTGGTAAAGTCACAGCCGCAATTTGGTTGAAGTTAAACTGGCATCGCGCCAACCTAACTTATAAACTTTATTTGGTTCCAGCGCTGATATTCCTTATGGTATTGACCAGCATGGGTATCTTTGGATTCCTAAGTAAAGCACACAGCGACCAGAGTCTAGTGTCAGGTGATGTACAAGCCAAGATCTCAGTATACGATGAAAAGATTCGAACAGCCAAGGACAATATAGATGCAAACCGTAAGGCACTTAAACAGATGGATGAAGCAGTCGACCAAGTTATGGGCCGCAGTGCAGATGAAAAGGGTGCCGATAAAGCGGTATCAATCCGCAGATCTCAAGCTAGGGAACGTGCTCGTTTACTATCCGAAATCAGCGCCGAGCAGAAAACTATTGCTACAGTCAATGAGGCTCGTGCGCCTATCGCAGCAGAAGTTAGGAAGGTTGAGGCAGAGGTTGGACCGATCAAGTACATAGCGGCGTTTGTTTATGGTGACAATCCTGAAACCAACATATTAGAACGAGCAGTGCGATGGGTAATTATACTAATTGTGGCTGTATTTGATCCCTTGGCATTAGTTCTAATTCTTGCTGCTCAACAAAGTATAAAATGGGCTCGAGAAGATAAACAAGAAACCGACCAAGACGCCCACAAAAGAATTGACCAGGAATTGGCGGAAACTAAACAGGATCTTGACACAACACTAGCGCCCAAGTACGAACCTGACGATGGACCGTTAACTGATAGTGAAATTGAACAGATTAAAACAACAGTGGCTGAGAAGTATCCATACCTTAATCAACCCTTTGTGCATTTTAAAGATCTCAAACCAATGGTGGCCATGCCGCCTGAACCAGAAGTAGTTTTAGAACCAGAAATAATAACAGAATCAGTAGTGGTGCCAGAAATAGCCCCAGAGCCGCCTACTCGAGTTATTACTTTGGCAGAATCTGCACAATTAGAAACAGTGGCTTGGCCCGAAGAACCAGTGACAGCGTCTGTGCCAGCCACAGCCAAACGATACAAAGCACCAATGATACCCGTGCCCGAGACTCGTAATATTCGAAAAGAAATGCAGTTAGCAGCTGATAATGTAGCGGGCACACAGGCTCGCAGTGACTTTGGTTTAAAGTTTCCAGACTCCGCAGACAAAGGCGATATGTTCCTGAGAGTGGACTATTTGCCAAATAAGTTGTTCAAGTTTAATGGCATTAAATGGATTGAAGTTGACAAATCCAAGACTGACAGTTATACTTACGACGAGCAATATATACTATTCTTAATAGAAAAATTAAAAACCGGTGAATATGACATCGATCAATTAAGTGCCAGCGAACAAGAGCTGGTAGCAGATAAACTCAATCAACTCAATAATGAACAAACCTAAGATATCCATTCTACTACCCACAAGAAAACGAACAGCAGCAGTTATTAAAAGTATTGGCAGTTTATTGGCCAATGCTAAAGATACCAGCCGCATTGAGATACTGGTGGCCTATGACGACGATGATGAAGAAAGTCGTGAATTCTTTGCTGAAACTTGGTTTCCATTTTTGGAGCAGTGTCAAGCAACCAGCAAAGTATTTGAAACAGAACGATTCGGATATCTGCGTCTTTACAAGTATGTAAACTTTTTAGCAGAGCAGGCCTCGGGTGATTGGATCATGTTCTGGAACGACGATGCACTGATGTTGACTGAAAACTGGGATGAAGAGATTGTGAACAACGACGGATACTTTGGTTTGTTGCGCATGCCCTGCGTCACAATGAATCATCCGTTTGCACTGTTTCCAATTATTCCCAGAGAATGGATCGACTTGTTTGGCTTGATCAGTCCCGTTAATCACAGTGATTGGTGGATTTACAATGTCACAGTGCCCGCGGGACAGATGAAAAATATTCCCGTGAATGTATATCATGATCGTGCAGATGTCACTGGCGGCAACAACGACGAAACATTCAAAGAACAAAGCTATGCAGCCGATGGCAAAGATCCCACTAATCCAGAAGATTATGCTCATCCTGAAAGACAAGCAGAGTTGCTCACTTGGATTCGCAAACTAACCGAGCGAGTTCAAAATGGATAATCAACTGCTGGAACAAGTCAGACATTACTGGAACTCTCGTCCTTGCAATATTAGACACAGTACCAGTCCCATTGGTACTAAAGAATACTTTGACGAAGTAGAATCACGCCGCTATGCCAACGAACCACACAATTACACTTTTCCAGAATTTGAACGCTGGAAAGGTCTTCGTGTGTTGGAGATAGGTTGTGGCATTGGCACTGATGCAACCAACTTTGCTCGTCACGGTGCTGTTTATACTGGCGTAGATTTGAGCGCAGCCAGCATTGAGTTGGCCAAAAAAAGATTCGAAGTGTTTGGTTTGACTGGCACTTTCATTGAGTGCAATGCAGAAGAATTAGACCGAGTATTCTCTAATGATGAAAAGTTTGATTTAATTTACAGCTTTGGTGTTATACATCATGCACCTAACCCAGCGCGAGTGGTTGCTTGTTTAAATAATTTGCTAGCCCCAGGCGGCGAAATTAAATGTATGCTGTATGCCAAGGACAGTTGGAAAAACATACTGATCAATGCCGACTGGGATCAACCTGAAGCACAGGATAATTGCCCACAGGCTGTTACTTATTCCAAGCAAGAAGCAGACGATTTGTTTCGCTTCAAGGGTGGATTCTCTGACATTGTTGTTGAACAGGACTTTATCTTCCCGTGGAATATTGAACACTATATAAAGTATGAGTATGTCAAACAACCGTGGTTTGCCGCCATGCCGCCCGAACTTTTTAAAATTATGGAACGAGCGTTGGGTTGGCATTTAATGATCACTGCAAAACTATAAGGAACACCATGACCAGATTTATTACACCTCCAGATTTAGAATTTGACAAGTCTATTACCAAAATTCTAATTAGAAACTGTGATTGGACTGCTGAGCAGATCAATGATCTATTACAGCAATTATCCGATACCGCCGTTGTGGACATTTATTTGTACCACGACAGCTACAACGATATTCAATGGTTTGAAGGCATTCGCCACATGACCGGCGTGGACAATGTATATGATTGCAACCATTATAGAGGTCGCGAGCCTATTGATTGGCTAAAAGAAATTGTCGAAAAGTTCGAAGCCTAACAGTGTTCGATGTACATAGAATTTGAACTGCCGCAATCGGGGTTCATCAGTGCTTATCATGCGAGTATAGTAATTTCTATGGAAGTTGCAGCTTGGGCAGAACAGCATCAAATTTCCTATAAAATTAAAAGCGTAAAATACACGCAAAGAGTAATTTTAACCAAACCGGAAGATTATACCATGTTTGGTTTAACTTGGAATCCAAATGCCGATCACACATGGGTTACCAGATATCGATTTGTTGAGCCCATGAAAGTTGACAAGCGTCGATAATTCGTGTATAAATACACTTGTAGATGCCCGGGTGGGGTCTACATTACAAAGTCATAACTTGCTTAATAGGAGATATAAAATGACACAATTCCAATTCCACACCTTAAATTTAGACCAAATAGCACGACATGCAATCGGATTCGATCGTATGTTTGAAGACATGGGTCGTACCTTTGCCAACAGTCGCGGCACTGACAATTATCCTCCACACAATGTGATTCAATTAGATGAAACACATTATGTGATAGAAATTGCTGTTTCGGGATTTGCCGAAGAGGAGCTCGATGTTGAACTCAAAGACAATGTGCTGACTGTGACTGGAGAAAAGATCAAAGAAGAAGCTGCGCCCAAAGTAGAATATCTACACAAGGGTATCGGAACTAGAAACTTCTCTAGAAATTTCTCATTGGCTGAAAATGTACAGGTCTGTGGTGCTACCGTGAAAAACGGTATTTTGGCAGTCGCACTGGAACGAATAATTCCGGACGAGCAAAAACCAAAAAAGATAGCCATTTCCTTTACAAAATAAAGCGATGATGCTATAATATAAAAGGGGAGATATTTCCCCTTTTATAACTTCAATTACTATGACCACTACAGCAGACCCAAAAATTGCAGCTAAAATCAAAGTCAAAGAAGACATTCCCGAACCTGTTCGGTATAATGTAATCTACATCAATGATGAAGTGACTACCCAAGAGTTTGTGGTAGAAACTTTGGTCATTATTTTCAACTACGATCATATGGCAGCTGAAGCCATGACCATCAAAGTTCACGAAGACGGCAGTGCTGTAGTGGCAACTATGCCATTTGAGATGGCAGAGCAAAAAGGTGTTGAAGTAACACTGCTGGCCCGCAACAACGGATTTCCGTTGGTTGTGAAATTAGAACCCGAGGCATAAAATGGATATCATGTTAGACATCGAAACATTGGCCACCAGTCCGGACGCAGTGGTGCTTACATTTGGTGCAATTAAATTTAATCCATTCTCTCCGATTATACAATTGTCAGACGGCATTTACTTTCGGATCGATGTGGATGAGCAAATTGCTCTAGGTCGTCGAGTAGATGAAGGCACTGTTGATTGGTGGGGCACACAAAGTGCGGAAGTTAGAGAAGAAGCACTGGGCGAAACTGATCGCGTCAGCATTGAGGACTTTACCAAAGCACTCAACAAATTTGTAGTTGGTGCAACTCGTATTTGGGCGCAAGGTCCGGTGTTTGACATTGTTATCTTGGAAAATTTATATAGGCAAATAGGCAAGCCTGCTCCGTGGCAGTATTACACAATTCGCGACAGCCGCACTCTGCTCAAAGCGTTGGGTGATGATCGCCAAGGCGGCGCTTTATTGCACAATGCGTTGGCAGATGCAGTTAGTCAAGCAGGAGCCGTACAAGGTGCAGTCGCCCGTCATAAACTTGTAGAACTATGAGCTACTACCTAGCATACGGAATGAATACTAATTTGAGCAGTATGGCCACTCGTTGTCCTGCTGCGCAAAGTTTAGGCAAGGTCACAGTGCCCGGACACAAACTCTCATTCAAATATTTTTGCGACATAGAATCCGCACCTGATCGAGAAATGGAATGTGTGCTGTGGAACATTACTGAGGACTGCGAGCAGAGCTTGGACGCCACTGAGGGATATCCAGACTTTTACGGCAAAAAAGAAGTAGATGTGACTCACCGTGGCAGAAAAATCCGAGCAATGATTTATTATATGACAGGCCGAGATCAACCTGCGCAGCCCAGCGAATCATATTTAAATATGGTGACTCAGGGCTACAGTGAGCACAACATAAACATTATGCAACTCGTCACAGCATTAGAGGAATTAACCACATGTGGATAATTGTTGGCCAAGAAGCCGCAGACAAATTAATTGGCAACTATACTGTATTAGAACTTGAAACACACAACAGTGCTCAGGGCCCAGTCACAGCCTATTGTGTAGTAGAAGCCGAAAAGATTCCTTTATTGGAAATTCCCATGATCGGCAATCACAAAGCACTGCACAACGAATTTATCAAAGAATACCGCAATGGTAATTACAAATTCTGCAAGGATGCCGCAGAACATCTAATGGGTTATTTCGGCGGAGAAGTCAACAGCTTCTACGAAGAAATTCTCCGACGAATTGATTTAGCACAAACATAAACGCATAGTTAAATATTCGCACTGTCCTCGTAAATACTACGAGGACTAATCGTGCAAATAAAAACGACAATAATAGCATTCATTGCTAGCATGTTCGGTTCCGTTGCAACAGCAGCAGAATTGGTACATCAATTTAATAGCCCCGCATTCAATGGTGTGGGCTATTCTAGCCATGTGCTCACAATCGAGCAATTAGAAACTCAACGAAAACAAAAGCTCAAAGACGAAGCCACATCGGCACAGGCCAAAATCGACCTTGCCGCCAAAAATACAAATTTAGCCAAATTCTTGGTAAATGTTGAGTCTCGAATTTATGCGCAGTTATCTAAACAATTGGCAGACAATCTGTTTGCCGAAGGTTCCGGCACCAGTGGTACATTAAAATTTGAAGATACTACCATTGTGTGGAACAAAGACACCACTGCCGGAACCGTGACACTAAACATATCTGCGCCCACTGGTAATACTGAAATCATCATACCCATAGCGAGCTTCGCATTCTAGTATGAAAATCATAGCATTAATCATACTAGCACTGTTATTAACAGGTTGTGCTGCACTAGAATATGAGCGTGGAGTTCAGGATCCCATTGTACTGACGCCGCGTGAAAGTTTGATAGCGAAAATACCTGCATTGGATGGTCCTCCAATAACTGTTGCAGTGTATGGATTTAGGGATTTAACTGGACAGATGAAACCCAGCGATAAGCTGGCTCTGTTCAGTAAAGCAGTTACCCAGGGTGCTGAAGTGTTTCTAATCAAATCACTTCAGGACAGCAAGGGTTGGTTTAAGGTTGTAGAGCGAGTGGGCTTGGACAATCTTATCAAAGAGCGGCAACTGATCCGAAATCAGCGGGAAGTGTACGAAGGCAAAGACGCCAAGCCATTGAAACCAATGACTGTGGCGGGCGTGATGATCGAAGGGGGTATTATTGGATATGATAGCAATATACGCTCCGGCGGCCAAGGTGCGAGATTTCTGGGATTAGGAACTAGTCAACAATACAGAGTAGATGAAGTAGTCATCAGCTTACGATTGATCAGTGTTAATTCCGGTGAAGTCTTGTTGAGCACTGCGGTCAGCAAAACGATTTTCAGCACTTCACACAATGTTGGTGTACTAAAGTTTGTGGACCAAGGTACACAATCTTTGGAAATGGAAAATGGTGCAGCATTAAATGAGCCAACAACTTATGCTGTTCGAATAGCTATAGAACAAGCTGTCTATGAGATGATCTTAGAGGGCAAGAGACGTGGCATGTGGAGCTTTAAAGATGAAAAATAATAAAAATAAGACTAAAAGTCTGGAGGAGCAAAACAAATGCTTAATAAAAAGAAGTTATATGCGTTCTTAGTAATGGCGGTGTTCATGGGAAGTACCATGGCCAACGACATATACATAGAACAAATAGGTGATACTAGTACGATTAATATCACACAAGACGGTACCGGAAATACCATCGGCGACAGTGCCATACCTGCATTTATTGGCGGCGGTAGTAATACTGTGGCTATTGATCAGGTGGGCATTGGCAATACCTTGAGCCTGTTGGTGAACGGAGCCAGTGCTGCGACAACTGTTAATACTTTGGGTAATAACAATACACAAAGCATTACTTGCGGTAGTTCAGCCAGTGCCAGCTGTAGCGGCAGTGTGATTAAACAATTGATCACAGGAGATGACAACACAGTTACCCAAAATTTAGGAGGAGGGGCTAACCATAACAGCGAAATTGCCATTATAGGTGACAGTAATACTGTTACTCATACCAGCACTTCGTCGGGTGCCAGCAATGTAAAAATTGCGGTAACCGGAGGTACAACAGCACAACCTAACATTATATCGGTAAATCAAAGTGGAACTACAGCTCAAAGTGTCACAGTTAATAGCTCTGGTAACGGCAACAATATTGCTATTATTCAGTCCAACTAATTTGTTGGCTGCGGTAGGACGAGTAACTGAACAGACTGGACCCACTGAGATAGTAAGAAACAAACAGTCGTTGCCCAGTGCTATAAATTCTAGCATTGAAATGAACGACACCATTGTCACGGCTAAATCCAAAGCACAATTAACATTTGAAGATGCAACCACAGTAAAGATAACAGAACAAAGTAAACTAATAATCGACGACTTTGTCTACGACGCCAAAGCAGGCACAGGCAAATTAGCAATCAAAGTCGCATTGGGTACTGCTCGGTATGCCAGCGGCCAGATTGCAAAAAGCAACCCCCAATCCGTAAATATAAAAACACCCACTGCATCTATTGCAGTCAGAGGTACAGATTTCTCAATGACTGTGGACGAATTGGGCCGCAGTTTAATAATGTTACTGCCCAGCTGCGACAATCGAGGTTGCGTGACTGGCGCAATTGAAGTCAGCAATGAAACTGGCACTGTATTTTTAGATATACCTTATCAAGCAACTTTGGTAAGCAGTTTATCATCGCCGCCCAGCAGCCCTATAATAGTTGCCATAGACCAGGCCAACATTAATAACATGCTGATTATCAGTCAGCCTCCAGAAATTAAAAGTGAAAATTTAAAATCCTCTAAAACTGAATTAGATATCAACTTATTAGATGTTGACTTGTTAAAGTATTCAGAATTGGATAAAAATAACTTAGATTCATTTAAAGAATTAGACATAAACTTCTTAGATGTAGACCTATTAGGAGATAACTTAAACTTTTTTCTAATAGATGAATTAAGTGGCAATTCTAAATCTATGTTGGCCAATAACTTAGATAAGAACTTGTTGCCCAAATATAATGAAGCATCAGGATTAAAATATTATCTCAATGATGACAAGAGCAAAGTCACATTGTACAGAATTACCACGCACACTGCATTTGTCACATTGAGCGTGGACCAAGACACGATGGTTACTATTAACCAGGACGGTGTAAGAGTTCAGCAGATGGTCAACTTCGGCGGAACTACAAATATAAACATTATTCAAAAATAAAAATAAAAAGGAAAAATAATGATGAATAGATTTTTTAAACAGGCTATTACAGTAGCATTACTGTGTTGGTCTTCTATGACCCTAGCACAGACTTATGTATTGCAAAATGAATACATTCGCGCAGGTATTAATAATACCACTGGTACTCTTGGATCTGGCGGAAGAACCAATCCTGGTATACAATATGACAATGCCGGCACCAGTACATTTAATCCCAGTTATGATTATCTAACACCAGGTTCACCTTATGAGGGATGGGCTGTGCGTATTGATAATGCAGACGGAACAAAATACAAACTATACGGCAATAATAATGCTGGATTTCAAAGTAGTGGCAATACTGGGGTCACCGGGGCTTGGATAGGTACTCCCACAGCAAGCTCGGCAATCTGGGCAGGATCTACTACTGAGTTTGATATCAAACATACCTACAGCTTGCCATCGGCACAGCGTTACTTAGATATCACAACACGAATCGATGCCACGGTGGCGATGCCACATTTGTACTTTGGTCGTTACATTGATCCAGATGCTGTGGCAGCACCAGGTGATAGTTCTGCCACAGACAATGTTCGTGGGTACGGAATTATTCCAAAGACGAATGTAATATTCAGTGAAGCAACTGTGTCAAGATATGCGTTGGGTTTATACTCAGCACAAGCCGGATCAGTTAATACTGCTATCTTAGGTTGGTCCAGTGATCCTAAAGATTACTATGGTGGCGGCACTGTAGATGTTAAGAGAGCAGACGACACTATCGGTATCAGTTTTTATGCTGCCAATGTAGCAGTGGGTGATATTTTAACTTGGAACTATTCTTATATCTTTGGGCCAAGCGCATTCACAGCAGCCGACTATGCTATCACAGGCGGCGCTGGCGGCGGTACAGCAGGCACCAGCAGTTTTGGTACTCTAGTAGATGTGGGCAGTGCTACTTCATCTGCAGGATCTAGTTCGACTCCTACTGTGACAGGAACAAGCACAGCAACTATTACAGTGTCTGATGTTACCGCAGTCGACGCAACATTGCCAGTGATCACAGCAAGTTTGGCTCACCATGATGCAACCGAAACAAGTGGTAAACAAATTGTTGCTCGTGAGACCACAACAAATGTCACAACACCAATGGCCCGCACTGTGGTAACAAAAGTTCGCACCACCAGTACATGGAGCGACGGGACCACAACCTATACAGATAGCGCAACTAGTACTGCAACAACATTAAGCAATGATGTGGTTACTACTGTGACTAACGATTCATTCAGTGGACGAGTTGACCAAATGAGTTATTTGACCAGCATGAACAAACAACTAGATCGTAGTTTGAACATGGATGCTTTCCGTAAGGATGGCATTACTTTTGGTGATGTTACCATGTACACTACTGCCAGCGGCGGCAATAGTTCAATGGCCGATGGCTACAGTGCCAGCAGTAATACATTTGGATTAGGCGCTGAAAAATTAATTGAACCAAATTGGAGATTGGGTACTCAGTACAACCTTGTACGCACAAGAATGGATGGCACGGATTCTAACACAGCACAAGATAAAAATCATATGGGCTTGTTCTCTGTATATACATTGGATAACGATGTTAAAGTTGTTAATAATTTAGGTTATGCTACCAACGATATCAAATCTAGTCGTACAGTTGAAAATGTGTTCAATAACAGTCACACTACCGCAGGCGATAATGTATGGTTGAATAATCGAGTGTATGCTCCTGACACAAATGGATTTCGACCATATGTGGGTATTACGGCTGGCAGGTCAACTACCAAAGGCTACGAAGAAGCCGGTAGTGTCCAAAGTCAACGCACGGTAAACAAGCTGGCTGACGATTACTCATATGGTGAAGCCGGTGTCCGTTACGAAAGAATCATTGATAAAATCCGTTTGACAGGTGAAGTCAATCGCACCACAGACAATGGTACATCTGGATCTGTTACTGTTGGATATTCTCCAACAAAGAACGGAGCTGTTGCACTAACTGTGGGAACACAGCAAGGTAATAATATTAACACTAAAACTGTAAATTTACGCGGTATTATTAGATTCTAATAGTACATATTAGAACACAAACCCGCTTCGGCGGGTTTTTTATTGAATAACTTGTCAACTCATAATAAAGTACAGACTGAGTAATTATATGGGTATAGTTAAATATAATAAATGAAATATTCTTTGTTATTTGTGTTTTTACTAGCCCCCACAGCGTTAAATGCTGTGGCACCGCCAACGGAAAAATTAGACAAAAATGAACATTGGGTGTGTACACAATGGAGTTGGACCGGAGAAACACTTAATAGGCAAGTGTGGTGCAAACGCTGGGAGAAGCGACAAAAACCTTATTTTCTACGATCATGATAGATCCTATATCAATTGGCCTCGCATTCACTGCTGCACAGCAAGCAATTGGCGGCATTAAAAAAGCCATAGCCATGGGCAAAGACATCAACAGTCTATACGGACAGTTTAGTTCATTTTTTCAAAATTGCGACAAAGTTCATGTGGCCAATGTCAAATTGATGAATTCTACTTCTTTGCTCTCCAACGGAGAAATTGCTTCAAGATCTTTGCAAGCTGCCATGCACAGCAAAGCACTGCGGGACGCCGAAAAAGAGCTTAAAGAAATGCTGATTTGGTCTGGCAATAAAGATGTATGGGATCAAATGCAGGCCGAGCGAGTGCGTATGTACAAAGAACGAGCAGAAGCCGAAAGAAAGTTAGCAGCAGCCAATCGTAAAGCACAAGAGGATATATTACAAACATTCCTCGTATTTTCTTGTTTTGTGGCCATTGCAATTCCGGCATTTTTCCTCAGCCTGGTAATGTTATCCAGGTCCTAAATTATGTATAAATTAATTTTGATTATTTTGTTAATGCCTGCATTTGCCTTTGCAGAACCTGTGACAGTTAATAAGCCAGTAATCTGTGATCGAGCCGGAGTAATGATGCAGTATCTATCAGAAAAACACGGCGAAGTGCCAGTCTGGTTAGGGTCCAAAGAAAAATCCACAGTCACAATATTGGCCAATCCAAAAACTCAAAGTTGGACCATCATACATTTTCAAGGTCAAGAGGATATAGCATGTGTGCTTGAAACTGGTATTGATTTTAAATTTATGTTTCCCAACCCCACTTAATTTTTATTAAATATGTTATGCTAAAGAAAATACTAACCAGCCCATGGACAGCACTAGTGACATTGGTACTTATATTAAGTATAAGAATCGCCGATCCTAGCTTTGTAGAAAGCGTAAGACTACGCTACTTTGATACATTAATCACTGGCAAATCTGTCACTGATAATAACATTTATACAGTAAACATAGACGAATCTAGTCTAAACAAATATGGTCAATGGCCATTACCGAGGACAGAATATGCAAAAATTATTAAAGACTTGTATGATCGTGGTGCTGGCCTTGTTGTGCTTAACATTCTCATGGCTGAGCCTGATCGCACTGGTGGTGATGCAGTACTCGCCGCGGCTTTAAAACAATATCCAGTAGTACTAGGATCAGTGCCCAGCGAACAAACAAAGAATAAACCCAGAGTTTCTGGCAGTGCAATACTTGGTCCTGAATGGTCGGATCGAATTGTACAGTATCCAGGATTGATTGCCAACATACCACTGTTGGAAAATGCTGCGGCAGGTGTGGGTATTGTAAACACACTACCAGAAGTAGATGGTGTTAATCGTCGAGTGCCTTTGATTGTCACAGTGGATGGTAAACTGTATGCAGGCCTGGCCATGGAAACACTACGAGTTGCAGCTGGCGATTCAACCTTCCAAATCAAACTCAATGAACTTGGTGTAGAAAAAATGCGTATACCTGCGTTTGGTCCAGTCACCACAGACAATCTTGGTAGAGTATGGGTTGATTGGGCACAACAAAGTAAGTCTGTTAGTTTAACTAATTTGCCAAAAGATTTTCAAGGCGCCATAGTTATAGTTGGGCCAACTGCCGCCGGCATTGCCAATCCTGTACCCACAGCTCGAGGAGCAGTATTTCCGCACGAAGTACAAGCAGCAGTAGTAGCCACTATGATCAACAAAGTTGTTATCAATAGACCTGACTACGCAGATGGGATTGAAATACTTGCTATTCTACTAGCAGGTGTGTTATTATTATTTTTAACAAGGTGGACTTATGTTGGACTTGCGAGTATTGTTGTATTGGTTGCTGGCGGTATCATTGGTAGTCAGTACGCTTTCACTAACTTTTTATTCTTATTTGACAGTACTGCCTTTGCAGTTGGCACAGTCTTGGTCGCTTTGCATGCCTATGGTGTCAAGTTCGTCTCAGAATTCTTACAAAAACAACAAATAAAGAAACAGTTTGGCAGTTATGTTAATCCTACCATAGTGGAACGCCTACAAAAAAATCCAGAGCTTATTAAGTTAGGCGGTGAGCGTAAAGAACTTAGTATTGTTATGACTGACTTGCGTGGTTTTACAACACTGGGCGAAAGTTTTGGTGATGATGTAGAGGGGCTGACACAAATTATGAACGACTACATGACAGCGCTAAGTATTCCTGTGCTCAAGAATGACGGTACACTGATTAAGTTTATTGGTGATGCATCATTGCATGTTCACGGTGCTCCATTGGATGATCCAAATCATGCCTACACTGCGGTCAAGACTGCACAGGAAATGATCAAGGCCATTGAAGAATTTAATAAAGAATTAACAGCCAAAGGTAAACCGCCTGTTGGCATGGGTGCAGGTGTCAACACTGGCGAAACACTGATTGGTAATATTGGCGCTAAAAGTAAGTTCGGATATGATGTGCTGGGCGACAGTGTCAGTACTGCTGCACGATTAGAAGGCCAGACCAAGAGTTATGGCGTTCTATTAATCATTGGACCCAACACCAACGAGATTGTAAAAGATAGAATATTCACTCTAGAACTAGACAATATTGCAGTTAAAGGCAAGACGGTTGGCTTACGCATTTATGCTCCGCTGCTGTGTGGCGATGCTGGTGCTATGGCTGAATACATGTTGGCTCGTGAAGCACATGATGAAATGCTGGCTGCATACAGAGCGCAGAAGTTTGACGCTGCTGTTGACATGTGCCGAGAACTCATGGGAGAATTTGACGGACAGATGGACCACAGTTATGAACTGTGGATCGAGCGCTGCGTTGAAATGAAGAAAGTTAAACTACCCAAAGATTGGGATGGCATTCATCGAGCCACATCGAAGTGATGTAATCGAATCGATTGTAGAGTTTTGGTTAACTCTATATAATAACAAACTAGTGCAACATAAGGCTGACGGGCCAGTAATCCGTCGAGTAAGCATCTGAACGGTGTGCCGCTACTCAATTCTCTGCTTTGCACCAGGGACTTCAATTCACTACCCTTTGATGAAGGATGCCTTAAAATGCCAGTCCCTTGACTGTAACATTTGAATTGTCGTATAGGTTGCAGATTTTCCCGAGCGCTCATAGAGACATTGACACCGAGGTCTCTTTAAAAGTCGTAGTAGGTGGGGTAAGGTACAGAGCCCAGAAGCGCGGAAATCAAAATACCTACGGTCATTGTTGGCGAAAGCAACTCAGATGAAACTCTGATTATGACACTCTTTATAGGGTGTCATAGTCGCTCCACAATCTAGATGAACTAAAGGTTGCCGATTTAAAAAAATGCTCTGAGTGCCAACGAAAGAGCGGATGTTGTGTGCAACATCCATATTAGACAGCTATAGCCTCGAATGATAATGAGTTAGTGCGAGTTAACTTTCACCAGAGGCAGCAGCATTGTCATCTTCTGACTTTTTAATCTTCTTAACATCATTAATAGCTTTTTCAGCTTCTACTCGTTCGTGCTCGATGGTCTTGCCGCGCAAATGCAATACTGTATTAACTTTTTGATTTAATCGGATTAAGTCGTTGTCTAACATACGGATACGGTCGATAAGTGCAATTAACACAGTATTGGCATCTGATATAACTGGCTTGACTTCTTTAGTTGCCCATTCCCATACATATTTTATTATCGCGCCCATGCCTACGGCCATCACTATGGGAAAGCCGTATTTGTTAATTAATTCTACAATGTCGCCCATATTATATCGCCAACGGCGCCACGAGCCAAATACCTTGAATCAACAACAAGACGCCAAATGCACTAACACCAAGGCTACCCCAAAACATGCGTTTGTCCACGGCCAAAATACTCGCAGACAGTAATACGATTGCCAATTGAAATGCCATGGCCGCAAATGTTAGCCATGGTGTGTGTTTCTTGGCCTCGTCTCGCTCTGCTTCAATCTGTAATGCTCGCGCCATCAACTCTTTCTTACCTTCTCCGGACACAGGGTCCGACTCATATCTAGCAATTTTTGATCTTATCTGTTCTTTGCGATTGTAATCTTTGGATTCTTCCAATTGGCCTTCGGCTATGGATTGCTTGATAGATTTTGCTTGATAAAAGTTCCAAGTATCGTTGGCTTTGATTGTATTTGATAAAATCTTACTACTAAAACCATTGGCCGCATATGTGGTAACTGCCAACAATAATGCAATAAAGGTAATAACCCAACCTGCTCTGTCTTTGATCTGTGCTTCACGCTCACTGCGTGACAATGGTTTAACTTCGCTCATTTTGTTTCCTTAAAATATAAAACCAACTATAAATCCCACGACGAATGCAGACAATGCAATTTTATATAAGTCACTGTCATGCCAAATTGGTTGAGATTTTAACCACTCTTTAGTATTAGGGGATAAATTATTTCGCCATTTATCCCACTTTTTCATCACGAATTCCATTCACAATAAATTTAACCAAGGGGTCTACTTTGTGTAATCTAAGTTTGCCATCGACTTCTATCATTTCCCAAAGATCGCCGGCTCGCCACTCGAGCTTGTCGGTGTCTAATTCGGCATCTGGTACAATATATCCAGGTCCCAGATTCCAGTTGTAATCGAAATATAACATTAATCTCTCCTAGCGTCTGATTTGCCGTCAGCCCGTGCAATACGGTCTACATCGGGCTTTAACCCAAGCGCATTAGATACAATAGTGTCAATACGAACAACATCGTGATTCATTGTTTTAACTCGATTGTCCAGTGCAGTAATGATACCTGCCATGCCTCGGATAGAACCTAGTACGCCGGCCAATAATAGTTTAATTGTTAGGTATACAAAGTAGCCGCCTGCCAGCGCCATGGCAACTGGAAATCCCAAATCCCCTATTACTTTGAAAATTTCATTCATCGAGCTGCCCTTGTTATTATACTAGTATTTATTGGAGCAAGCGTTTTTCTATAGTTGGGAAATCTAATAACGATAAATCCATGTTCCTGCCGTCAACTCTGCCGTTGTTCCATTGCCCTGCAATACCTTTGAAATTGTCCAATAACTCTCGAACTATTATAGTTTTAAATTCTCCATAGAAATGATTAAAATTAAATTCCAATATTTCACGCATTTCTTGGTGCATTTTTTTGAGATCAGCAGGAGAAAGATTGCAGAGTTTTTCCACTTCTGCTGCAATGTTTTCCAGTCGAGTTTGATGATCTTGCTCATCGTCGTAGCTTTCGTCTATCCAACGATCAAATGTACGAAATCCATAACTCTTTAAGTAGGCTAAATTTCCTGGCGCAGCAACCAAAATAAACGGCCGCTTACTGAATATGGGTTTGAATATTTTTTCTGTCAAATGTAATTTATCGTAGTAAAATACAGTTTCACTGACCACATGCCATAATGCAGATTGATTAAATTTTAATTGTGGCGGACCGCTGTCGGCACTTAAACTACCCCGGGGTTGATCAGTATCTGCAATAATAGATCCACTTAATTGACCAATATGTTTGTTTACAAATTCAATTTGATAAGAAGATAATTTGGTATCTGCACTAGACAATTCTGCCTTCCAATCTCCCCAACCTTGATCATTCAAATGTAAACTTACCACTCCTTTATCTAATAGATTTTTTTCTAAAAATAAAGATACTAATACCAACCTATAACTCCTATCATTTGTCACGAGTCTGTTGAGTGACATAAATACTTTTGTATATTGACATTCAACTTCGGAAAAATACTGATAATCTCGATACCAATCTAATGCCGCAAACCCGTGATAAAAATAATACCAATCTAACAATTGATTCTCCTTGCAAATCGAACGTTTGACTTGGGAATATTCTGAATTAGCTAAAATATTAATTTTTTTACGAGTGAGTAACTCACCTGAGGCTATTAATTTATCTGAGATTTTATCAAATACAGGTTCTTGGTCGTAAAAGATGCAGTCATGCATTACTCGAGCTCCTTGATCTGATTTTACTATTTTTATCAGATCGTCAACATCAGTGGAACCGAACGGATAGAAATATTTGCCGTTAATGTTTAACGGTTTAAGCAAATTAGTGTATAATATATAATAGAAACTTTCAATGGAGAACATATGATGATCGAAAAGAAAAAAATTGGTTTTATCGGAATTGGTAAACTGGGCCTAGACTGTGCCGAAGTAATGGCAGAGAAACATGAAGTCCGGGGCTATGATATTTACCCAAGAACGAGCGACAGTGTCAAGGTTTGTGATATTCAGGAACTGGTTGATGAAAGCGAATGGATTTTCATAGCAGTGCCCACACCGCACACCGAGGGGTATGATGGCAGTGTACCCAGCAGCCACATGACCCCAAAAGACTTTGGACACGATGCAGTACTAGACGCTATTAATAAAGTTAATCAGCATGCCAGGACCAGCAAAAAAGTTGTGTTAATCAGCACAGTGTTACCAGGCACAACTCGTAGCAAGTTTATTACCCTGCTGGATAAGAAGCATCAATTCTTATATAATCCTTACCTGATTGCCATGGGCAGTGTCAAGTGGGACATGGCCAATCCAGAAATGGTTATCATCGGTACTGAAGACGGTGAACTAACTGGCATTGCTGGTGAGTTGATTGCACTGTACAAGACCATGATGAACAACGATCCCCGCTATGAAATTGGCACATGGGACGAATGTGAAGCTATCAAGATTTTCTACAATACCTATATTTCAGCCAAAGTTGGTATCGTCAACATGATTCAAGACTTTGCCATGAAGATTGGCAATATCAATGTTGATGTGGTGACCAATGCATTAGCTCGTAGTACCATGCGACTGCAAGGACCCAAATACATGACAGCAGGCATGGGCGATGCAGGTGCTTGCCATCCGCGTGACAACATTGCACTGCGTTGGTTGGCAGAGCACTATGATGTTGGCTATGACTTGTTTGACACCATCATGCATGCTCGTGAAATTCAAGCAAAGAATTTGGCACTGTTTTTAGTGGACCAAGCCAGATCTGCGGGTTTGCCTATTGTTATTCACGGCAAAGCATACAAACCCGATGTTGAATATTGCATTGGTAGTTACAGCACACTGGTTGGCTTTTATGTTAAAGAAGCAGGCATGCCAGTGGCATATGTTGATCCACTGGCCGACAATCAAGACGAAGTTGTGGCAGGTGTTGAAGGTCCAGCAGTTTATCTCTGGGCACACAATCGTAAAATTACTTATGAATACACCGGCGAGCAAGCTGATACTAAACCTTACTGCGCTATTGTCAAAGATAGTGTTATTGTTGATCCATGGCGCAAACTGCAATCAACTGATGGGGTCAAAGTAATTCATTATGGCAACACCAGAGGTCAGTAAACTTCACCTTGGTAAATTTTGGGATGACGAATATAAAAATTTAACTTATGTTCGTGAACCCTTTAATGATCCAGTGAGCGTCAATACTTGGGTAACTCAAGGTTACTGGGGCCCGTTTACGGGTCTAATGTGCGACATGCGAACTCCACAACCGTCATGGAATCAGCGATTCGTTGACATATTTACAGCCCGAGGATGGAAAGATATCGGCACCAGTTACTACAAAATGGACACTGGCACGGTCTTGCCCGATCATCGAGATTTGTATACGCGATATGTTGAATTGTTCAATTTAGTGGGCTTAGAACATACCATACACAGAGCCGTAGTGTTTCTTGAAGATTGGCAATCAGGACATTATGCTGAATATGATCACGAACCGTTTGTTGGATGGCGAGCAGGCGACTGTATGACATGGCGCAACGATACTCCGCATTTGGCCGCCAACATAGGATTGCTGCCTAGATACACACTACAAATCACTGGGCATATATGAAAATTTCAAGCCGTAATGAATACGACACATTGAAGACCTGTGTTGTGGGAGATGCCACTGGAGCACAGTTTCCCAAGTTGGATGAAATTTTCAATTTAAATCACGAAATAACTGCGTGGAAAGAAACTCCGCATCCTGTGGGCAAATTCCCACAGCAGATAATTGACGAAGCCAATGAAGATCTTGAAGACTTGGTGAATGCATTGCGAAACTTTGGTACTAAAGTTTTTCGTCCTAAAGATTTGGATCACGGATATGTGGTTAAAAATCATACTTGGGAAACTGATGGTATGTATAACTACTGTCCCCGTGATGTGTTATTGGTAGTTGATGACATGGTCATTGAAGCGCCCATGTGTTATCGTTCCAGGCAAATGGAATCTGATGCTTATTGGAAAATTAAACAAGGTGCAATTGAAGACGATGCTCGTTGGATTTCCGCGCCTCGACCCAGACTGTTGAGTTATGAAAACTTTGTTGTGGACGGCAATGTGCTGTTGACTGAGAAAGAACCTATATTCGACGCAGCAAACATATTACGCCACAACGATGATATTTTATATTTGGTCAGTAACACCGGTAATCTATTAGGTGCTCGTTGGTTGCAAAATATTCTTGGCAGCAAATATAAAGTTCACATTTTAGACGATGTGTACGCACATGCACACATTGACAGTACCATATCTATTCTTAGAGATGGCTTGGTCATGTTAAATGCCAGCAGAGTCAATGAAACCAATTGTCCTGCGTTATTTAAAAAGTGGGATAAGATATATGTAGATGATGTGGTGGCGCAAGGATTTTACCAATATCCGTATGCTAGCAAATGGATAGCATTGAATGTGTTAAGTCTAGATGAGTCTACTGTGATTGTAGACAAGCATCAGAAAAAATTAATTAGAACTCTTGAAGAAAATAATATTACTGTGGTGCCACTTGAACTGCGGCACAGTAGAACTCTGGGCGGTGGCTTTCATTGTGTGACACTTGACTTGTTGCGCGAATCCAATAAATAACTTACTGGCCACCAACATTAATAAGAATAATATATGACAGAGTTTTGTAAGTATAGCGATGTAATTTTTGATGCATTTTGTCTGCATACCAAGAGACGAGAGATCGTTGACCGTAAGCACGAGATCATTGATAAGATTGTTGAATTTTATAACAGCGGAGTTGACACTGTTCTATTTGTGGGGTTTAATCCGGCCATACTGAGTTTCAAAGCTAAAGAAATTTATGTAACTGAAGTCAGTAACACAGTGTACGACTGGATTGTTACCCAGAACATCGTGGTCACACGATTGGATGAATCGACGCCGATGAAGTTTGACTTGGTAGTGGCCTTTGATGAATATCTGACTTTCTCATTGACAGAAGCAGACCAAAAGAATCAAATTGATACGCTGTGTAAATTTACCAGTGGTATGATTATTACCACTGTAAAAGATTATAAGAATCAAGATTTCAAAGACCGCGAATACAGCCAACCTGCCATGATCAAGTCCAATGGACAATTGACTGCATTTACTGAAATCCACGATTGGGATCTTCAAGATAAAAACATTTGGCGTACAGCACTATATCAGTTGAGTGGTATGACCAGTGCTTGCCGAGGTATATACAATAGACGAACATTGTTTTTCAAACAACTAGCCAAATTTACTATGGATGCTGGCGCTAGCAATTTTCTTGTACACAAAAATCTTATGTACAAGAGTTTAATTAAGAAAAACTACGAACATGTAATCAGCATCCATTTTGAGAATTAAATGCAAATTGGTGATCAACTAAACACAATAGTACAATCGATCGTAGATGACATCAAAGCAAAAGTAGATGCAGATTTAGCATCCACTATTGCCGATCAAATAACCCAAGCAATTGCTGCTTATGATTTTGATTCTACGCTAGCAGAGCTAGCCAGCCCCAGTATAGCCAAGAAGATTGCAGAATTTCCCTTGGATACTGCTCATATCAATGCAGAAATTGGGCGCATCGGCACAGCCGCTGTCACTAATCTTAAAGACACTATCGCAGCCCAAGTTGCAGTTGCAGCTAAAGAATATGTGGACGGCATTGATGTAGTTCCTTTAATTAATTCGGCATTAACTGCATATATTACTTCAACCAAATTTCCCAAGAACAGCATTGCAGCCAGCGCAATTGATTTTGATAATTTTATTCTAAGCGGTGATCAGGTGCGCGGCGGCATAATCGCTGAATTCGGATCCACTGGTATAGATGACAGAGCCACTCAATGTCAGCTGACTGTGTTAGACAATGCAGTGGTCATAGAACAAACGGTGGTGGCCACTGGATTACAAATCAAGGGCAGTGCCAAAATAGAAGGCGATTTGGCCATTGACGGCGAACTGGCGGCAGACAGCAATGCAGTAAAAGTATTAACAAAATCTATTAGCGATACCACACTGGCCAACATTGCAGAAGCTGGCGTTGTTGCACCAAAATTAGTTTTTGACAATAAGACCATTATTGACGATAAAGAAATTGCTCCGACGGTGTTAAAGAGTAATTTGCGTAAAGTTGGTACGCTGGAAGATTTGCAAACTCGAGGAGAGACTCTGTTAGACAATACTCTATATGTCAGTCAAAAGCGAGTAGGAGTCAACACACTAGAACCATCTTATGCGTTGACAGTATGGGATGATGACATTGAAGTAGCAGTTAATAAAGTTGGCAAAGGCAGAGCATTTATTGGTAGCCACAGACCTGTTAACATCACTTTGGGCGCTGCTGGCAAGGACAACATTAGTCTGGACATAGACGGCAGTGTTACTATTAATGACTTACGATTGGGCGCACTACCGCTGAGCACAGCCAGTGCTGAACCAAATTGGGCAGGCCGCGCCGGAGAAATTGTATTCAATGATAGTCCGAAAATTGGACAACCAATTGGATGGGTTTGCTTGGAAGGTCATCGCTGGGCCAAATTTGGTATTATTTTGGAATAATTGACAATAAATCCTATATAACATACAATACGATATGATTAAACGTATTGGATTCCCTTGTAAATGGATTGACACCGTGGAGCAGATCGATGGAGGGAT
>Ga0209296_1000386_pt1 | contig 38096 bp, 43 predicted proteins | sample S_130206_EF_Meta_FD_187319 | JGI IMG/M metagenome (GOLD analysis project Ga0209296, IMG submission 187319) | Freshwater microbial communities from Lake Simoncouche, Canada to study carbon cycling - S_130206_EF_MetaG (SPAdes) (version 2) | ecosystem: Environmental > Aquatic > Freshwater > Lake ... | reverse complement strand
TTCTTGAGTCCTGGAGCGGATGGTCCCGTGAAATTCCATACAACAATGGATGGAAAGATGACATTGGAAATGGTAAGCCAATATGGCAGGTCGTTTAGTATATTGCGCATTCCTTATAGTTTGAAACTACTAATTCAAGAATTGCAAGTTATGAATATTCAAATGAGGATTATTACCAATGAGAATGTAGATACGTTAATGTCCATGTCTTATTCAGACAATATTATCAAGGTGACAAATGACGAGGTAAAGTTTCAGGGTAGCAAAGGCAAAGAGGGCGATGATTATATTAATCAATATGTTAGAGAATACAAACGAACCATAGATAAGTTGTTCTCCAAAGAATCCGGTAAGCGCGGGCCTCAAAATATTCCATCTTTCGATGATGCCGAATCGTCGGAATACAAAGTAGACTCATCACCCGATGGTACTATATCGTCCGACGGCATTCCATTTAAAGTAGATACGCCGTCAGAGGATTCAGAAGAATATCGTCCCAACTCGGCACCAGATGGTACTATATCGTCCGACAGCATTCCGCGTAAACTAGATACCGCATCAGATTCTGAAAGTGAAAGCGTCCGATATACGCGACCCATACCACCTCCAAGTGAGACAATGAGTAATAGTAGTAGCGGTAGTTTTGTTCCGCCGCCACCAGCAGATTCAGCTAATTCACCTGATTTTGGGAGCGAAGAATTGAATGAAATATATAGGAAATTGGGCGATGATGCAAAGCAAAAACTAGCCGGTTTAACACAAACCGAGCAGATTTCCGTATTGCGAAAGGTATCAGCAAAAAGGAAGGAGACTGAACCTCAAGAGGATACTACGGCAATATTAAACGTAGAAAATTTGGATGAAAAGGAGGAGGATGAAAACAAGAAATCCGATGATTCGTCATCGTCATCCAGTTCCCAAACAAAGAGTGTCACCATGGACGATAATAAATCATCTGCATCAGGTGAAACCAAACAAATAAATCTTTAGACTCGAGATCTTGGGTATTAGGTGAATATTTTAAAATTGAAATAAATATATTAAAACATTCTATATTATAATACTATCATGCAGAATTCTAGTAATATTATTTCATCCATCTACAAGGCAAGGCATACTATCATTGCCTTGATGAGAAAGCTCGACTATAATGTGTCAGATTATGAACATTTTAGCGTGAATGAAGTAAATACTATGTTCCAAAACAAGCAAATGGACATGTTGCTTGAAAAAAGTAAGGAAGATCCGCGTACAGGAAGAAAGAATAAGGTGTATATCCTGTTTTATTTAGCAAAGGCGATTCGTCCAGCAAATATCCAAGAAATGATAGATGATTTGTTTAACTTGGAAGAGACACTGACAAAGGAAGATACACTTTTAATCATTACAAAGGATGAGATGAATGATACTCTCATGGCTACTTTGAAACACGTATGGGAAACGGATAAGATTTTCATCGTTGTGCAGAATATCAAGCGTTTACAATTTAATATACACGAGCATACGTTGGTGCCCCCTCATCGGGTAATTAGCGATGATGAGCGTGGCATAATCAAAACAAAATATAATATTACGGATGATACGCAATTTCCAGACATTTCTAGGTTTGACCCAGTAGCTCAGGCGATTTGTTTACGCCCTGGACAGATTTGCGAGATTACAAGACCCAGCAAAACAGCGATTCAAAGTATATATTATCGTTTGTGTATTTAAATAAAAAATTAATAACATGATATAGTAATGACTGAATCAATTGACTTTGGAAGTAAAATAGAGACATTAAAAAACCAATATCCAGGATATTTAGATAATTTCAAACAATATTATATCTTAACAAAGCAGTTTCCAAAGGATGATTCATACACACGAGGTTATCAAAGCAGTAGAACAGATATGCAAAATGCGACGAAGAGTTTGTTTATGATAAACAATAATATTCAAATGGAAATAGAAAAATTGAAAGCGTCTACAACGATACTGAATACAAAGATATCAGATGAAAAGGCACGCAACATAACTTTACAAAAAAAATACGAGGACGCTACTGGAGAGGTTGGTGGTGCGCAAACAATGATACATGATTACAAACAAAGATATGTTCTTCAATATATTTCAAATGTATCTATTTTTTTAGGCATAATTTTGTCTGGCGTTGTAATTTCAAAAACATTTCGTCGGCAAACAAGTTTGTAGTAAGATATATTGATTCAACGGAAAGGGTTGTTGTCCCAAACAATTTTATTTAAGCAAAATGATAATATATAGAATTTCTTTATTTCTCTCTATATATTAATGACACTGGAAACGTTGGAATCATTACAATTACAATATGATACAAAAATGAAGGAATATAATCAACTATCCCAAGATTATAAGGATGTATTAAAAGCAGGTAGTACTGAGTATGTTCAGTTAAAAGATAAGATATATATTGGAACATCCTGGCTGAATATCTCTCAAAAGAAAACGATTGATATGTGTCAAGCATCATGTAGTTCAAACCCCAAATGTTCTGGCGCAATTTATGTACCGCGCTACCAAGGTTGCGGATTGAGTACTGGAGATGGAAATGTTCAAACAAGTCCAGGTAATTATGCAATTTTAACCCGTTTAAAATATGTAACAGGTAAATTAGACGAGGTTAATAGACAATTAATAACATTAAATACTAAAATTCAAAATGCCGTACAGAGTCAACCAAATTATAATTTAGATAAGTTGGTGAACAAAAACAATAAGATGCGCGATATCTTAATAACTGATTATAATGACCTAGCGACTCAAAGAGGTGAAATTAATAGTTTGATATTAGAGTATGATAATATAAATGGAAATATGAAAGATACATCTTTAGAGGTAAATCAACAAATGTTGCACTATCGTTTATATACTATTATATTGGCACTGATATTATGTTTAATAGTAATGCTCTTTGGTGGTATGAGCATAAGTATGGTTATGGTGCCGTTAATTATAGCAGCCATATTATTTATGTTAAATATGTCAATGTTTTCATTTATAATAGTGTGCTCTGTTGTATTATATTACATATATTCCATTCCAATTCAATAATATCTACCGATGTTATAACGTTGGTATAAAACAATATAAATATTATTAAATAATATTATTTATAATGAGAAAGCTTCTTGAGATTTTTACCTTTTTAACTTTTGTCTGTAGCCAAGATGTATGTCATAGTAATAAATGTATTACATTTTCAATAGGTTCTGGCACTGGATGCGACTGGATGTGTAATTATTGTGCTACAAATCTGGGCACAAATAACTATTATTTTACAGATAGTGTATGCACATATGAAGAGGGAATTGGATGTGTAGGAAATCCTGTAGCTGGAAAAAGCTATACATGCTGTTCTGCTTAACATCTATTTTACATAAATCAATAAAGTTCAATATTTTTCTATTGATTTATATTAATGAATAGTCTATCATTAAATCAAGGGTCCGCCTTTATAAAAAATCAAGCAAATGTGCTTTCTAAAAAAAAATCAATAAAGAAAACTAGAATCGTAGATATATCTGCATGGTTGCCAGACCCCTTCCAAGAGGGTGCAACAACGATGGGGGCAGTATCTTTAGAAGGTTCTAATGAAGCGCAAAAATCTAATGCTATATTAACAAAAACAGAAGTATCTGACCAAATGGCGTCTGACCTGGATAAATTAAACGCGCAATATAAAACAGCTGTCCAAGCGACAAGTGATGCTCAAAATAAATATAATGCTGGTATAACAGATTATATCTCACGCACAAATCCGATTATAAATAAGTATTCAAATAAAAATGTCAAGTTAAGCGATGGTGCAATAGGATATATGACAAACCGCGGTGTTTTTGAGCAATATGATGACATATCCAAGACCGCTGGTATAAATGGTTGTCCAATTCAGTCAGATGTCAGCAATTTAAATTTTGGATTGGGAGACATAGGAAAGCATCCATCTATACTTTCACTTGGTCCCAAAAAACCTATTGGGTCTGCTTGCGGAAACGAAGGCACAAATATGTATGTAAATAGTGTCATTGCAGACGCAGATGTTAAATATTTGGGTTGTTATACAAATGTGCCTGGCGCAATGACAGCTATCAACAATATAGACAATTATGATGATTGCAAGTTATATGCAATGAATAATGGATATAAGTACTTTGGCTTGGTAAATGCAAATACCGCAACCCAAAAGGTCACCTGTGTAGTTGGCAATGATAAAGCAAAAATTACAAGCAAAGGGTTGGGTTATGTATTTAATGAAAAAGTGTTATTTAGTAGCAGTAGTAGCGGTTCATTGTCAGCATTATTAACCAACGAAGGACAAATAGTATTGTTAAGCGCGACAAATGGTTCGGGCAAAGTTGGTGCAAGAATACCGAATAATGTTGCAAAAAATTGCCAGCAGGGCGGGACAATACGCCTAGATAATGCAACCTACGGCGGTAATTGTAATACATACACAAATACAATAACAAATCGAGAGTGTCAATTTCGTTTTGGTAGTTATTGTTTTGCATGGAAAAATGTTTCTAGTCAAACGCCGAGATTTCCCAATGTGCCAGCAAATAATGTTAAAGACAAATTAAATGGCATATTACAAAATGGCACTTCCAACCAAGAATATTCGCCCATATCGACGATAGTTTCTGATTATGTCGGTAAAGGTCTTTCATTATTTACAACAGGGATTAATAATACTATTTTTGGGGATCCAGCACCAGGATGTGGTAAGAATTTCATCGGAAATTATTATTGTGGAACGACTTCAAAGCAATTAAGTGCAACTGAAAATGGTAGTATTACCATGGATTGCAATGACGTAATTGCAACGTGTCAATTTTTTCTAATCCTTCAAGACGATGGAAATATGTGTATTTATAGAGGAACTGGACCAAATGATAACCAAGGATTAATATGGCAGAGTGGAACAAATGGTAAGCAATTTAAACGCGGGAATCCCAAATCAATTGCGACTTTGGGCAAATATGGACGCAATTATATGCGTGTAGGTGAGTACTTGAATGCAACAGAATGGATAGGTTCCACAAACGGGTCAATGAAGCTAAGGATGAATCAGGATGGAAGTCTTATTTTATATACCATAGAAACATATGATAGCTGGATTACTTTAAATGATGGTAAGATTGCGAGTGTAAACCCAGATTTTACGGCAGTATATGAATTATCGAAAGTTGGTATACGTAGTAATTTGGGCAAGATGGGTTACGTAGATGATAGTGGCATATTAAGTGAATATCCAGATAAGATGATTGGTGCTGGTGATGGGTATACTCCATTTAAAAACATAAATATTCTCTCGAATAATCTTTCAGGCATGCCGTTGATGAATAAGACGCCTGAATCGTGTCAAACTGCATGCGATAATAATGTAAAATGTTTTGGCTATGTATATGATAAAAGTTTTGGCAATTGTTTCTTAAAAGATAAAAGCGTCATACAAAATAATAAATACAACAATCCAGCGACAGATTTTTATTTGCGGAATACCAAAGTAATTGGTGCAAATTCGTCATGTGAAATACCCGTGGTAAACGTGGATTCAACATCATGGAGTAATTATCAAAAAAGTGGTAAATCAATGACCAGTGCCTCCTTGTGTAGCAAATTTGCTCATGTAGGAGAAATGCCAGTCCTCGCATATAAGAAAGATTTTGAAGAGAAAAAGAAGATATCCGATAATTTAGCTGCAAAAATAGACAATATGAATAGAGTATTACAAGCTAGACGGGATTCACAACATTCACAAACTAGACAAAATACTAGTTCAGATATCACAAATAATTTGGTTTATAATCAAACGATGGATAAAAAAATTCCCACGGCCGTTGAAGTAACAATAAATGGTGCATCTAAAAAGGAATCCTTTGTTAATATCAACGATATAAACTCGCCGTCGCAAAGAGCAAAAAGTGTGCAATTTAAAAATATAGATGCAATAGTGGAAGATAGCGATTTGGTTGTTGTACAAGAGAATTACAACTACATTTTGTGGTGTATTTTAGCTGTAATGACAAGTATAGCCGTTGTGAAAACGTTAAGAAAAACTCAATAAGTTGTCTCGTGTATGTTGAAAATAAATTCGAGGTTATAAAATATAATATTATCTTACTATATTTTATACTATCATGAGCAATCAATCAACCAAACTTTATCAGGATAAAAATACTGAATTATCTAATTATATAGACAAATTATCAAAAGTAGAACAACAACTAATAGAGCAGATTAGTAGTGCAAAGGATCCAAAAGAGCAAGCAAGATTGTCAAACAACCTTGTATTAATTCAAGATACGCGCACAAATTTAATGAATGCTTTAAGTAGCATAAATGCGTATTATAGTCAAAATTTAATGGGATCTTCTCAGACGTTGGAACAGCAAACGAATGCTCTCGCTATTATGGACAAAGAAATGGAACAAGCGAAGAAGCGTTTAGCATATATTAATGCACAAAAAGAAAATAAACTACGAATAGTAGAAATCAATCAATACTATAGCGCGTCTTATGCTGAGTGGACACACCTCGTGAAAATATTAATTATAACGATTATTGCATTTGCTATAGTTATTAACATAACTACTTATTTTCCAGGGTTGCCTTCTGAGCTTTATTCTATGTTAATGTTTATTATTAGTGTTACTAGTTTATATTATATATTTATAACAATCGTCTCAATTTATTCTAGGGACACCATGGTGTACGATGAATATAACTGGAATTTTAATATAAATAGTGCGCCACAAATGGGAACTGGGACGTTTACAAATGCCTTCAAGTTGCCAAGTATGATGTCGTGTGTTGGTGAAAATTGCTGCCAAGATGGAACCCTTTGGAGCAAGGATATAGGTAAATGTGTTGTTCCTCAAGTCTCTACAACTACTACTCAGTGCTCGCCTGGCGGTGTTGGCTTATCCTAGTTTAGCCGTTTCAGTTTTCAATAACATTATACAAGTAAAAATCTTTTAGTTGTATAATATAATATATAATATGTCATCTTGTGATGAACAATCCGCAAAATTATTACAACAACAAGCAACAAAATATGATAGTATCCTTGCAGCTAACTCTCCATCAGCGCAAACAAATAAAATTATTCAACAAGCACAAGCATATTTGTCATGTGATGCTGCTTGTCAACGCGCAAAAAAAGAACAAGAATTGCTACGTGATTATCAATCTGCGCAAATGGGGTTGTTTAACGGGACGGATAATTTGGACTCTACGTCCAAAAATTATTATACGTTTGCCAAAGGAGATAGCGGATATAATGATTTTAATAAAGGAAAACTTGGCGACGTCGCCAATCAAATTACTGCAAAATATTCCACGATGTTTAATGATATAGTAAATAACTCAGAGGTTCTTAACAATGTATATCAGTCTGATTTTATCAATGTGAATCATGCAAAAGAATTATATCAGACGCTTGTGCAAAAAAATAAGGATTTGGAGACTCGTCTTAAGGATACGTTGAACGATATTTCCACGAGCGACCGAAAAACATATTATGAGGACCAAGAATTGGACGATTTGCACTGGTGGTATAACATTTACTTAGCAATATACGTTATTTTGTTGATTACATTTGTCGTATCATCGTTTTTAGTGCCAACCGAAATGACGAAATATAAACGGATAGCGGTTGTTGTATTTTTAGCATTGTATATATTTTTGGCAAAGTATGTAGCCATTGCGCTTATCAAGCTGTGGGAGTATATTGGGTCTTTTTTCCCAAAGAATGTGTATTTGTCGATTTAAACACTATGTAAAATATATTCATTTATAAATTGGGTGCGTTGTTCGCGTGTCAATATTCCCCAAATTAGACGCGCTCTACGCTCGTGATTATCCATATTTGTATTTGGGAAATATCCAGTTTGAAGGTACATGTCTAGTGGATACAAATTCACAAACAGGCGTCTTTGTTGTAGAGAGCAATCCATGTTTACACAAAAATTTACAAGGTCTGTCATAAGGATAGTATCGTTATAATCAAATGCATATACGTTCTCTATGATACGATAATCCGAGACATAACTTCGTACATCGAGCATTAATTCTTTAGATTGAGGTAAGTATGTATAAGGTAAAATCACAAGTTGAACAACCAACTCGTGTACACCTATAAGATTTGCTAAGAATTTTATCATATAATAATTATATTATTGTATGATAAGACAAACACTTTATATCATTTTAATAAACATGAAGCCGTGCTAGTTTGTCCGCTTGGTCGTTCCCGATGGAATGAATATCCGTTTTCTGAGTATGTGCGCGTATGTGTATAAATCGAACATTATCGGAATCATCTTTATAAAGCTCATATGCGGTCTGGACCAATTCTTTATTTGGAATATCAACATTCCAGTTTTGTTTATAGCACTTTTCGCCATAGGTAGAGACACATTTTATGGCATATTCTGAGTCTGTAACGATGGCGACTTTTTTGCCAGAAAGAAGGTCTCTACGAATAATAGGATGTGTTTTCACAATAGCTGTCAATTCTGCAAGGTTATTTGTTTGTTTGCCAACGAGCTTTTCTGATAGATTGCGCGGGTCGTTTTCTCCAAAAAAGATGCCAACGCCTGCAGATGCAGCACGCGTTCCATTCTTAGAACAAGCTCCGTCGGTATAAACATAGTAGTCGGGTTCAAAATCTACCAACTCACCAACAGACGATGTCGTATCTTGTACCACTCCGTTATTGGCGACAAATTCTTCTGCTTCTTGTTTCGTATCAAATTTTTTATATGAGGCGTTTTTATATCCCTTGACAGCGCGATTGCACTCGTCCCACGTTGAAAAAACTCCAATAGTTCGTCCGCTTGCAACTGCATAAAATGGCATATTATTATATAAATAGTTTATAGTTTGTCTACATATATAGTCGCCAAGTCTTTAAGTCCTTTGTAAATATACTATAGGGTGAGAGGACCCACAACCCACGCCAGCGCTTATAAATACTTCTTGTCAATGGTCGTGCTCTCGGCTACGCGACGGATTATCTTGCCAAAGTCTCTCTTCACTTCTCCGTCATCCACTGGACCAATAGCTTCCATATTGATTCTCAAGTATTGATCGTTTTTCCTGCTGTTGTATTCCGTGCAACCTGGATTCGCCTTTTTCCAATCATCCACTCGCAAAATATTCTTGTGCGTAAGTTGCTTAATAATTTTTCTCAGTCTGTCCAAGTTTGCATTGTCTCTTTCCCACTTGTTATCATCCTTGATATGGATTATTTCTCTCTTGACATCACTACAATGAATGGGTCTCTTTGTTATATCCAAACTATTCAGGCGGTCAACAAAGAGTCTAGACATGCCTTCTGCAAAGCCAATCTCGCCCATCTTTTCTAGTTCAGGCAGACTCAATTCCAGGGATTTAATGAAATCCTTCATATTCATGGCATCTTTGCACGTCTCGTTCAAGAAGAATTGTAGATTGAATGTCTTGTTGTTGCTATTATTGTTGCTGTTGCTGATAGTGTTGTGATTTACATGGCTATTTTTTGCGACCTCTATCATGGTCTTGTTTTGTTCCATCATTTGGTTGCTTTGTTGTATTAGCAGGTTTTTGAACTCTTGGTTTTGCTTAACCAGCTCAAGTATAATATTCATTTGCATATCCTCTGACGATGTCTTGAGTGGCTGGATAGGGAATGGTTGCGATACAGGTTCATCAGGCTGATTTACTATTGAGCACTTTTTTTTATGCAGGGACAAGCTTTGTCGGTGATTATATGTCTTACCACATATGCATTCTACACTTTTATACACGCTATTATTAGACAATGTCAACATTTTGTCAACATTTATATGTTTTCTAGTGCGTTTATGACGTTCAAACAGCCATAGAGAACTGCATAATACATCACATTTTTCGCATATAAATTCATGCACATTTTTAACACTTTTTTTGTCAACCATTGTCAATATAAGTATGTTGACAAAAAAAGTGCCTAAAGAATCCGCGTCCAAAAATAAAAAAATTAGCATCACAAAATTTTTTATTTTTTTTCGGTCGCGAGACGCTAATTTTTCATTATGGTCTCAAAACATCGAATTCTCAAAAGTATTTTAGGAAATCCAAAAATGGACATTTATAAATGTCCAATTTCGATTTCTTGAAAAAGGATTTGGAGTAAAAAATCGTAAAAACGCAAGGGTGGGAACTTTTAAATCCCACAACCCCACAATTTGAAATATTATGTACGTTTTTGAGTTGCCCAAAATGGATATTGTAAGGATATATCGTTTCCAAATGGATGAAAACAGGTTTCATCACCTAATACAATAGAACCATGTATTTTTCGCACAATACTCAATACACTTTGGTCGTGTCTATTATCCTTAAAATATGATTCTTGATTCTGATGATTATAATGATCTGTGAAAAGAAATTTATTTCTTGTTAATACATTAAAACATTCATCTATTATTTTCATTAATTTTTCATTTTTTTTCATAATTAGAACAGTCGCGTTTATTTGCCCAGAGGTGCCGTAATCGCTATTTAAATCAAGATTAAAATGTTGAAATATTTGTTTGGTCGTCCATGTGTGTTCAATATGACTCATTTGAAATGAAATAATACTTTCGTTTGAATTGTTTAACATATCAATATATTCATCAAATCTTTTTTTGCCGTTTGAATTAACAGAACAACCTGCATCCATATATACTAAAAAATCATCATTGTCTATTTTGTCTAGTTGCTGTTTAATGATATCAAATTTCCATATCCAATAACCAGCTCCACGCGAACATCCTAAAATATCATTATATTTATTTCTAAATTCTGCGCTTAAATCGTGTGGGCGATAGGGTGTTAATGTACTAAACCATCCTGTATTACGCGCTTCAGCAGTTACACGATTCATAGGATTTTCAAAAAGTATATTAGCATATGTAATGAAATGTATTTTAGCGCTCATTATAGTATAATATTAATTTTATTATTTTTTTATAAATACGAATTTTATAAAAAAACAATATATTTATTTTTTGTTTGTTTTTTTTGTTTAATCAAACATTTCAATCAACTCATCCGTCTTTTCAGGATAGGCAATCTTGATTCCCGACCAACCAGTCGGCTTCCATTTGCCAAACTTCTTTTCCATATACTCATACAACTCAGTACCCTTGGGCATCTTGCGCATACCTTGTGATTCTTGAAACCACATCTTGAACTCGTTCGCCAACTCCTTCTTGCATACCTTGTCGGATGAGACGTCAGTCTTTATAATCATTTCACTGACAAACGCCGCAATATGATCCTGACCTTGACGATATCTGTTAGACGATCCCTTCACTATGTCGCAGTCTTCCACGTGTCCGTTTGTTTCAAATGCACGCTTAACTAGCATACTCATAAACAAGGGCGCCCAAGCAATAATTTTATTATCTAAATCCAGGTCCTTCAGAAAGTGATACGGCTCATTTTCATCCAAAGTATCCACAAACTTGGACATGAAATCACAAATACGAATACGTCTCCATGTACCATCATCATTGCTATTGATTTCAAACAATGTATTGGTGCAAACACACAACTTGAATTGAGGTGTGAACGTCTCGCTCGCAGAATACAATGCACGCGCTTGAATCTTATCGCCACCTGTCAACTCCTTCATGACACCTTCATTAATACGAGTATCTTTCGACGGCTCTTGCATTACCGCATATCTTAGACCCTTCAACTGGATAACTTCACTTGAGGTTCCACCAACACCAGGACGCTTATCGCTCACCAATGTAATCGGCACAGTTCCAGCATACTCGCCCAACGCATGATTCATAAATTCCACCAACTTACTCTTTCCGTTGCTTCCATTACCACGATAAATGTTGAACGTCTGATTCAAATTCGTGCCAATTAAACACGACGCCAAATGATCCCACATGTATTTGCATAGTTCTTCCACTGGAAACAACTGCTTCATAAAGGTTTGAATTCCATTTATATGTTCGGCATCCACCACAACATCAGCCTGCTTATACGGAATTCCAGTTGACTTTGTGATATAATCCTGAGGATAACCATCGCGAAAACATTTGTTTTTAAAATCAATGACGCCATTTGTGAAACAAAGCAAGTATTTATTGGCGTCCATGTTTCTAGTAAAGAATTTGTCATAGAAGATCGCAGACGCCTCCTTCATGATATTATTTTTATCATTGGTTTTTCTCAAACGAATCTGCAACTCGCAGATACTCTTCATTCTCTTCTTGAACATCTCAGCACGTTCAGGATCTTGATTATCACCAGAACGCTTCAAATCATCCGTATACTGGTCAACCTTTTTTTGATACACGCTATGCATTTCTCTTGAAATACACAATCGTAATGTTTCGCCATGATCTGGTTCCCAGCGATGATTAATAAACGTGTACCACAACGGCTTGCTAATCAAACTAGAACAAACGAATCTGTCCTTGAACATGTTATAAAGAACCATGGCAAGGTCATAATCAGTAGGAGATGCGATTGTCTCTTCAATATAACTATCTACGGTGCCCTCCTTGACGCGCTGAAACTCTTCAAGTGCGTCTTGTTTTGCCCAGTACATAATCGACCTTCTGGTTACACCAGATCCTTTATTATTATCAATGTGCTTATTCCAGACACTATACAATTCGGGAATACTATTATAATCAAAATCGGACGCCTTGCTACGTAGCAACACCCACGACAAGAACAAACGCTCATCGGTGTGCTTCAACGCAAACGCGACTTGTCTGTTCAACAAATGCGAACCAGGCTCATAATACTTTTCAGGCAAGACTTGCGCATATTCATGTGTCTCCTTCACGAAATACTCCGCGGGCGTCAGCGTAGACAAGATTTTATTGATTGCGCGCACGAGAACATCCTTGTTTGTAATAGATGATAACGGAATATCACCGCTCATGTCATCAGCCTCGTCATCATCATACAACAAACGAAGCTTTGCCTTACTAGTCATTTTTGCGCGAGGTTTTCCCTTGTCGCCACTCAACATTTGCATATATTCCTCGGCAATAGCTGGGTTCATTTCAAACGCTGGATGATTCGGAAATTGCGCTGACAATTTGAATAGGTTCTTTGACATATCAAAATCCATAACACGCTTCTCTTCAACCATAAATTCGCCATCATTTGGATCATACTTAATCTCAAAATATTGGGTCATCTGATATGCATCGTTTCCAGGCTTTCGCGAACCATACATCTGCCAATTGGTTTTTCCCTTGCTGATGCCCTCATCCAACACAGCACCCCAATTATTTGTAATTGGCAATCCATCCCACATCTCCGCAATTTTATCAACAACTCTTTTTCGCAACATGGTTTGCATGACATTATCCATTTGAACGCCAATAATCATATGAATTCCGTCCTTGGTTAAGGACTTGTCATCCAATCTATTTACCTTGGGCTTTTCCATGATATAAATGGGGAACTCCACATTTTCAACAAACGTGAAGAACCCCTTCAACTCCTCCAAATACAACAACACCATATCTTGAATATGCTCCTTCGTGTGCTGTCGCGTATCCACCTCATAATTATATCTAAAATCAAAATCCACCAATATCGGTCCGCCAGACTCCAGTTGTTTCTCAGTTAAATATTCCATATGATTCTTTACAAACACCTTATCATAATAATAGACAAAGAACGCGGGTAGCTCGTCCTGTGGAATATTATACGCACCGCCATAAATTTGTAGCGTCTTGTCTGGAATCCGTGTATGAGTTGGGGTTGATTTGGAATCATTCTTACCATTATGCTTTAACAGAAAGTCTGACAAATCCTTATATGATGTCATTTTGTAGTATATTAATGTAGTATATTATTTTATTTCTATTTCATTTTTTTTAAGATTTAATATATTGGAAACAACCATTATGATTAATAAATCAATGCATAAATGGTATAAAACTAATATATTATATTTTATATTATGGAAGAACCAACTATTTCTAAAGTTATCCCAAAGGATACTCTTATACGATTATTGCGCGATGTAAAAACTCTTATGAAAAATCCTCTCATTGATAATGGGATTTTTTATGTTCATGACGACGTAGAAGTATTGAAAGGATATGCTATGATAGTGGGACCGAAAGATACACCTTATTTTGGAGGGTATTATTTTTTTTCATTAAATTACCCGACCGATTATCCGCATAGCCCGCCAAAGGTAACATACTATACAAATGGAGATGGTATACGCTTCAATCCCAATTTATACAAGTGTGGCAAAGTATGCATCTCCCTTTTGAATACATGGAGAGGTGAACAATGGACCTCATGCCAAACGATATCATCTGTCTTGTTAACCTTGTGCACCCTGCTCTGCAAAGATCCATTATTGAATGAACCTGGAATAACCAATGCACACAAGGATTTTGATCCATATACGCGTATTATTGAATATAAAAATATAGAAATTGCATACCTACACATGATAAATAAAGATGAACGCGTGTTTTCTCACAAATTTGATGTTTTTTACGGGTATATGAAAGAATATTTTCACAAAAATGTAGACGCAATTGCGGAAAATTTAGAAAAATACAAGAAGGAAAACCCTCAACCTGAAAAAATTACAACTAGCCTTTATTCCATGACGACTATACTCGATTATAACAAGCTGTATTCCTATTTTATGGAGACTAAAGCAAAAATGGCTTAACCATTCTATTTAAAATTGATTTAAAATAATTATAATCAGCTTAATATATAGCTAATAACATGCACTTCTGTAATGTCTGCCAAAATATGTATTACATTCGGATTGACGCGGATAATCCAAATAAACTGGTTTATTACTGCAGAAAGTGCGGCAATGAATCCGCCGATTTGCATGCAAATGACATTTGTGTAAGTAAGACATATGTTAATCAGGGCGAACAAGCATTTACTCATATTATCAATAAATATACCAAACTCGATCCAACGCTTCCTAGGTACAATACTATCTTGTGCCCAAACCCCGATTGTACTACAAATACCAAGGATACGCCACGCGAGATTATTTACATCCGTTATGACGAAATAAACATAGATTATATTTACTTGTGTTCTACATGCGACACGAGCTGGAAAACTGAAAAACAAGGATAATGCAACGATTTGGTCTTGTGTATATATTGTATTTTTCTTGGTATTTTCGTTCAAATTGGTTAAAAAATATGTGTATATATTGAAATGCAAGCATCATGGGATGGATTTAATTATTTTGTTGAAGATATTGATTTTCAACGAAGCATAAATAATGGTCAGTCAGAGCCATATCCACGAGAGTTAGAAATAGTAAAATCTTATTTAGATAAGTTCCCGGAATGTAATAATATTTTTATTGATGTTGGTGGGCATGTGGGAACGACATCGTTTCCTTATTCTAGGTTATTTAAACAAGTAATAGCATTTGAACCAAACCCAAATTCATACGATTTTTTTAAAAAGAATATACAAATGAATAATATTAAAAATGTTAAAGTTTACAATAAGGGGGTACATAATAAAAGCACAGAATGTACTATAGCTAAACATGGTTCAAACTCAGGGTGTTATTATATAAAAGAATGTGAGAAGAGTACAGGCAGTATTCCCGTGATAAAATTAGATGATTTAATTTATGATAAACCGATTGATTTTATTAAAATTGATACTGAAGGTTCAGAGTTATTTGTTTTAGAAGGAGGTTATAACTTAATTGTGGAAAATAAACCACTAATAAATCTTGAGACAAATCACTGCTCAGAGAAGTATTTTGGCTATAAGACGGAACGTATTTTTGAATTTTTGAAGTCGCTTGATTATAAAGTATTGAATGATGATGGAAATAATCCATTATTTTATTGTAAATAAACAATTTACTATAGGAAAACATCACATATTAATTTTGAAATATTTTGGCATTGTAAATATGAAAAGGTGTAGAATACGCAAGCTTGTACATGCATTTTAAATAAAAATTGATTTTTTATTTAAAGTTATCTATAGATTATATAATAGTAGCAATGAGCGATATAGAAGACGGACTTTTCAATAATTCAGACGAGGATAATGATTCGGACGCTGATTCTGTAGCCGAATCAGAAGTGGATTTTACAAATGATAAACAAATTGCCGTCAAGTCTGCGCCCAAATTAAATATCGGTAAGGTTATTACTGACGGGATATTAGATGATGACGTGGAAGAGGATGATGAAGTGTATGGTGATGGCGATAGCGATGTTGAAGTTGAAGGTATTGTTGGAGACGGCGATGACGATGAAGACGTCGCTGACGAGGATGGAGAAGCTAGCGATGATGAGAATGCTCCTGTAGCACCTGTTCCGAAATCCGCCTCTAACACACAGATATTAGGATCTGATAATATGTCAGATGACGAAAACAACGACGATGATGAGGACGATGAGGATGAAGATTATTTACAAAAATTTGATAGAGATATAAAAAAAAATTACATAGTAGATTATCATCCAGAATGCATGATCCATAATTACGAAGAAATTAGCGCACTTACCAAGGTTATTCGCGACAAGGACAATATTATCGTAGATCCGTTGCACAGAACAATTCCCTATTTAACAAAGTATGAGCGCGCGCGCGTATTGGGACAACGCGCAAAGCAAATCAATCTTGGAGCGAGACCATTTGTCAAGGTCCCTGAAAATATTATTGACGGGAATTTGGTCGCAGAAATGGAACTTGCGCAAAAGCGGATTCCATTCATTCTGAGACGCCCGCTTCCTGGAAATAGCGGAAGCGAATACTGGAACTTAAAGGATCTTGAAATCATTACATTTTAACACCATATAAAAATGATATAAAATTATATAAAAATAAATATTTTGTTTTATTTATTTTTATTTTACAATACGCGATTTACTCATCCACAGCCGCACGTCCCTTGTCAAGCAACCAATCCTTTTGGGGTCTATCTACTAGCTCATTTCTCTCTATGATAGCGTTCAATATATAGGGTGTCATGTTTGCTTGTTGCATTTCATAACGCAAACTGGAGGTATCCTTGGGGAAGCAAGTCCCGCCGAACCCTCTCTGGCCATCATGTCCAGGGACCATGGTATGGCTTGGCAAGATTCGTTCATCGGCAGTCGCCAAGGCCCTTACAACCTCATAATTAACCTGCTTTTGCTCACAAAATTGGTAGATTTCATTGCAAAAAGAGACCTTCGTCGACAAGTAGCAATTCTTGAACATCTTGATCATCTCTGCCTCTTTGTTCGTGATAAAATGCAAGTTATTATGCTTAATTCTGTCGTTTGCATGAGCCAAGCTAAACAATTCTGATATTTTCTCCTTCATTTGCTCGTCTTCTGGTTTGCCTAGCAAGCCAAACATCCAATCCTTGTTGTTAATAAAATCGTCAATGAAGTTCTTTTCGGTTAAAAATTCGGGCATGAAATAGCAATTCAACTTGTCGCAAGTTCCAACTGGCACAGTAGATCTTAGGACAACAAATCCCTTATAATCAATGGACGCCAAATCTCTTAGAACAGATTCAATGATATTTAAATGACAAGATCCGTTCTTTGACATGGGAGTCGGGACACTGATGAATACTAACTCGCATTTGTTCATATCTGCTAAAACAAGCCCCTGGGGGACACAAGACGCGGGATTAATATCATATGCTAAAATATCAATGTCCTTGCACTTTAATTGAAAGGTAGCCTTGCCGACAAACCCGTTTCCAATAATACCTACTATCATTTATAAATATATCTCTCTTAATATTTTCAGATTATTTACGAATTATTAAAATCAATAATACTTCATAATATTAACATTGTAAAGTAGTTGGCATTAATCCAATATTACTTCCTTGTTTGAAAAATTCATCTAAACTCCAATAATGTTTATGGTTAATATTGTTTTCAAAAAAGTTAATTAAATAATAATCAAAAGGACTACCATAATTTGCTTCTATATTATTCATCCAATTTAAAAAACATACTATTGCCTCATACTTCCATAAAAAACTATCAGTGCATCTTGTATGAAATTTTCGTATCAATCTAAACATATCTGCTTCGTTTGTAATATCTTCAATATATTTTTTGCCACTATCGGTATTGTTTTGAATATATTCTACAAGATTTTTATTAAAATTATAATTTTTTCTATAACCAGTAATACCACGAATTGTTGGAATATCAAATATGCCATTATCAAACATACCAATATGAATTAAATCCCAGTTTTTATCTTTTATAGTCTCTAAAAAGTTGTTAAATTTTTGAATATCTTTTCCTAACATAACATCACTTTCAAATATTAAAAACACACCATCCTTATAATTTTTTACAATATATTCTAGGTTTGCCTTATAATTTAAAAATAATGATAATTCACCAAGTTTCATAGGATTTGGTCGCATAGTTTGAACTAATTGTTCCGTAATATTTGCATGATATATTTCTTTTGTTATTGTGTGTTTATATGTGGGGCTAATATATTTGATAAAACATTCATCAATATTTTGTCCTTTGAATAAATCTTTCAACATTTGACATCTCTCTGGTTCAAACTCAGGATTAGATACACAGCATATATGTGATATGCTATTCCAACAATTATTACTTAAAACACGCTTTATATCATTCGCAATATTTTCAATAGTTCTTTCTAATTTATTTACATCATTTGGAAATACATTATTATTTACCATTTTTAACCATTCAGACGGGTTTTGTTGTAATTCTATCATTTTTTGTATTATTTCAGTGGTATTACTAATATTTTCCAAATTTAAAAATCGGGTTTTATTAATATAATCATGCACTTTATTAGAACCCCAATATACAGGTATAATATTTGATAATAACCCATTGATTAATTTCTCTGTAATATATGTATCTTCTCTACTATTTTCCATAGAAATTATAAATTTAAATTGATTTATAAAAGCATGATATTCTTTTGAATTATATTGTGGTTTTAGTGCGCCTTCAATATTATTTTTATATCCTCCAGCATAACATACTTTAAAATGTTTTTCTAATTGATTTAAAAATTCGGTTCGCTCTTTACCTCTTGGATTTGATATAATAACACATACATCATTCGTTGGAACGGACGTAATATCCTTTTTTGTTTCTAATTGATTAATAAAATTGTTGGTGTAAATATAAGGTATAAATAATGGGACATTTACTACATTTGCATGATTACGTTCACCCCATAATACACAAGTATAATCTTGTTTGTTGCATGTTAATGTAGACTCGCCAGAGAATAAATAAGTATGTTTCCATTGTTTTTTGTTGGCAACCGAAGCAGAATCTATTAACATATCAAACTCACATAAAATTTCACTCTCCTCTATATTACCTTTATTGCATAATTCTCCATATACTTTCTCAAATAAACTCAAAAAAAAATCTATTTGTAATCCTGGATTTGTTTTATCTTCAAATCCACCAAACCACCCATTAAAATAAATTTTCATTATAATATATTATAAGAAATACTTTTATATTTATATAAATACTTTTACATATATAATTAAATGTATATAATTCCATGCGGAGTTGATTGTGGTTTAGCTAATTTATTAAAAAAATATAATTTAAGATTTTTTTCATTACCATTTGACTGGTCTGTATCGTACGGAGGTGTTTCTGAAATTATAAAAAATGATTTCAAAGATTTTATACCAATTAATAATAATAAAATTAATACAAGTTATAATTATTCATTTGTTCATAATAATTTTCCTGAAGATACTGAAACAATGATTAGAAGATGCGCCAGATTATCTGAATTATTAAGAAATACTGAAACTGAGTTGGTGTTTATTAGGAAAGGTCATGCATTTCATCATCATAGTGAAACATGTAATTTAGGTTTAAAATTGGAAAATGATATAAAAGATGCTGAAAATTTAAGCAATATATTAAATGAAAAATACCCAAATCTACAATATAAAATTATTGTTGTACTTGTTTGTGATAGTTGTTTTGATAAAAATATAAATTATGTATCCGCCGACGCACGTGTGAAAATATATAATATTTCTACACCTACATTTGATGACAATAAGTTTGAGATGTTGTTCACAGATATTTTTTCAAAAAAACTCATATAATTTAAACCATTCATTTAATCCCAGTGGAATATTTAAATTGGGATTATCCTTTACTTTTGGCATATAAAACAAATCTTTATTATCTAAATATATTTGTAAAACTATATTTTGGTCATCATCAACAATATTCTTTTGTTGTAGTTCTTCTAATTTTGCATCATATAATTTTTCATATATTGAAACCATATCTGTGTGAACTATAAATATAGAACCAGCAAAATATATAACGTGTGATGATAGCATATTATTAGGATCAGTGGCACTTTCTTTCTCAGGTAAAATATACATCTTATTTTCTGGAAGATTTGAACTAACATGTTGATATATAATTTTTGATGGCATACTTGCTACATTTAATGAACTGAATATTTTTGAATTATTCGGTAAAGTTATACCAAAGTCTACCCACGAATAAAACTTATAATCTGGATATAGTCTTTTTGCTTCATTTACATAGTTTATTTTATTATGATTCACCAAGTTATATTCAGCGTATAAATGTTCAGGACAATCTTTTCTATCATTTGGTATTTTATTTTTATAATTGATAGAGTTAATAATATTTTTTTCTATATCTATGTATTTGTCATAAAATGTATCACGTATATTAATATCATAAAACATCACATTAGATGGTAATGTATATTGCGTTTGTAAATAATGTTTTAATGTTTCATCCACAAATACTAACAATTTATAATTTATACGCGACGCATACTTGTAAAAGTTATCACAATATGATTCGGTTGTTCTAGGAATAGAAGACCATTTAGAACGTCCAATATCTTTATAAGCAGTAACAAAAATTATGTTATTATCCATTATAAAATAGTATAATATAATATATTTAATTAATAATATAATATGTTATACTATTAATTAAATATATTATATTATACTATTTTATAATGGAAATTGAACGCGCATTAGTTGAGGATATTTTGAAAAAAAACATTCAAGGAGCCTTTGTAGAATGTGGCGTTGATACAGGAAGGCAAGAGGTTATGTGGATTTCAAAATTTAAAGAATATAATACATTGCGTCATATTCATATGTACGATACTTTTAAGGGTTTAACAAAACCAACGGAGTTTGATTATATGTGCAAAGACTATAATGGTTCAGATTATATGAAGGATGAATTTCTAGGCAAAAATTTAACTACTTATTGGGAACAAAAAATAATTGACAATACTACAAATGCCTGGTGTTATACTCCCTTGGATAAAGTTAAATATAATATAGAATGTACAAATTATAATGCAGATTATTTACATTATGTTGTTGGCGATGTTATGGAAACCTTAAGTTGTTCATCAAATATTCCAGATAAAATAGCATATCTAAGATTAGATACTGATTGGTATGATAGTACAAAAAAAGAATTAGATGAATTATTTAACAATGTTGTTGAAAATGGCATAATTGTATTTGACGACTATTTTTTATGGAACGGACAACGGAAAGCAGTAGATGATTTTTTAAAAAATAATAATTTGAATTATAAAATACATCAAATATGTAATGAAATTGGATATATTATAAAATCCGTCTGAAATAAAAGTTCAATGATAAAACAATATATACAAACTCTTATATAAACATAATTAAATTAACACAATCTTGGATAAAAAACAGAACGACCATTATGTTTCACCTCTTTAAATACACAAAAAAGAAAGAAAAGTAAGACTACCAAAATTGATTTTACACCATTGGACATTTAAAATTCCGATTTTAAAACTACTAATAACGTATTATCACCATTATTTACTAATGATGGTATTTTCAATAATGTAAATAAACAATTTTTATACTGGAGCTCCCAGTCTTTAATCTTATTTATAAATAAAGATTCCTCATAATTAAGAATATCTTCTATAATAAAATATCCATTTGGTTTTAATTTATGTATGCTATTTTCAAAAAAACACACATTAGCATCAAATGTATGTAACCCATCTTCAATAATAATATCAAAATTTTCCTTTAAATCTTGTTCATTCCACATAGATTGTATTATGTGTGGATTTGTTTGATCGCAATAAAATGTTTTTATTTTATCTGTGTTAAATAATATACCAGTATCAATATCAGCTCCAAATATATCAGAATTAGGAAAAAACTCTTGCCATCCATATAAAGAAGCACCAGGCCTTCCATTACAGCCCATATTTGAAGGGACACTGATATTATTTGTTCCTAATCCTAATTCAAATATTCTCAATTTTTTCTCACATAAGTTCTTAAATAAACTATAATAAAAGGTTGTATAATTGTGGTGAGAAGCCATAATGTTAATATTTCCTTTATCACTTCTGTGTCTTCCCATTATTTCACATAAAAGTGTAGGTTGTTTTTCATCAAAATGAAACTTCATTACTATATTAAAACAAGTTACTTTATTTATACTATATAAACGCAAAGAATCGGCGTTTTAAATTTCAATATAATGGTTAACTTTTTATGAGAATAATTTTATTATTAAACATATGTGAATAAAGAATAATGTTTTAATATTTTATATAAAATTAAAAAGAAGTAAATTAATTTACACATTTGAAGATTTAAAATTTCCAAATGTGTAATCTGACCTAATGCGTATTATTTATTTCATACAAGGTTCAATAAATACTTCATTAAACTTATCCATTATTTTTTTGGGAGTATATTCTCTGTATCCGTTCCAATCCTGTTGTTTAATTTCAGCTATTTCCCTTGTAAATTTTTTAAAAATATCATATACTTCAGTTTCATTTTCATATGTAAAACATTTTTCTTTCATAATATTTAAATGCTCCTTATCATGGCCGTGTCTATTAGTAATAACTGGTTTATTTTTAATTGAAAATTCTGAAACAGCTGCCCCAAATGTTTCACCCATTTGTCTTGCATGAATCATAGCATCACATGTGTTAATAAATTCTACCTTTTTGTGTAATTCAATTATTTTTCCCAGATGAATAATATTTGTTTTTTCTCTACAAAACTTGTCTGTATTTACAAATACAAAATAAACATTTGTATGCTCATCTGTTATTTTATCTACAGCTTTGTGTACATAATCAATATTAAATTGGTCCGCTCCCCCGTGTCGTCCAAATACTATTGCATCTTCTGGTATATTTAATTCTTTTCGTAGATTTGTATCAACATTTGGTAAATTTACCATATAATTAACTACTGGATAATTTTCTCCAAAACATCCAGATATTCTTCCATATACGTCGCCATGTTTATAGCCAGTATTAAATACACAATGTATTATATTTTTACAAACAGAAGCCATTTTGCCATCCCATTCACCCGCTTTTTGCATGTATAATATATCACATTTTTCCTCTGTCAATATATTATCGGCTTCCTGTTGCCAGTTAGTATATGGTCTTAATGTAAACTCCTTTCTGAATTTATCCAAAACACCCGGAACATTTCGTGTATCATTTCCTATATACATAATAATGCTTTCATTTCCTAAGTAATGTTTATTATAGTAAGCATAATCATATAAGGAGATAGTTGTTCCTCTTTCACAAAGGCAATTATCATGAAACGCTATTTTTACCATTAATATAATATAATATAATTGATGTTTCTATATAATATTTTTAATTGAATTAAGTTTAATTTAAATATATTTATATAAAGTATAGTATAATGAAAATACTTTATATTCATGATTGGATGCATCCTAAAAATCATAACTCACTGATGAATTATAAAAATATTGATTTTTATATAATTAATGACCAAAATCTAATAAATAGTATGGATTTAACACAATTTGATTGTGTATATTCACCAAGCAATTCAATAAATGTAAATAATTTCCCAAATATAAAATTTATGTTTGGTCCGCATTTCAGCGTGTTTCCAGAAAAAAATCAGGTGGATATTATAACAGGCAATAATGTAATATATATTCAACCAGGTGATTGGGCTAGAGACGTTTGGAAATATAACCCAATATGTAAAAATATAAAGGTTGCATCTCTTCCGTTTGGAGTAGATACTGATAAATTTAATGAAATATTATCCTTTGAAAAAAGAACAAGTGTATTTTTATATTATAAACAACGCAAACCAGAAGAGTTGGATTTCATGTTAAATTTTTTAGAAAAACTCAATATAAATGTTCACGTTTTTGGGTACACCTCAAAATATAAGGAGGAAGATTACATTAATTATTTACATAATTCTAGGTTTGGTATATGGTTGGGAAGACACGAAAGCCAAGGATTTGCTCTGGAAGAAGCGTTATCTTGTAATGTTCCTTTATTTGTATGGGACGTAACATCAATGAATCAAGAGTATGGTTGTAATTATTCGGATATACCAGCAAGTTCTATACCATATTGGGATAACCGATGTGGAGAATCATTCACAAACATTTCCGAAATAGAAGAAAAGTTTCAAAAATTTACGGATAATTTAACTTCATATAAGCCAAGGGAATATATATTAGAAAATTTATCAATGAGCGCTTGTGAAAATAAACTAATTAATATAATTGAAAATATATAGATAGATGCAAACGCCGTTGTTGCCAAATAAATAATTTGAGAGAATAACAATATAATACTATTTTTTTATATTGTTATACTTACTGGCTCAATGAAAGTCGCATTGTGTTTCATCATAAGTTATGATCATTCATTAAACAAGGAACATATTTGGAGAGAATGGATAGAGACCAATGCCGACCTGATAAATGTTTATTTTCATTATAAGGACTACACCAAAATAAAGTCTCCTTGGATAAAAGAACACGTCATTTCAGCCAAATATATTGCAAATACTACATATTATCACGTCGTTCCCGCCTATATGAATCTATTGTCTTACGCACACGACCATGACCCAGAAAACAAATGGTTCTGTATGCTTACGGATTCGTGTGTGCCAATTATTTCGCCACAGCATTTTCGCAATATTTTCTTTCAAAATCATAATCATAGTATCTTTCGGTGGAAAAGGGCTTGGTGGAATGTGCACTTGAACAACCGAGCTAATTTACGCCATTTAACAGAAGAGTTCCATCTGGGACACGATCCTTGGTTTGTACTCAAGAGAGAAGACGCGTTTGCGTGCGTTCGGTTCGCCTCGTCTGGCAATGTCATTTATAAACGTGTTTGCGAAGGTGGTCTTGCAAATGAAAGTGTATTTGCCATTATTTTGCATGGACTAAAACGATTAGAAAATGTGAAAAATGAGATTTCGCATGCAACTGACTGGGAAAAAATGTCGTCGCCCACCAGCCCATACGTATTCAAAGACGGCACGGCGGAAGACATTCAGTTTATAAATACATTCCTTGACAAGAACAAGTATGCCATGTTTTTACGCAAAGTAAATTCGTCATTTCCAGATGAGATATTGAATGATTTCATTCGTAGACCAGCTCCAGCAAAAAAATGGACTTTACCTGCTTCCTTTATAGAATGGATTATTATTACACGTCCATTGCTCATTATAGCCTGGTTTTGGGTTTGTTTTTATTTTTTATAAAGTCGATGGTTCACACCTAAAAAAAGAATCGAAACAAACGATTCATTTTTATATTTTGCAATTTATTTTTATAAGGCGACGGCAAGCAGTTTTTTATTCATTTTGTTGTTAATAAGCACTAATCCAGCAAGCAAACCATATAACTCGTCTGGCGTTTTTTCGTCTAGAATCGCTGCGATTTTATCAAACAAGCCTTCATAATATGTATTGGCTACGTCCTCTTCGTAGTCTCCGAAATATGGCAACCTGTAGTATTTGGTCCAACCATGCCCAGCAACTTTTTCTCTTTCAAGAATAAACCAATCATCTGTAATTTTGTGTATGTCGTTTGGAAAATATTGTGTAAATATCTCTATAATCTTATTTGCAAAGTATTCATACCCGCCACAATAATCATAGAGATTGTTTAATAGGTCGCGCATGTTATATTTATGGCGCCAGAAACTTACCTTTACATCACGATATATGAACTTATATGTATATCGTGACAAATCTGTCGGCAGATACTTGATGAATAACTCGGTCTGTATTACTTTGTTTGACATGTTGGTAATTATTTTATTGTAGTGTTGTATTGATGTATTTACTGAAAACGATTTCATTTTTTTATTAGCATTTCCATCTATTTCCACAATCAATGCAGGTGACAAATGTTGTCATGGGCTCATCCGCCGACCTGGTTTGCATTTGATAATACGTGCACTTATTTGAATGACACTTCCTGCATTTAAACGTATCTGTTGCAGCCTCTATGTTCGTTTCATATTTATGCTTATCTCGCTGAATCTTGCACTGGATAAGTTTTTCCCATTTCTCTGGCCGAAGCTCTTGGTGCGTCATAAAAGCGACGACGTGTGGCTTAATAGTCCCATCCGCCAATTGCTGTAAAAGCGATTCGTTATTCAAGTTGAAATAAATACTACGGACCCGGTCAACATAAATTTGTACAAAATGCGGATTATCCCACTTCTTGACAACCTTTTTGGCGCTGGCTTCTTTCACCGCATAATTGTAAATTCCTTTTTCCATATTAACACTTGTTTTTATTTGTTTCAAAATGACATTTAATTTTTCTGAAACATTCTTACGAAATTCATCTGGATTTGATATCGTTCGCATCCTCTTATCTATATCTATAATGTAAATACAAATATATTTAAATTATAATCAATTTTATTTGATATTAAATTATGCTTCATCCGAGCTGTAGTCATACTCTTCCTCGTCCAACTCTGATCCAATATCCTCTACTATCAAATCATTGTCTCCGATAGCTTGATCCTCGTCATCATCCTCATCATCGTCGTCCTCATTTTCCGAACCATCATCTCCACCATCATCGTTATCTGTATCGCTACTATCCACCACGAAGCCGTCCTTCAAATAACCCTGCTTTGTTTTCTTTTCCTTGGGCACATTTTCCAGTTCATCTATCTCTGCATCATCCTCCGCACAAGTTGCAGCCAAATCTTCAAAACCTCCAAATAATTTCTCATACATCTTTTCCCAAAGCTCCAACGTTAAATTACATGTGGTGGTTGTGCCGGCCTCCACTTTATGACAAACCAATGCACATGAACCAAAGAATAATACATTGTCAATCGGCGGAGGGAAATCATATTTATTTTCTCCATTTGCTTTTCCTTCAGTCTTACCATATGCGGAAACAACATATTTACTGCCCGACAACTTGATGGTCCAATCGTGGTGCTTCGAAAATCCGTCTGCCTTTTTAAATCCGCACTTCTTGAACAATTCATCTTCTTGATAATCCTTCACAGATAATGATTTTAAATTTCCACCCTTTTCTACTATCAGAATGCTCGTCATTTATATTTTGTATCCAATGGGTTTAAATAGTTTGTTATATTAAATAATAATAATATAATAATGAAATTATATATTGATAGTTATCATTATAATCCAAACAAGTTGAAGATTCATCTTCTAAAAAATAAATTTAAGCATGATAAATGCACGTGTGTTGAATTTTATACAAATAATGGAATATATATAATGGAAAATAATGAACTATACAAGCTAGTACCGATGGATAATCCAATCGAACTTGTAACTATTCACGGACTTGATTTTATTATTGACAAGTCCTATTATACAAAAAAACAGCATTACCAACTTTCGCCTGAACATATTATTATTAAAAAAAATCATTATGTATTTTGTAATTCCAAGTTGACACTTGTAGTTGAGGGCGATGTCACGACTGATGATGATGACTTTATTCCTACTAATTTTTATTTTGATACGCATAGCAACAATTCAATCGACGACCCAATGATTTTAAATGAATTCAATGAGTTTTTATCGACGTTTAACTAATCTAACACTATTATAACTTATGTTTTCTTGGGTAGTTCAAGCGACTTTTATATCTATTATATTTATTTTGTTGGTCCATCATTTAATTCAAATATTAAAGGATACATTAACTTATCCAAAAGTTAAGGATTTAGTGAATGTTCCTACAAAAAAATATGAAGATATTTACAATGTGATAAATCAGGGTATAGGCCAAAGTCATGATCGGTCTAGCGATACTACACCAATTCATCATTTAGACATATATACAGACAAGCTATTGCCCGACATTGAAGCAACTCAGCCAGCGAGCGACGATAATAATATGAAAAATGAGCTGAAGAACTTTATCAAAAAGCAACAACACGCGCCTAACCTGTAGCTGAGTTTGAGTAATATACAAAAAGATATAAAGACATGAACCCATGTTCATATATGGCGACACACAATACATCCATATTAGCAGACTTCCCTAAAATTAAACTTTCTTATGAAACATTTATGCATAAGAAAGTTTTCGATGCAAACGTAGTCTTGGCGATTCCCGTCGGGAAGAAATGTTTTGCATGGTTCACAACAAAAAATGATAAAAATGTATGTTATATCCTTGAAATTGGTGCTGAAAAACAAATAGAGAAATATCATCTAGTTACGTGTTGTTTTCACGAATCCCTGAGTATCGGCACTATTTTGTATGGCACACTTTTTTTCCACGAAAAAAGACGTTTTTTTACGATTGAAGATGTCATATATTACAAGGGAAAAAATATACAATCGTTTCTGTATTTGGACAAACTCAGATTATTTGAATCCATGTTTACGACCGATTTAGGTCAAAATTCGTATAGTCCGTCGTTTATCACATTTGGATTACCCATGATGAGCGACAACACCGATGCATTACTTGCACAAATTGACCGCACACAGCGAATTATGTATTTCCAATATAGATATTTTAACAAGCCTACTATTTGCCGTGTCAAATCATATATTGTTATGCAAGCAAATGATTCGCCAATGCAACAACTACCCCCACCAGCTCCTCCACAGCTTGATACGCCGGTTGTTGCTAGCAAACCCATAGCCCACACACCCACATATACCCCCACAACCCACACGCCGTCTAGACCCCAACAACGCACGAATAATAAGCAATATCCAGTTTACGAGCGCGTTTTCAGCATAAAACCTGACCTCCAAAACGATATTTATCACTTGAGCGACCCAGTAAACAAATCATTGGTTGGAACTGCATATATTCCTGATTATAAAACAAGCGTGTTTATGAACCAGTTATTTAGAAATATTAAAGAAAACGCAAATTTGGATTCTTTGGAAGAAAGCGATTCAGAAGACGAATTCGAAAATGACCGAGTCGACAAGTTTGTATATTTAGACAGAGAATATACCATGACATGCGCATATAATCATAAATTCAAAAAATGGGTTCCATTGCGCGTGGTTGATAAGTAATCAAACTCAAAATAAAAATAATAATAATACAATATATACATGTCCTGTGCGTCTAATTTAGGTTATGGCGGAATATATCCAAATAGTAATGTAAATCCCGCAGCGGTGAATGTAGCTGGATCAACATATGCAGGCGGGTTTGGTAGCAATGAAATTCCAGCATCGATTCATAGTATGAGAGGAGCTTCTAACAATATTGCAGCTACTAGTGGAAACTGGATGGGGGGCGGAAGTAGAAGAAGAATCCGACGAAGAAATAATATTAGTAAATTATATAGAATGAAAAAAAGCATGAGAAGAAGTTCAAGTCGCCGTCGGCGCTCCACTTATAGACGTTCTGGTGGTCGTCGCAAGTGTATGGGTGGCTCTCGTAGATATGGACGTAAACCAGTAAGGAGAACGCGTCGCCAACGCGGAGGCGAATACGCACAATTTGATAGTAATGTGCCTTATACTCCTGGATATTCGCTAGGTGGCCCGCTTCCTGCTAGTCTTTCTGCATTAGCAAATCCTCCCATTTATCACCAATACAATAATTGCAAGGACAATTATAATCACTACGAAGCGACACAAGGCAAATAATTTTGAATGTGAAAATGTAATACTGATTGTGCGTTTAAAATTCTGCTAAACTGAACAAAGATTTAGCAAAATTATTTATTCTGTACTATTATATAATAGAATGGCCTCTTTTTTTGGAACTCGCTCTAAAACTCGTCCTGGACGCAAAAACTATACTACCAAGAAGGGTGATAAGGTATTTCATCGTAAGGGTCGTTATGTAAGAAAATCATACAGACCTTATAGTTTCCGTAAAGGAAGCATGTCCAAAACCCGTAAAGGAAGAAAAAACTTTACTACTAAAAGAGGTAGCCGAGTATTTCATCGTAAGGGGCGTTATGTTAGAAAATCGAGAAGACCTTACATGCTATAATCATTTTTCATAAAAATAATGTATATTCAATAAATACATTATTTTATATATTCTCGTTTAATATATATATAGCACATGGCTCGAGTACCAAAAAAAGATTGGGGATCAGAATTTACAAAAAAAAAAGCTGACCAAAAACATGAATTTTCAACGATGGATGGGACAGAATATATACTATATGCTCCCAATTTTAAACAACAGGAGGCATATGCAAATTCATTAACGAACTATAAAGATGTATTTGACCGAATTAAGGAGGATATAATAGAGGATGCTACGATTGCAAAAAGTCGTGATGGATTTCCTAAAGATTTTGACCATGTGGAATGGGCGACAATATTGAGTTCCACATTAAAAAAACTCAATAAAACATGGGGAGTAAATGACAAAATTTGGATATATAATAAAAATTATGATGGAACAAAATCCACACCAATGTATCTAGCAATTACACCTAAAATTACTCAGCGTAATGCTATAAGAGGTGCGCAAAAAGTAAGTGCTGCCACAGCGGCAACTGCAGATGATGGATATATTGACGCAGCTAATATAACATTTGGACCAAGGTTGCCTCCATTAACTCGGCGAGTATATACTAGGACAAAAAATGGTTTAATGTATTATTACGACACGGAAGAAGACGCTGAAAATTATAATCATTATAAAATAGAGAATAGCGATGAAGAACTTGTAAATGAATCAGGTGAAAGAATAAATCGAGACGGGACTTTAATGAAAAGTAATAGTAAATCAGAAGATGAATATGAATATGAAGGAGAATCGGAAGAGCCAAATTATTATGATGAAGATAACCCACCAGACGACGAGGCTATATGGGATGACGAATTTAAAAGCTGGGTATATCCACTACCCCCAGAAATGTACGAAATGTACGATGAAAAAGATAATGTTGAACCCGAGCCGGAACCAGAACCAGAACCCCCGCCTATGTCTATGCCTGCACCAGCACCTATTCAACAACAAGAAAGTAGAATAGACCAAATTAGACGACGTAAGCGTGCGCGTGCAGCAGCAGCTGCACTTATGACACAGGCTAAAAACCCCCAACCTGATGTCGTGATGCCTCCACCGGCACCTATGCCTCCGCCTCCGCCTGCATCACCAACAGATGCCCAACGTATAGCAGAAGCAAGTATAGGATTACCTCCTGACTGGGAACCACGTATATCAAGAAGCACCGGTAGAATTTATTATAATAATAAAAATACTGGCAACAAGCAATACGAAGTACCAACAGACGACCCACGTATAGTAGAAGCTAGTATAGGATTACCCGCTGGTTGGGTACCACTTATATCAAGAAGCACGGGTAAAATTTATTTTTATAATCAAAACAATGGTGTCAAGCAAGTTGAACGACCAACTATGGGAGGTAAACGCACGAGAAGACATCCACGACCAAGCGCCAAATCTAGAGCTAAACGACCCAAAAGAAAAAGATCCACGAGACGACGTAAGCGGACAACAACAAGACGCCGAAAATAATGCACTGATATCTAATTCATTTTGGGTTTGATTTTGAGAAAACAAGTTCCTTGCAACATCTCGTCATTCGTATTTTTTGTGCATGTTGCGTCGCCGATAGTCTTGTTCTTAGACTCAACTACACGCCATTTGCTTGTATCTGGTGTATAATCCAAGCTAGTCGTATGAATTATTTTATAGTTTTGTTTTCTATAAAATGCTTTTCGCTTTGCCCATTGCTTTTGAAATAGGTCGTGCTTGTCAATGACGTCAACCACCACAGGCGTGCCGTGTCTTTCTCTCAGGATTCGCCCAACAGATTGCTCAATATCCGTTTTAGGTGTCGCCATAATCAATGTAGTAAGCGTCTTAATATCGAGCCCTTCTGCCGCCATGGAATATGTCGCAATAATTACCTTCTTGCTTTCGCTCTCCTTCAACGCCGCCTCTTTCATTCCACCCACATAATATCCCACCGATGAAATATTACGCGCGGCAATCGCATCATACAAATACTTGAGCAGTGATTTGTTGTGAGCTAGAATCATGACTTGCTGGTTCGGATTTTCGCGCAACATATCCCCGAGTACCTGCAAAATAAACTCACTTCTTCGGTTGTAATTGCACAACTTGGTAATCATCGTGCTAAACTGCGGGTTTCCGCGAAAATCATAGACAATTTCATTGAACTCCTCGTCATCAATCTTGTATTCAACCGCACGAACCACTACTGGATGATCCTGCTTCCTATTCTCCTTGAAAACAACCTCACCCAAAAACATCTTAAATATCTTGCTCGTCCCATCCTTGCGGTTCATCGTCGCCGAAAGCCCAAGCATATATTTCGTGACCAGTTTGAAAAGCGTGTTGGAAAAGACCTCGCTTGAAATGTGATGCACCTCATCAATAATTGTTAAACCAAAACTCTCAAAGACTGACGGCGGATATTCCTTCATACTGAGCGACTGAATCATACCCAAGACGATATCCTTGTCTTCAATATCAACAACGGGTCCTTGAATCCTGCCGATACGCGCTCCAGGCAAGAACTGCTGAATACGCTCAATCCATTGGTTAAACAAAAATTCTTTGTGCACCAAAACAAGTGTCTTCTTTTTTAGTTGAGAGAGAATATACAAGGACAAACTGGTTTTTCCAAATGCGCAAGGCAGGTCCAATAATCCACCACCACCTGTCGTCGACGCGCGCACCTTGTCTAAATATGAATTTACTGGACCCCATTGATGCTCTCTTAATTCTCCATTAAATGCGACAGAAATATTATCCCCTTCTGCCAACTTCATTTCCTTGGCCGCGCCAAAATGCTCTTCGCCAAAATATCTAGGCAAATAATATTTTTGAACGGATTCGCGATAGGCGGGGAAAGTTTTTACGTTATTATTTACGGGGGAGCCAGGGATATAGGGGCGAACCATTAATTCCTTTTTGATGAGAGATACTTGCTTATCGTTTAATTCTTTTTTTAAAATAGTGTATCCTTTTTGTCCAATATATGTATTGAGTTCATTTGTGGAGGTTGTTGTTAAATTTTGCATAGTGCCTACTTTAGTTTAGCGCATAATATTTAGGTTGTTTGAGATAATAAAATCTAATAATAAGATATATGGAACCTGTATTAAAAAAGACACAATCTAGTCATGTGGTTTTGGGAATCATCTTTATAATTTATCTAATTATGGGATATCCTATTCCGGAAACTATTGCTACTATGATAGATACTATGTATGGAAAAATAATCGTATATGTTATTGCGTTAATATTACTTGTTTCAGTGAATCCAGTTTTGGGGGTTTTAGCACTATTTGTCGCATTTGATTTGGTCAGGCGTTCTGAAATGGCGACTGGATCGACCGCTTTGCTCAAGTTTGGGTCTTCTGAAAAACAAAAAATGGGCGATCTTACCGCGTTCAATCAATTTCCTTATACTTTAGAACAAGAAATGGTGAAGCTCAGAACAATCAATAAATATCCGCCGTTTGAGTCTCCTGCATCCTACAAACCGATGCTTTTGGCTACTGCTGACGCCTCACCAGTATCCGCCTAAATTATTCCACACATAACCTTTTAGATTTGTGTGTATGTATGTTGATGTCATTTACTAGACATGAACATATGAAGTATTTCTTACAACTGCTACTGCAACTGCTACTTTACAACTTTTACGTCGCCAAGTTTAAGAACAAATTGGATGAAGTAATAGAAAAGAACGATTGCAAAAATTAATAATAATAACTGAAACCATGGATTGAAAAATATTTTTAAGAGGGTATCTCTCGCATTGTAGTCTGAGTTCATTTGATAATCTGCGCTCAATTTATTCTCAGTTGACATTTGAATTGTTTCCTCGGAGACATTTACCGGTTGGCAATCAATATAAATATCGTCATTTCCAGAGCTGGAACCGCTTGAATTTGGGCCTTTAGGATTATAGAATATCTTACCCATATCTGTAGCTTTTGCTATATACGTTTCACCTTTAATAATACTATTTAATTTTGCAATAGTATCTGCATCTATCGTAATAGCATATTCAAGGCCGTATGCTATCACCTCCGAACCACCACCAGGATCAGGTATATTAAAAGAATAAAATGGCTTTTTAGGAACAATATTATTTAAATTGTAATTTTCAACACTAATAACAGATTTATTTCCAGACTTGGGTGCTAAATTAGCGGTCTGATTGATGATTTGTGTTAAAATATTGCTAGAAGGCATAGAACTATTTCCAGAAATAATTGGAATCATAACTGAAAATCGTGTACCTCCGACAATGGGGGTATGGCTAATATTTATAGTTCCATTTGGCTGTTTTCCATTAAACAAGAAGTATATATTTGTAGATATACTGACACTGGAAACTTTATATTTATTTCCATTATATGTCACGGGCGGAACGTTGCTTTCATCATACGATAACGTAATAGCGCTTCCAGTATTATTTGCGACGCAGTTGCTATTTGAATATTGAAATGAATACGAACACTTTAAATTGCATTCGCCAGAAACATTATCTTGTGAAATATTGAAATCTGCCATAGTATTATCTAATAATATATCTATATAAATAAAAATATCATTTTAATTATATAAGCGATGAAATTAACAAAGGGTAAATTATCCAAACTATTTCATAAGAAAAAACAAACAATGAGACGTTATAAAAATCAACGTAAATATAGGCGCGCGAGTAAAACATTTAGACAAAGAAAACCCCTAAATTTACATCGCTCCTCTATGAAAAAAATGGTCGACCCTAGAAAAATAGAATGGATAGGTGGCACAGATCCTGATGAAAAAGTTCCTCTTGTTGTAAAACCTGCTTCAGACGAAGCGATTGCAACCACAACTGAGCCAGTTTCTGAACCTGTGGTGGAGCCAGTTTCTGAACCTGCGGTGGAGCCAGTTTCTGAACCACTTTCTCAACCTGCAGTGGAGCCAGTTTCTGAACCTGTGGTGGAGCCAGTTTCTCAACCTGCAGTGGAGCCAGTTTCTGAACCTGCAGTGGAACCAGTTTCTGAACCAGTGGTGGAGCCAGTTTCTGAACCTGTGGTGGAGCCAGTTTCTGAACCTGTGGTGGAGCCAGTACCTGAACCAGTTCCCGAACAAGCAGCAGAAGAACCCGTTGTAGCTGAAAACGTGAAACCAGAATCCTCTGCACCGCCATCCGTAGCAGACGCATTAAATATTATTGCAGATAAAATTGCAACAGCGGTTGTAAACAAAATGAGAGAAAATCCAGCATCAGGTTCAAATCAAGATGCCGATATCGCTGTACCACTTGCAGTAAGTGCCGTAGTAAAACAAACACAACTAGCTCCTGAATAATCTCTTACACAAACGGCAAATATTTAATAACATCATTGTCATAAATAGTTATCTTGAAGGCTTGATTATATCCTTCCACATATACTGTATCACCATTATACAACTTATCAACACCATATTCAGTTGTGCAGCTACGCCCATTTCGCGAGATTGGCAATTTAATACTATTGTTTTGGTCGCTCATGGTGTAATATTGCCACTTGTCGCGTGATACAAACACAGGTCGCCCCATCAACGGCAATATTTTGTCCTTGTTGCTTCCACTTAACGGCGTCATGAGGCCAACCTGACGATAGGTCGTATCTACCGCGCCAACATTTGTGGAGACGTTGATCGGTACCAAATATCTCTCATCGCGTAATGGCGGAGCATAGGGGTTCAATAAGACGTCGCCAGGCAAGTTTGTATATGCAACATTTGGACGCATGTAAACCCCGCCACCCATACCTCCACCCATACCCATACCCATACCCATACCCATACCCATACCCATACCCATGCCTCCACCCCCTCCCCACCCTCCATCAACGTCTCTCGGTTCTTCCTTAATAACGACTTGTTGGCTTTGATTTTGTTGTTTTGGCTGATTCCATACGTGCATTAGAATAAATCCAACTGCTATAATTATAAAAACCATTGTAATGTTTTCAATACAAATGATACCAGGAGGACACTTTTTCATAAATATTATATAATATATACTATTAATATTTATTTTTAGACACGTTTATTTACCTGGTGTGGGAAGAGCATTCGTATTCACGCCGAACTTCTTGATGAGAGAAGGCAAATCGCCTATACCATCAATATTGAGGGTTTTTAACATACTTTGTGCTTGTTGCATAAGAGGACCCATTTCTTTCATCGCTTCCGCCAAATGAAGTTGCTGCTTCATCAAATTTTGCGTATCAGACGTTAAATTTTTTATTCCATCGCTTCCTAAAACGCTATTTAAATCGTCATAGGCCTGCTCAAGAGTGGAACCCATGTCAACGCGCGACGCGCCCTTTCTTCCACCTGCGCTTGCAAATCCATCCGTTGCTACACATTTACCTTCAACCTCATTGAATTTTTCGCCCTCCTTGCATGTTTTAGTTGGGTTAGTTGTCTTGGATGTGGAAGCTGCGTCAGTTGCTACATTAGTGTTATTGGCATCGGGCGTTGCAGATGGTTTTGGTTTGGAGGCATTGCTATCAGTGGTAGGTTCTTTAGTAGCAGCCCCTTCTTCAAATCCCTCTTTCGTCATGATTCTAGAAGCTAAGAGATTCACAAAAATCAACGGAACCAAAAGCACAATAACCATATTTTTGCTAAAATGCGTCATGAGATACCCTACCAAAATAAACAAGATTACTATTTGAGTTTTGTCCATCATCATATATCCGATAACGTTGAATAACGCTAAAAGAGCGACTAAATATAAAACATATCGGTTTGTTAACAATTTTGAAACTGAACTGGGCATTTTCATAGTATATATATATATTCATTGTAAAAAAAAATGAAACGGAATGGTTAATATTCAACATGTAATATCTAAGATATTAACTCAAAATGAGTCAAAACAGGTTTTCACTAGTTATATGCGAGTTGCACAATAAAAAAATCCACGGGTTTACAAAAGAAAGCGATGCCAATGTCCAAGGCCACTATTTGGTCATGGAGACATTTGAGAAGCAAAAAGCAAACATAAAAAAAGTAAATAAAATATGCAAGATGTACACAAAACAATACGGCCAGTTGTCGCCGAATTTGCTAGACCATCCAATTCTACGCAATTATCCAAACATAGTTGCAGATGATAAATATATTCAACCACAGATTGCTGAATGTATTTATTTGAGTGGCGACGAGCGTGTCGCAATTATAAAAACCCATTGGATACGCTTAATTCAGCGTAATTGGCGTCGCGTTTACAATGAACAACAGCGTGTTCAGCGTATTCGTAGAGATCCGCGTCAATTACAACATCGTCAAATTACAGGTTCGTGGGCCAAGGACTGCCTACATCTTCCTACCCTGCATGGCCTTTTGTCTGGAATTTGAAGAAGCTGAAGAAGAAGACGAAGAAGACTCAGACCGGCGCCCACTCCGCCGTTTACTTGTTCGCGCGCGCTTGCGTGTCTTTTTTGCTCGCAGTTTTTCAACATACCCACCACGATACATGGACTTTTTACCACGACGACGTTTTGTTTTTCCAGCATTTTGGTCCCTAGGACGAGGACGAATAATATTAGGTGGACTTTGTCCTATAGCACTATTAGGTGCTCGTGCAACTCTAATTTGCTCTCCTCTATCCGCACCTCCAGCAGCCCTGGGTGGGTATCCCTCTGGTTGGTATCCCGCAGCTCTTACCCCCCGGTCGATCATATTTCTTACAGAAAA
>Ga0209296_1000385_pt1 | contig 38102 bp, 41 predicted proteins | sample S_130206_EF_Meta_FD_187319 | JGI IMG/M metagenome (GOLD analysis project Ga0209296, IMG submission 187319) | Freshwater microbial communities from Lake Simoncouche, Canada to study carbon cycling - S_130206_EF_MetaG (SPAdes) (version 2) | ecosystem: Environmental > Aquatic > Freshwater > Lake ... | reverse complement strand
GGGTAGTGCTGTTATGAGAGTGCAGCGATTTAGTGAACACCGTGCGATGCCGTGGGCTAACGGTAAGGGCACCAGCTACGAAATCGCTAGCGATCGCGACAACGAAGATCGCTGGTCGTGGCGTGTTGCAATAGCCCCTGTGGTCGTGGACGGAGAGTTTTCTTCGCTGCCGGGAGTCGACCGAGAACTCGTAGTTATTGAAGGCAACGGGATGGTGCTTGACGTTGATGGCAAATCTGTGGAATGTATGCCTAGTCAAGTCGTTCGGTTCTCTGGGGATTCAACAACATTCACTCGTCTTGTTGATGGGCCAGTTGTTGACCTTGGGCTAATGACTACACGGGGTTCAATCATTGGATCAATGGTTGTTATTGCTGATGCTGGAGACGTGGCTGAATCCGATGTGATTATGGCTGTTGGAGAAGCAGCTTTCGAGGACAAAAATGGAAAGCACTACATTCTTGGATCCAAGGATGCGCTTCTCGATGTGAGGGGATACCAGCTAGTGCTACTGAGTGGCACAGCTATTGCCATGCAAGTGAAATCTTTGTGAAGCCTCGCTAGACGGCTTCAAGCAAGCGAATCATCGCGTTGATGTTTTCAACGCGCCAGAGGGAAACAAGTCGAACATCGTCAGTCGCTAAGTTTGCTGAAACCTGCAGTTTCGCTGCCTGATTCTCAAATAGTTTCTTCTGCCGCTTGGCCAGTTGCTGGTTCGTTAAATTGCGACGATTTCTCAGCACAAACTTTGCGAGCAACTCGATCCGAGCATCACGAGGGTGATCGACAGTGTCATTGAGCCATTTAGTGGTGGTGCTCTTACCGGTAGCAGTGGTGGCATAAATGACTCGTGGTGAGCCCTGATCGCCTGGCTCTGTTTTAGTTTCACGAATCAACTTGGCATCGACGAGCGAATTGATTGAGCGGTAGACGAGAGGTCGACGTGCTCGAATAACTGCACTGAGCGATGGATCTGTCTCGAGTTCTTTGGAAACCGCGAAACCATGGCGCGGTTTTTCGCCAATTAATGCCAGAACTATTTGATCGAGGACAGATGGCTCATATAGTCTCATTGTTACTAATCATACCGAAAGGGACCAGTTGAAGCGATTGAGTCTGATGCTTGTGGCGGCGGTTTTGGCATCGCTGGTGCCAACGGCTGTGGATGCATCTCCGATTGTTGAAGTGTCGAAACTTAAAGGTGATCTGACCATCTCGGCTGCATCTTCGTTGACCGATGCATTAACAGAACTTGTAAAACAGTTCCGTAAAGACAACAAGGGTGTCAAAGTGCGTCTCAACTTCGGATCATCGTCAACTTTATTAACACAGATTCAGTCGGGCGCACCAAGTGACATCATGGCATCTGCCGACCTCACCAATCTCGAAAAACTCGTTGCCTCTGGCAATGTGGTGGTGACTCCGAAAGTCTTTGCACGAAACACGATGGTGATTGCAGTGAAACCAGGTAATCCAAAGTCTGTTCACTCGGTGGCAGACCTCGCTTCGCTTTCGTTTATTGCATTGTGTGGCAAAACTGTGCCGTGTGGTGTGTATGCCTCAAGTGTGCTCACCAGAGCGGGTGTGGTGATTGCGGAATCGAAAGTGACACGAGGCATTGATGTGAAAGCAACGTTGTCTGCTGTTGCAAACGGTGATGCTGATGCAGCGATCGTATACAAGACCGATGTGGTGGCGGCGAAGAAAACTGTTGCCGGTATAGATATTCCCAGTGCTCAAAATGTGAAAGCGATGTATGGCATCGCACCAATCCGGGGATCAAAGAACCCTGCAAATGCCAAAGCATTCATTGACTTCGTGATGTCTGAGCAAGGTTGGCAAATATTGAAGTCATTCGGATTCCAGCGACCATGAGCACGAAAAAGCGGCGAGTTGGTGCAGAGACGCCACTATTTGTCTGGGTTGGAGCATCATGTGCTTTGTTGTTTCTGTTGTTGCCCCTAGTAGGGCTACTGAAGCGCGTTGCTTGGTCCGGCATCTTTGGTGCTGTCACAAGCGGGCCAGCATCTGAAGCACTGCGGCTGTCGTTGATCACCTCGGTGTTTGCAACGATGATTGCATTGGTGCTCGGGTTACCGCTTGCGTGGGTTTTGGCGCGTATTGAGTTTCGTGGTCGATCGATGGTGCGCGCGCTCGTGATGCTGCCAATGGTGTTGCCTCCAGTGGTTGGCGGTGTTGCTTTGCTCGGTGCGTATGGAAAATCCAATGGTCTGATCGGTGGCTGGTTGTTTGATGTGTTTGGCTTGCAACTGACATTCTCTCCGCTCGGAGTCGTGGTCGCCGAAGCATTTGTGGCGCTCCCATTTTTGGTCATGGCAGTCGAGAGTGGATTGCGATCAATTGACCCACGTTTTGAGGAGTCTGCTGCGACGATGGGGTTGGGGCCAAGTGAGAGATTTCGGAAAGTGACGCTCAGGCTTCTTGCGCCTTCGTTGATTGCCGGAGTTGCGGTGGCGTGGGCTCGCGCGCTTGGTGAATTTGGTGCGACCATCACATTCGCCGGAAACATTGAGGGAAGAACCCAAACTACGCCACTCGCTGTCTATTTGCTGCTTGAGAGTGATCCTGAGGCTGCCTACGCATTGAGTTTTGTATTACTTGCAGTATGCGTTGCTGTGCTTGTAGCCATGCGTGGAAGTTGGATGGGTAGGCGCTCGTGAGTGTGGTGTTGCAAGGCTCTGTGCGTCAAGGCCGTCTGATTCTGGATATTGATGTTGCTGTTGGTGACGAAATTGTTGCGATCAGCGGTGTGAATGGCATTGGCAAGACGACGTTTCTGAGAGTGCTGGCCGGTCTGCTGCCTCTTGATAATGGCACTCTGCAGGTGAACGGAATTGTGTTGGACGATGTCGATAAGCAAATTTTTGCTCCTGCACACCTACGAAATGTTGGAATGGTTTTTCAAGACAACGTGCTTCTGCCGTTTTTGTCAGCACTTGACAATGTCGCGTATCCGCTCATGGCAACAGGTGTCGGTCGACAACAGGCCCAACAACTTGCGATTGATGCAATGGAGCAGCACGGCACTGGTCATCTGGCTCAAATGAAACCCACGCAGCTTTCGGGCGGTCAACAACAGCGTGTTGCCCTCGTGCGGGCACTGATCAACAGGCCTCAATTGGTCCTATTGGATGAGCCACTGTCGGCTCTCGATGTGGACGCTCGTCGCGAAGTGCGAAGTTGGTTAAGAGAGCAATTGATGGCGTTACCTGGAACCAAATTTGTTGTGACTCACGATCTCGTAGATATCGCCGAGTTGTGTGATCGCGAGATTGCCTTCAGGCAATCGCATTTGTTGAGCAATGAGACGCAGACCACTATTGTTCGGTAGGTGAACCAAATGCAGGGACTTGATGCCAGAGTCGCGGCACTGGTGGGCGACCATGTTGAAACCGACACAACCCTCGCCGTAGTTGTGCAACATCGTGGAGAGGTTGTGGCCGAGGCATATGCCGATGGAGTCACTGCCGACACAACCTTGATCTCGTGGTCGATGGCCAAGTCGATCACGCACGCGCTAGTCGGTATGGCACAGATGGACAGGTTGCTCGATGTGCAGGCACCAACGGGATTTGCCCAGTGGCAAAACGACGACCGCAGGCTGATCACGTTGCAGCAATTGCTCGAGATGCGCAGTGGTCTTGCCTGGATAGAGGATTATGTCGAGGGCAATGAATCGGATGTGATCGACATGCTGTTTGGCAGCGGCAAAGAGGATCATGCTGCTCATGCGATGAAGCAGCCGTTGGCAAGCACGCCAGGTAGTGAGTGGTATTACTCGTCTGGCACCACCAATATCGTTGCGCGGCTATTGGGGGATGCACTCGGTGACAAGAACGGTGCGAACGAAAAGACGCATGCATTTATTCAGAGGCGTCTTTTTGATGCGATCGGCATGTCGAGTGCGACTGCGCAGTTTGACGCTGCCGGAACATTTGTTGGCTCGTCATATGTGTATGCAACTGCACGAGACTTTGCAAAGTTTGGCGAGTTGTATCGACGCGATGGCATGTGCGGAACAAAGCGAATCTTGCCAGTTGGGTGGGTTGATCATGCTCGAACACAAACTGTGATCGATGACGAGACCGGTCAGGGTTATGGTGCGCATTGGTGGACGCAGCCCGGTGAACCAAATTCACTCATTGCATCGGGTTATGAAGGCCAACAGATCTTGGTGTTGCCCGAACGCGACTTGGTGATAGTGCGGCTTGGAAAAACAATCTCCGAAAAAAGAAACGCTGTACGCGCTGGCTTGTACGAGATTGCGCAGATGTTCTAACTAAATTAATTGAGACCGAGGCGCAGCAATTGATCTTCTGGCGCATCAACACTGTGCAGTGCAACTCGCAACAACTCTGTCGCATCCTGTTCGGTTTTGCCATCAACGCGATTTGTTTGCTCGGCATCGTCTTCGCGACGGTCGAATAGCAAGTGTTCAAAATCTTTGCCCATCGCCCAAAATGGCAAGAGATCGCCTTCGCGGAATGGTTGACGGATAACTGGAATGGTTGAGCCAGGCATCTTGTCGAGGAATGCTCGCTCGTCGGGCACGGGCAACCTCAAGTTTGGATACTTTGAAATAGGCATTGTGCTCCAGCGGTTTGACCACATCGAGAGCGGAGTGTTGGCGCCAACTGGACCGCGGGTGTAGCGCCATTGCTCGGTCACGAGTTGTACTTCGCGACCCCACACGCCGGTGAGCAACCAATCTCGCACCGATTTTGCTGCACCTTGAATAAGTGGCACAAGTGACGAGCCATGGGTGCGGTGATTGATGGTTGCGCCAAACACGTCGGCAAGTGTGGCGTGAATATCAGTAGATGTCGTGAGTGCATCAATGCTGGTTGGTGCTGCACCCGGCCACGAGACGAGGAGTGGAATGTGACCAAGCGGTTTGTGTACGGGCACTGATGGCTTGCCCCACACATCGCGGCCTTGCTCGTCAACATCGCCTAAATAATGACCGTGATCTGTGCACAGAATCACTGCTGTGTCTGCCCATGCGTTTGTAGTGTCGAGAGCATCGAGCACTTTGCCAAGCCAGTGGTCGATCATCGAAAGTTTTGAACCGTACTGTGCGCGAATTTGGTGTGCTTCACGTCTGGTGATCACGCCATCGGCTTGGGCATTGACGGCATACGGTGGCCAGATCATGTGCGGGCCTTCCCACGTATCGTCATAACGCATCGCCCATTCCTCTGGTGTGTCAAATGGTTCGTGCGGATCAAACTCGTCGACGAACAACATGAAGCGCTCGCCATTGGCGCGGTGATGCGGAGAATCCTCAATCAACCACTTCGTAGCGGCCTGCATGGTGCGAGGGCCGGGATAGTCAGATTCACCCTTGAACCAGCCGCGCGAGTTGTCGTAGTGCGTGTGTCCGCGTCCAAACGAAGGTGCGCCGATCCAGCTCGCATCTGGGCGTGTTTTCCACGCATCGCTTTCGTGACCGCGCTCATACGACCACGCAGTGAAATCGGAGTGGAAGTTTTCTCCGCCAACTTCAAAAAGGTGCGGGTGATCGGTGATCAGATTTGTCACAACGCCTGCACGACGAAGCGCAACCGTGATGGCTTCTTCCCAAATTTCGATCGAGCCCCACGGCTTCCACAAAAAGTCCCATGCACCAACCAAGATGTCGTGGCGAGCCGGGATGCAAGGCAACGATCCGGTGTGATGGTTGGTGAATTTGAGAGAGCGAGCCGCAAGACGATCGATATTTGGCGTGTCAAATGATGTGCCGCCATATGCACCAAGCTCGTGGCGATTGAGACTGTCGAGCAACAGCACGATGACGTTTTTGGGTTGCTGTGTGGTGGTTGGAGTCATTGCAAAACCGCTGGTGGCTGTGATCGTGTTTCATGAACACCTAAATACACGAGGGCGCCGACTACAAAAACTGCACCAACGCCTTGCTGCAGGCTGAACACTTCGTTGAGAAACAGGATTCCAGCAACGATATTGAGCACAGGTTCAACTGTATTGACGACCGAGGTGGTATTTGGGCCAAGGATCTTGAGTCCAGCAAACAGGGTTGAGGTGCTCAGTACGGTTGAAAAAATGGCAAGAGCAACTATCCATATCCAACCGATTGTCTGCTGTGGAAAGGTGACTGGGGTGGAAGATGGGGCAAGAAGCCAATACAGCCAAAATGCTGTTGCGGCACCGGCCATCACAAATGTGACTCCGGTGTAGAGGTCGGTTTTTTTGAACGCACGCGATCCACTCAGTGTGTAAAACGTGTAGGTGAGTGAAGAGAGAAGTACCAGGATGACACCTTTTGTTGTGGCGTTGCCTGGTTGACCAGCAGTGATGGCCACACCAATCATCGCTGAAATGAGAGAAAAAATAGTTTGGCGTTTTGGTTTCGTCTTAAACACTGCCCAACCAATGAGCACTACAAAAACAGGGTAGATATACCAAATGACAATGGAGACTCCGGTGGACATATTTTCGATGGCAGTGAAATAGAAAAACGCTGCACCTGAATAGCCAATTGCTCCGAGCAAGAACAGGTCAAACATCAAGCGGAGTTTTGGCCAGACACGTTGACCGCTTGAAAATTGGCGAATCAGCAACATTAAGACAGCCGCAATGGTGAAACGCACGATGAGCACGCCGACGGTATTGGCGCCAGATTCATACGCTCGCTTAGAAAATGTTGGCGCCATCGAGAAGCCCAAGCTGGAGAGGAAAACTAACGCGAAACCAAGTGCGCGCTGGTTCTTGAGCATTGCTCAAATCTAGTTGCGATGGGATGTGCGATGAGATCTGGGATGCGTGGTGGGAGTAAATTAGTCAGAAACCAAGGGGACAACATGGCAAACGAACTATGGCGTAAATCGGCTCTTGAATTGGCAGCCGAGATTCGATCCAAAAAAGTAACAAGCCGAGAGGTAGTAGACGCTCACCTCGAGCGCATGGCACAAGTCAACCCGCAAGTCAATGCGGTCGTACGAGTACTTGCTGATGAGGCTCGCGCAGGTGCAGATGCTGCTGACCACGCTGTCAAGGCAGGCGATCAACTTGGTGTGTTTCATGGCGTGCCATTTACGATCAAAGAAAACATTGATGTCGTTGGGTATCCAACAACGCAAGGCATTCCTGCGTTGGCTGAAGCATTTCCAACGCTCAATGCGCCAGCCGTCGAGCGCATGCTCGGCGCTGGTGCAATCCCGATTGGTCGCACTAACTTGCCCGACTTGGGCTTACGCATTCATACCGATTCGACACTGTATGGTCGAACCAAAAACCCATGGAAATCAGACCGCACGGCCGGGGGCTCGAGCGGCGGTGAAGGCGCTGCACTCGCGAGTGGCATGTCGCCGATTGGACTAGGTAACGATATTGGTGGCTCGCTGCGCAACCCCGCACATTGTTGTGGCATTGCATCAATCAAGCCTTCTACTGGCGTGATTCCTGACGCAAATCAATTGCCAATCGAAGATGTGGGCTTAAGTTCACAGTTGATGCTCAATCAAGGAGTGATGGCGCGCACGATTGCAGATGTGCGCGCAGGTCTCATGGTTGTTGCAGGTCAGCACTCTCGAGACCCAATCAGTGTTCCTGCAGTGCTGACCGATTTGAAGCCTGGGCAGAAATTGCGCATTGCGGTAATGCCAACGCCGCCGGGTGGCAGCACACATGCAGGTGTTGCCGACGTAGTGCGCAAAACAGCAGACGCGTTGTCAAATGCTGGACATGACGTGGTCCTGGCGACGCCACCAGATTTTGAACTTGCATGTGAAGTATGGAAGACGCAACTGTATGGAGAACTTGAGTTGCAGCGCCCACTACTTGAGATGGTGATGGGAGAGGGCGGCCGAAAGTTTGTCGATCTCACCACACTCAGCAGCACAAAAGTGGATTTTGCGGCGTGGGCAAATGCGCAACTGCAGCGAAACAACCTTGGGCGCAAGTGGGGCCTGTGGTTTGACGAGTACCCGATCTTGCTTTGTCCAACATGGACACAGCCACCATTTGTATTTGACTTTGACATTGAAAACGAAGCCAATGCACTTGCAACTGTTGAGTTGATGCGACCTGTGTTGCCAGCAAATTTGCTTGGACTTCCTGCAGTGGTGGTGCCGGGCGGAATGGCCGACTCGCTTCCAGTGGGAGTGCAGGTAATGGGTGCTCGTTACACCGACTTGCGTTGCTTATCAATCGCTGAGCAGATCGAATCGGCGTGCGGTTTAGACACGCCGATCGATCCGATCAACTAGTTCTTAGAGCCTCTGATCGTCAGACAACAACGACGTTCTGGGCTTCTTCACCCTTGCGGCCCGGTGCAACGTCGAACTCTACGGCTTGCCCCTCGAACAAAGACTTGTAGCCTTCGCCCTTGATGTTGGAAAAGTGTACGAATACGTCTTCGCCACCATCACGTGAGATGAAGCCATAACCCTTCTCAGCGTTGAAAAATTTAACGGTACCTCGCATTGGATTTTCTCTTTTCTTTTCTTTTGTTTTGTTTTGATTAGTTACAAACTTGCCTAGGTGGCAAATCCGTTACTAAGACTATGAGATTTTGTGGCCGATAGCACATATTTGTCCAAGTTGGGCAAATTGGCTGACGGATCGAGGGTCATGCCCTGAGCGCAGACATCGGGTGCCAATTTGCACCGAGTATTCGCCTCTGACTCGCTCACTACAAGGGTTTGAGCGAAGTTGGCATTCTTGATCCAACGGATTGAGAGGCAGTCCGTTGGATCTATTGAACCCGTTTCTTCCGATGTCGGCAAAAGATTTTCCCTGCGTACCCAGCACTACAAGTCAAATAGTCTGTATCGCGTACGGCTTGGGGGACTCGTGAACGAAGAAGTGCTGACGCGATCATTGCAGAAAAGATTTCCTGGCGTTTCGGTGTCGGCATTCTCTACGAGCCCGATTGGAACTGGTCAGATGGCTGACAGCCTGCGCGTGCGATTGCAACACACTGGAAATAATTCTGCACCAGCAACACTTATTGCCAAAGTTCCTAAAGCTAACGATGCGAGCCGTGCTGCATCTCGGCTGAGTCGTTGCTACGAAGTTGAAACAAGTTTCTATTCAGAAATCCGCTCGGCTGTTGATGCCCGAATACCAGACTGTTATCACGTTGAATACTCGGCGCATGACGACGAGTTTCTATTACTTCTCGAAGATTTGGCTCCGGCACAGCAGGGTGATCAGTTGGGCGGTTGCAGTGTTGATGATGCAATGCTGGCAGTCACCGAGATGGCCAAGTTGCACGGCTCCCTATGGGAGAGCCCGTTGAAACAGAACAAGGAATGGTTGCATCGCAACAGCAAAGATTCGGTGGAACTCACTTCGCAACTTTTGCAGGGCGTGTACCCGGCTTTTTGTCAACGTTATGAAGGTCGCATCAATAGCGAAGTGGTGAAAGTCGGCCAGCAGTTCGTCAATCAGTTTCCCACCTATTTTGCTGCACAGCCCAAACCGAACACAGTTGTGCATCGTGATTTTCGCTTGGACAATCTGCTGTTCGGAGAATGGGAAGGAAATCGTGGAGTTGCGATCCTAGATTGGCAGACAGCATGTGACGGTGTCGCGATTAGCGACCTCTCATACTTCATAGGGTCTGCATTGTTGCCGAGCGTGCGGGGTGAAAATGAAAGGGCCGTGGTCGATCACTATGTGTCGGTGCTCAATGTGTATGGAATTGAACTTTCGAAAGAAGAGGCCTGGCGCCAATATCGGCTATTTTCGTTTGGAGGATTTGTGATGGCAATAGTTGCTTCAATGTTGGTGCAACAGACCGAACGGGGAGACGAAATGTTTATGGCAATGGCTAATCGACACGGTCAACAAATTTTGCAACTTGATGCCTCGAGTTTCCTGTCATGAGCAGATTTACTCCGCTCGATGAACGCTTTGCGCACCAGATTCCGGAGCCGTTTCCAAACACAGTTACGTTCCATCACGAATGGCGCGAAAGTCTCTTTTTTGTGATGCAGCGACCCGATGGACCGGGCGATGTAGTGATTTCAACTCTTGCCCATTTTCCCGCTCGGGGCGAGATGGACTCGCTGCAACTGGGTCGGGTGGGTGGAAACCCACTGATCACCAAACATGTGCGAACCGTGGAGGGTGACCAAGACATATTTAAGGTTGGCGGCGTCACGATTGACATCATCGAGCCACTCAAGAAGATCAGGCTGCAAGTTGTTGAGTCTCCAGCAACTTCGGCCACGCTCGACATCACATTTACTGCCCGCACCCAGCCATACCAATTGCGCCGCGGCACGATGAAGGCAGGTCACGAGATTGTTTGGGATCAGTCGCACATGTTTCAGAGCGGCACATATAACGGCACCTACACATTTAAGGGTAAAACACACAAAGTTGAAAACTGGTGGGGTCAGCGCGATCACTCATGGGGCATTCGTGCACACGGCAGATGCCCAATGTGGATGTGGTTGGCGATTCAGCTTCCAGAAGGCATGCTCGGTGTTTGGAATTGGGAGTACCCAAATGGCGCTCGCGTGTACACCGATGGGTGTTTTGCTCCGTCTGATGGCCTCGACCCAATTCCCGTCATCGGTTTTGAGCACGACTTGCAATGGCAAGACGAGAATGGGAACGAAACGTCGTACGACCGCTTTGGAGAAAACGTGCGCGGACTCGGTGGCGTAGTGCACTTCACATTGCAAGGTGGTCGAAAAATTACGGTTACCGCACAAGGGAAATGGGCGCAGCGCTACAGCGACATCACCAATCGCACAGGTGCTGCACTTGGTGGTGGCTTAAACGAAATGGTCGTGACGACATCTGACGGCACAAAGGGAACTGCGATTTATGAAGTGACAGGCAGTTGGCATCACAAATATTTTCCGCTGGCACGAGGCGAACGTCTGCCGCCAAATGGCATCACGCCAGGCGAAAACGAAATAGCTCGCTAGATCTGTGCTGGCAACTATTTGCCAGAGAGTGCAGCAACCACTGGCGCAAACTTTTCGATATCTTCGCCACCGACGATGACATACGAAAAGCCCCAGCGCTCGCGACGAGCAATCAGGTCTTCAATCAGTTTTGAAGGAGGCCCCATGAGGGCAAATGGTGTTTCGGCAACCATCGATTCTTCAACGCCCATTCCTTTTGCAAGGCGCGAGATAGCGCCGGCTGCATCATCGGTGATGTTGACCAGAAATGCACGAATATTCATCTCGACATGATTGAAACGATCGCCTGCAGTATCGCGAATGATGTCAACTTTTCCATCAACGGCCTCGGCGGTCATTGTTGAAATCGCCTCAGGTCCGACTGCACCTGCGCTCATGGTGGCATTGATGCCAATGATGTCGGCTACTTGTGCTGCATACGTCAGCACACGCTTGCCACCGCCACCGATGAGGATCGGCGGGCAAGGTGCTTGTAATGGTTTTGGAAGTCCGTCGTAGTTGGTGATGGTGTAGTGCTTGCCAGCGTAAGAGAATGCGCCTTGCGCGAAGCAACCCTTCATCACGTCGATGCCTTCGATCATGCGATCAATGCGTAAGCCTGCGCGCTCGTACGGAATGCCAGATTGTTCGTAGTCGCTGATCATCCAGCCCGCACCGATGCCCAGTTCGAGTCGTCCATCTGACAACAAGTCCATGGTCGCAAGTTCTTTGGCTAATACAACTGGATGTTTGTAGTCGTTGTCCCACACAAGAGCGCCAACGCGAAGTTTGGTTGTTGCATCAGCGACGCTCATGAGTGCGGGTACTGGCGCGAGTTGATCGGTGAAGTGATCGGGCATGGTTAACACGTCGAATCCTGCTGCCTCAGTGCGCTTGGCAAGATCGATCCACGAGTTGCGATCTGGTTGAGATGACGCCTGAACGCCGAAACGGAAAGGCTTGATGGGGAACTGTCGGGAGGAAGTCACGGCAAAAGAGTATCGTGGGAGGTGCCGTGAATCCCCAACTCAGGACGATCCAGCGCCTCCTCATCGTGATGTTGGCAGGTGCCTTAAGCATCACTGCCTTGGTCACTGGCATGGCTCCGCAGGTGTGGGGAATCCTCAATGCGCACAGCCAAATACCGGTGCAATTGCCAGGTTTTGCGGGCTTGTCGCAGCGCAGCGTGCTGTTTGATGTTGCTGGCGAACAGATCGGTGTTTTTCAAAAAGAAAACACGCAGAAGACGCCTGTCGACAGCGTGCCGGTAGACGTGATTGCGTCGATCTTGGCCGTTGAAGACGCAGTTTTTTATAGTCACGATGGAGTCAACCTGCGCGCTGTTGTACGCGCCACATTGGCCAATACGCAGGGGTCGACTCGTCAGGGCGCTTCAACCATCACCCAGCAGGTTGTGAAAAACGACTTTCTTGCTGGTCTTGATAGAGACGGTCGATACAAGGTGTTGCAGTCTCGATATGCCGTGATGTTGGAAAAGCAAGTGCCAAAAAAACTCATTCTTGAGCGCTACTTAAACACAGTATTTTTTGGCAACAATGCCTATGGCTTGCAAGCGGCAGCCGAGGTGTATTTCGGTGCTCCAGTATCAGCACTGACTGTTACCCAAGGTGCATTTCTTGCCGGGCTTATTCAGGCCCCATCGAGTTATGACCCAATCAGGAGTCCTGATGCATCACGCACGCGCTACAAAATTGTGCTTGCGCGATTAGTCGATGTCGGTCTCATTACTCCTGAAGTAGCAACGGCAACGTGTGCGGGTTGGGAGAAGCCAAAAGTACGCACGCTTGTGGATGCAGAGTGTGTGATACCTGAACAGGTCAGCACCATTCCGCAGCAGGATGTCAATCGCTCGTACTTCACTGAAGAAGTGAAGGATTATTTGCTCAATCGCTCGACAGTGTTGGGTGCCACGTATCAAGATCGTTACAACAAACTCTTTCGCGGTGGTCTCAAGATCTACACAACCTTGAACAAGAAAGACCAAATTGCTGCCGAGGCTGCAGCCGCTGCACAACTTCCCGAAAACAAGACGGGCATTCAGGCTGCTGTGGTGTCTATCGACAATGCAACAGGGGGAGTGCGCGCGATGGTTGGTGGCACGGGCTTTGTTCCGGTCGGCAACGAGATCAACCTTGCGCTGCGAAGACGTCAAACTGGTTCAAGTGTCAAGATGTTTATCTTGGCGGCTGCGCTACAGGCCGGAATACTTCCAGACGACGTTATAGATGGAACGCTTCCTTGCACGTTGCCAAACCCAGGCAAGCCAGAAGAACCGTTTTATATTTCGAAGGGTGTGAGCCACGAAGTTGCACCGCTGCGCACCATGACCGCATTGTCGATCAACTGTGCATACGCGAAGTTGTCGCAAGTTGTTGGGCTTGAGCGAGTGGTTTCGTTGATGTACAAGATGCTGGATTCCGAATTTACGAATCCAGCGACCTACAAAATTCAGCCCTATGCATCTCTCGCCACTGGTGCCAACGAGCTCAGTCCGCTCGACATGGCAACTGGTGCACAGACGATTGCAAATGGCGGTGTTCACCTGAAACCGTATCTCATAGAGAAAATCGAGGATGCAAATGGAGTGCTGTTTCAGCACGAACAACTTTGCGTTGCACCATTAGATGTGGAGCCGTGCAGAGTGTTGAGTAGCGAAGTTGCCCTGCGGGCTGTCGACACAATGAAGGGTGTAATCCAGTTTGGTACTGCGCGTCGCACTGCGCTTGAGCCCGCAGCACCAATCGGCGATAAGCCGCGTGCTGCAGGAGGCAAGACGGGCACGCAAGACGACAACACCAATGCATGGTTTGTTGGTTACACCAAGCAACTGACAACAGCGGTGTGGGTTGGCGACCCAAAGGCGTATACGCCGATGGTCAATATTCCTGAATTTATAAAACAAGATGGAATTACGCGTGTGCAGGGCTCGATGTATCCCGCACGAATTTGGAAGCAATACATGGATGCAGCGCACGAGGGCTTGCCATCTCTGGATTGGGACGCTGCGCCCGCTTCGGTAGGGACCGAAACTCGACCTGACCCAAACCCAATGCGCATCTATCTGCCAGGAACCGAATGTTTGGCACAAGTTGTATCGGGCACTGTTCCACAAACAACGACTACGACAAGTATCAAACCGGGTAGAGCGACAACGACCACGACAACTACGCCGATAGATCTTGTAAACCCAGCAAATACTGTCGTAGTGAGGGTTGTTGATCCAGGAACTACGATCGCGCCTACGGATACCAACCCATTTTCTCCGGTCAATACCGTGGCTATAGGCAGCTATTGGGTATATGAATGCGCCAAACCATTTTCGCCTGCTGTGCAAACGGTTCCATAGGCAACTCATGGGGGCTCTTCACGATCTGTACGCGGTTCAACTCAGTGACATTGCAATTTCGCAAGCGCAGCATCGCCTTGCGCATTTGCCAGAGTTGGCAACGTATCAAAATGCAAAATCTTCTTCGGCAAACGCAATCGCAGACTTGGCTGCGCTCGACAAACGAAGTGCAGAGGCTGGCGCAGAAATCACTGGACTTGAAAAACAGGCTCACGAGATTGATTCGACACTCGCGCGTCTCAATAAACAAATGAAGACGATCATCGCACCAAGAGAAGCCGAGGCCTTGCAGCATGAGATTGCCACATGCACAAACAACCGCAGTGCACTTGACGACAGAGAACTTGAGTTGCTTGAAATAGTTGAGCAGTGCGACAAAGAATCGGTTCCGCTTGGCTCTCGTGTTGAATCGACTCGTGAAGCTCTTGCCGGCGCAGAACAAGCATTGCGTGCCGCGCGAGCTGCGGTGAACGCCGAGATTGCGCAATTGGCCGAACAACGAAGTGCTCAAAGTCTTGTGGTGTCTCCGTCGTTGCTCTCGACCTACGATGCAAAACGCAAGCACCGCCCAGATGGGGCAGTTTCAAAGCTGAACGGTCCAACTTGCAGCGGTTGTCACCTCGACTTGCCAACTAGTGAAATTAATCGCCTGCACAAACTTCCCGCCGACGAACTTCCTGAGTGCCCGCATTGCGGCTGTTTCATCGCGCTGTAGAGGTCGGCTGATGTTGTTTTGGTTCATCGGCACGTCGGTTGCATCGGTGTGGAGTGTTTTTCGTGACCCAAAGTTTGCCTATCGCTGGGTGATTGTTGGGGCGCTCATACCCGTGTTTAGCGTTGTGACCGTGGTGGGGTTCCTGGTTGCCGTAATGCTGTTGACGATCGGCGAAAATGTCAGCAAGAAGGCATTCAGAAAGAACTTTCTGGCCCTGACAATCGGTCTTTTTATGCATCTGGTCTTCGATGGAGCGTTTCTGAGCACCAAAATGTTTTGGTGGCCGCTAGCCGGCCTCTCTCTAGATGGGTACGCAATACCGCTCGTAGAACGCGGTTTTCTAAATATTCCTTTTGAAATTGTTGGTGTAGGTCTCATTCTGTGGACGAAAAAGCAGATCAAACCCATACTCTGAGCCATTTCTAGAGTTTTATACATCTGAGAAGGCATACGAACATTTGTTCGCAGAAGTTAGTGAGAATTACTTTTGAGGGGTAAACTATTTTTACCCCACGAAAGCGAGATTTTATCCCTTCGTACCCCAACCGTTTACCCCTCATTCGCCGCGTATTTACGGCAGTTCTGCTCTTCGGCTTTATGTCTGGCACATTGGCTATGGCCGAATCCATCCAATTTGACGCCAGCGTCCCCTTGGAGAGTCAGGCGATTACTCAAAGCGTCTCAGAAGGGCTTGCATCGCTGGTGATTACTGATGGACCGGACTTCGTGCCTCCAATGCCATATGGTTCGCTATGTCCACAGTGGTACGACCTGGCAATGCAGTATTTTTCTCCGGCCGAGTGGAACACCATTGACTTCTTGCTCAACCGTGAATCTCGATGCAACGTGTTGGCATTTAATCCTCAGGACACAAATGGCAAGCCGAGTTATTCGCTCTTTCAGATCAATGCCTTTTGGTGCAGCCCGAGCAAGCACCACGAACAGGGTTTCTTGCAGGAACACGGGGTTCTGACCACATGCGAAGAGCTCTTTGAACCAGAAACCCAATTTAGGGCCGCTCGCGCTATCTACGTAGAGGGCCTCGTGCGTCACGGCAGGGGCTGGCGATCATGGGGAGATTACCCCGAGACCCGCTGATGTTTCAGTTCGGGCTTCCAGCACAGAAAGTGCAATGAGCGCACCAATTACAAAACTTGCTCCGATCACGCGATTGACAGTGAGGTCTTCGCCGAGGAATATGACACCCGCCGCAATAGCCAGCACTGGTTCGAGAGTTGTGAGCACCGAAACCATACTTGGACCAACACGTTTGAGGCCAGCGAACCCCGCAAGAATCGGCGTGACGGTTCCAAAAACCACTAGCCCCGCGATGTAGAGCCATGCGACTGAATCGTGGGGGAATTCTGAAGTTAATGAACCTGGCGAAGTTGTAACCAAAAACCAGTACGAGATTGCTCCGCCCGCATTAACAAGAACGACGCTCGTAATGACATCGGTTTGTTCGAGCGAATGCGAAAGTCCCAAAAGATAGATCGTAAAGAAAACTGCAGAGAGCAAAACGAGTGCGACCGCGCTCATGCTCGCATCCCCAATTTGTCCGACAGTGATGAACACTCCGATCATCGTAAAAACCAACGAGATCAGAACATTTTTGCTTGGTCGTTTCTTCCAGATAATCCAAGATCCAAAAACGATAAATAATGGGTTTGCATAAAACAGCACAATTGCTAGCCCGGTATCGATGTCGTTGATTGCAATGAAGTATGTGAGCGAGATACCCATGATGCAGACGCCCCACAACAGCAACTTTGCCGTGTTTTTAAGGCTTGGCCATGGAGTATTGCGCACCATTACGACACGAATGACAAACATCAGCAATGTGGCAAGTGCGAAGCGGACGCTCATCACGCCCATGGCATTGGTGTCGTGTGCATACAGCTTCTTCGTGAAAGTAGGCACTGTCGCAAAACCGGTGCTGGAGAGAAACACAAACAACGTTCCGACAACGCGTTGATTTTTTGGCACCTAGTGAATCTAGTTGAGTGCAAGTAAAAGTGAAGTGACGGTGAGTCGATCTATAAGCGGGGTTCTGTAGTCGTCGCAATTTCTCGCGCCAACCGATGACCATCCCTCTGTGCAACCTACCCGAGAGTTGTTGACTACAAGTAGTCAACGAACGGACCGTTCATGCTCTCTGCATGGTCTTGCTTCGAGTGTTGATACCAAGCCGCACAAATTGCTTCGTACGCTGGTGCGCTCTTACCGCACCGTTTCAGCCTTACCTGTGACGATGACCTTGCGGTCACTGCCCATCGGCGGTTTGTTCTCTGTTGCACCATTCGTCAAGTCGCCCCGACCTGGCTCTCGCCAGCACTCTGTCCTGTGAAGCCCCGACTTTCCTCAGCCAAACATTGCAAGCAATATCTAGCCGCGATCATCCGAACGACTCACCGTCGAGGTTGAGTCTACGGGCGGGAAAAATGGTGCTGTGGACGAGATTATTTAGCAGGAGATCTCGTCATAGACGAGACCATTCAAACTCGGGGTTTCCATTGAAAGGCTTGTCTTTACACCTTCCGAATTTGGTGCACCAAGTGAAAGCTGAATGCTGGAAAGACTGCCAAATGCTGAAGGCACTGACGCAACCTTTGCCTTGCCGGTTGCTTCATCGGTGCTTGGGCCGATAGCCAGGTAGCCAGGGTTGAGTACTTGTGCAAGTACAACTGCGTGACGGGCTTCGTCTTGACCAACACGCATTGCGCTGCCACGAAGTTTTGGTTCAGCCAATAGAGCAACAACACCTTGGTATGTCTGTGCAGCCAAGTTTTCAAGTGCATGTGCGAGCGTTACTACATCTCGTGCAGCATCGGCATTGCCGTCAGCGGTAATCAGTTTGAGCGCTGGGTCAACATAGAGATTGTTGACACGTGTGTTGGCGCACTCGTGGGCCTTGCCGCCGTAGCCAACGACCAGTGCGTTGATTGCTGCGGCATGACTGATGTGATCATCGCGAAAGCGCTTGACTGCATCCTTGAGCGATGCATATTCGCCTGTGAGGAGTCCGCCATCCAGCACCTGTGTATATGTATCGATTGCGTTGTACTCGAGTGATGCTGCTGTGCGCAACAACACGGTGTCAGAGATAACGACTTGACCAAGAGCGGTAGTTGGGGGCACTGTGCCAGCACTCGCAATGTTTGAGCTTTCGACTACACCAGATTGTGCGCCGCATGCAGCAAGAAATGTGATGCCAGCGATAGAGAGCCCACTGATCTTGAGCAGTTCGCGGCGAGTCAAGTTGTTGAAGTCGTTCACGGTGCCACCGTCGTTTCTGTGGTCGTTGCCGCAGGTGCAGCATTTGGTGCGAGTGAGCTTGCTGCGCTGTTAAGAGCGCTACTGAGACTTAGGTTTGGAAGAGTGCCGAACACTGCGGCATGGCGTGCTTCGACAGTAATGATCGAGGCAACGAGTGTTGCGCCGTCTAAGCCTTGGAGGCTGGAAAGAATGTCGGTGTGTGTTGCAACCATCGTGTTTTCTACCGACTGCAGTACTCGGCTCATCGCCTGAGCAGAAGTCAATTGACCGGCGTAAGTCGAAAACAGTGCTTCGTTGCGAGTATTGCTTGCTTCTTTGCCAAGCAATCCATTGAGCGATTGTGCGTATGCCTTGTGATGCTCGGAAAACATTTGCATCATCAACTTTTCGTCGGCTGAGAGCATTCCTGAGTCGATCGCTTTGAGATAAAGATCATGCACCGACAATTCGGCTGACAGGGCAAAGTCCAACAGTTGCTTGTCGGCGGTTGTTGGCATCTTGGTTGGCGCTGATGGTGCAGCTGCCGAAGTTTTTGTTGTCACTCGTGTTTCCTTTTTTTGGGGCGATAACAATCTAGAAGTCAAGCCCCGATAGTTCGGGTATCCAACCACTAGAGCGCTGAACTGCTTCATTCCACTGGGCTCTATTGAGTATTGAATTGGGCTGCACAACCGAGGCTGGCTTCCAAGTAGAGCAGGCTTCTTCAAGGGATTTCCATGTTCCGACGGCCACGCCAGCCAAAAATGCTGCGCCAAGCGTGGTGGCCTCGGTGACGGGAGACACCTCGATAGGTCGTTGCGTCGCATTGGCAAGCGCCTGGACGAAGGTGGGATTTTTGCTCATGCCGCCGTCAATACGCAATGTGTCAATTGGTAAACCTGAGTCGGCAATGGTCGCTTCCATCAGGTCGGCTCCACGATGCGCAATGCCCTCGAGCACTGCACGAACAACATGGGCTCGCGTTGTGCCGCGTGTAATGCCAATCAGGGTTCCTCGTGCGCCGTAATCCCACTTTGGTGTGCCAAGACCTAATAGCGCGGGAACATACACAACACCATCTGTTGTTTCTACTTGTGATGCGACTTCGTGACTTTGTTGCGGCGTGTCGATGAGTTGCATGTCGCTGCACAGCCACTCGATGTTGGTGCCAGCAGAAAGCATGATTGCTTCCGCACCCCAGGTGATGCCAGTTGCATCGCTAAATGCAACGATCGGAAACGTGCCGCCCGATGAGCGACGATTCTCGCTCGGTGGGATAGTGCCGGTAACTGTGTCGAGCATGCCTCCAGTGCCAAACGTGATTTTGGTTTTGCCCGGCGTGATGCAGCCTTGGCCAACAAGAGAACCCTGTTGGTCACCAACCAAACTCGCTATTGGTGGAGCGCCTGGCAACGCAGTCGCATTGTCAACCACACCAGAGGAGCGCACAATCGTCGGCATCATCTCAATGTCAATACCAAAAATGTCGAGAATCCGTGGCGACCACGATTGGTCTTGCAGTGTCCATAGACCTGTCACTGCTGCATTGGTGTCGTCGGTAACGAAAAGTTGACCTTGTGAGAGCACAAACGCGACCCAAGTGTCAACCGTTCCGATACAGATTTTTGCGTTGGACGGAATCAAATAGTTTTTTAGCATCCACGATGCCTTCGTTGCGGTTTGGTTTGGAGCCAAATACAAACCATGTTCTGCGCGTGCTGTGATGCACTCGATAACGGTGCGCAAATCCTGCCAACCGAGCGCTGGACCGATTGGGATTCCCGTGTTCTTGTCCCATGCCACACAGGATGCTCGCTGATTGGTGATGCCAACAGCATCTACTTTTCCTGCTGCACCGAGTGAGGCATTGGCAACTCTCAACACCGCATCACGCATTGAGGTTGCGTCAAACTCAACAAGACCAGGAACGGGAGAGATTGGTGCGAGAGATTCGTAGAAGAGATGCTCGACGTTGCCAGTTGACCGCACTACTGCTGCGCGAAGTCCGCTGGTGCCGACATCAATAACGAGAATGCTCATGGCCAGACCGGCTTTCGCTTGCTGGTGTCTGTGTTGGGGTTGAACCCAAGTTTGCCTGGGTTGAAAATGTTGCGTGGGTCGAGTGTGTTTTTGATCGACTGCAAAACATCCATGCCGGTGCCGAGCGACTCGGGCAAAAAGCGTCCGCGATTGAGACCAACGCCGTGATGGTGTGAAACATTTGCGCCACTCTCGAGAGCGGAGCGTTGACACGCGTTCCACAACTGCACATATCGCTGTTCAAATTCGGATGTTGGCTTTGCTGCAAATGTGAAATAGAGACATGCACCATCGAGGTAGCTGTGCGATAAGTGGCACGTAGCGCTCACAGCACCTTCAACTGCCATGAGCGAAGCACGAACATTTGTAAAAATTGCTTCAAGCGCGCTCCATTGAGCAGCAACTTCCATGGTGTCAACGATGAAGCCGCGACGAGTTGCTTCTTGCAGCCCGCTTGTGTTGTTGCGGTGATGCATCCACTTTTCAACCAATTCAACATCGCCAACTTGGGCACCATTGGCCATCGCAGCGTCGTGCACTATCGACAGCGTTGCAGCCACAATGCGCTCGTCGCCTTCGTCGAGTACGAGAAGCGTGCATTGCTTGCCGTCGGTGCCATGTGATCGTTTTGATTCGTCGGCATCGTACAAACGCAACACAGCAGGAGTTGCCCCGTGTTGCACTGCCGCTCGACACGTATTGATGCCGTCAACAAACGATGGAAAAAGGTAAGCGGCGCGTTGTTGGGAGGTTGGCAACGGGTGCGAGCGCAGCCAAATTCGAGTAATCACACCGAGTGTTCCTTCGCTACCTACAAAGAGCGAAGTGAGATCTGGGCCATTGGCCCCTGCTGGTTCGGTGCCGGTGTAAACAACCGTGCCGTTTGCGAGCACAACTTCAAGACCAACAACCATGTCTTCAATTTTTCCGTAGCGTGTCGAATACTGACCGGCACCTCGACACGCGACCCATCCGCCCACGGTTGAGATATCGAACGACTGTGGAAAGTGCCCAACAGTGACACCATGTTTGTCGCGCAATTCGTTTTCAAAATCCGGACCAAACATGCCAGGTAGAACTTCGACAACACCCGACACTTTGTCAACGCTGATGATGCTCGCAAGCAAGCAGGTGTCAAGCACAACGCCGCCATAAACGGGAATTGCTGCACCACAGACTCCACTGCGCCCTGCAGAGACGGTGAGTGGGATTCGATTATCGTTGCACAGTTCGACGATTGACACAACTTGCTCAGTAGATGTCGGCCGACAGATTGCGTGGGGCTTGCGTGGAGTTTTGCCCTGCATAGCCCAGTGCATTGCAAGTGGCCACCAGTCGCGACCGTGGTCGGCTAAATCTTGATCCTCGGTTGATACTGCACAGATCGTTGCGAGTTGTTTGATGAGGTTTGGCGAAAGATTTTCGGTAGGGACTTCAGTGAAGCGTTCTTCAATCGGTGAAGATTGACCCACAAACTCAATTGGATCTGTCGCTTGTGTCATGATGCCCTAACTGATCGTAGTTGACTGAACGAATTCGGCTTCACTGACCATCGCGGCATCAAGCTCGCGAGCACACGATTCAGTGAACTCGTCTACTTGTTTCGTGATTTCGGTCAATGACCACTTCAGTTCTGGCGCGATCAACTCGGCAACGCTGCGAGCGCTTGCAAGCGCGGCTGGTCGGTTGATGATGCGTGCTCGTGTGCGTCGAGTGAGCACATCATCGAGCGTGCGGGCCATTTCGTTGCGCACAGCAAAAATGGCCTCGGCTTTGCTATAGGGGAGTCCACTGATGAGTGGCTCGCTCAGTCGCGGGTCTTGTGTAACGAGTTCATTGATCCGTGTGAACTCCGCACCAAATCTCTCGACAAGGCTGGCATCTTTACCGCTCAGCATCGATTGGCGAAATCCGCGAGCGCCAACGAAGGCCAAGCGTTTTGTGCGGCAGCGTGCATTGTTGCCGAGTTGCTTACATGCCGCGTCAACTGCGTGCTCTGCCATTTTGCGATAGGTCGTGAGCTTGCCACCAGTGATCGAGATCATTCCAGCGTCAGAGATGCGCACCTGATGTTTGCGCGAGAGATCGCTCGTTTTTCCCTTCGCAGTCGTGCCATCGGTGTTGCGTACTAGTGGACGCAGACCCGACCACACTGCAGTGATGTCATCGCGGGTGATGTTTGTGTTGATGGCAGCGTTGAGTGCGGTGAGCACGTAGTCAATATCGTCGGTGGAGCATTGCGACTCATCTACACCGCCAACAAAATCAGTGTCGGTGGTGCCGATATAGGTGTATTGGTATGTGCCGTCGTGATTCGAAATCCATGGCACAACAAAGAGGCTTCGCTTGTCTACTTTGACGGGAATAACTACTGCGATGTCGTTGCGCACCATCTTCCAAGGAATGGTGATGTGGATGCCCTTGGCAGGACGAATGCTGTTGGGGTGAATGCCCTCATCGGTCTCGCGAACGTTGTCGGCCCACACGCCGGCAGCGTTGATAACGCAGCGAGCCTGAATTTCGAAGGGTTCGCTACCGAGTGGGTGAACGAGTGCACCACTGACTTTGCCAGAATCATCATGCAAAATTTTGGCAACTGGACACTGGTTAGCAATGACGGCTCCGTGTTGCGCAGCAGTACGAGCAACCGTCACGCAAAGTCGCGCATCATCTGCTGCCGCGTCGTAGTACAGATACGCCGACGACATTCTGTCTGTATTAATGGTTGGCAAGTGCGCATTTGCCTGTGTGGCTTTGAGGCGCTTATGCAATTTGCCAATGCGCCAGCCACCAGTGACGTCATACATCCACAACGCACTACCGAGTGCACGTGCAATCTTTTTAGAAATCACTCCATCTCGAGAAAGTATTGGGATCATGAAAGGCAAGATTTGAACGAGATGGGGTGCATTGCGTCGTAAGCGTTGACGTTCGTGGAGCGCTTCGTACACCAGGCCAACTTCGCCTTGTTGTAGATAGCGCAAACCTCCGTGGATGAGCTTGCTGCTCTTTGAAGATGTTCCTGATGCGAAATCGTCTCGCTCGACAAGGGCAGTGCGCAGACCGCGGGAAGCAGCATCGAGAGCAACCCCAACACCTGTAATGCCTCCACCCACAACCAGCACATCGAACTGCTCGGTACGAAGTTGATCCAGATTGAGTTGTCGGTCAAAGCTCACGGCGAAAGCCTAAATCAAGGGGACTAGACGCCCGCTACCCAAATGGCCTCAACAGCAGCAATTTGCCATAAGTCACAACAATTGTTAGTTAGCAAGACTTGCAAATTAGGTTCGAACTGAGTTATTCTCATTTCCATGCATTCACCAGCCGAGTTGGCCACACAATTTCGTTCGATGGGCCGCAAGCTCACTCCGCAACGACAGTTGATTTTTTCGTTATTGCACAACAACGAAACTCATCCAACAGCCGAAAACTTGTACGGCATCGCAAGTGCTCAGATGCCCGGAATTTCGCTTCGTACGGTGTATCAGACGCTCAATGAACTCGCCGAGATGGGCGAGTTGCAGTTGATCGATCTTGGTGAGGGCGGCATGCGCTTCGACCCCAATGTTGACGATCATCATCACGCCGTATGTAGCGCTTGCGGCAAGATTCGCGATGTGCATGTAAAGGGTGCTGCTGCACTCAAGCCAAATGATGCGGGCGACTTCATGGTTTCTGACGTAGGCGTCGTGTTTAGAGGCAAGTGCTCGGACTGCGAGTCACGCACCGCAAAAAGATCTCCTGTTCTGCAGGCGAAAGTAAGCAAGAAATAGCAATAAGAAAATACGAATAAACAAAGTCCAACAACAAAACAGAAAGCGAGAAACATCATGGCCGGATTAAATGGCACAAAAACACATGAGAATCTCAAGGAAGCGTTTGCTGGCGAGAGCCAAGCCAATCGCCGCTACTTGTGGTTCGCACAGAAGGCAGACATCGAAGGTCTTCCAGACGTTGCATCGTTGTTCAAAAACGTTGCAGACGGCGAGACCGGTCACGCACACGGACACCTTGAGTACCTCGCCGAAGTTGGCGACCCTGCTTCTGGTGAGCCAATTGGTGACACCGAGCAAAACCTCAAAGCGTCAATCGCTGGTGAGACCTACGAGTACACACAGATGTACCCAGGCTTCGCCAAGACTGCCCGCGATGAAGGTTTTTCGGAAATCGCCGAGTGGTTCGAGACACTTGCACGCGCCGAGAAGAGTCACGCTGGTCGTTTCTCTGACGGGCTCAAGAGCCTCGCTTAAGCAATTTATTGCTGTTCGCAGCGAGTGGCTGTGTGCACCGACGCACAGCCACTCAATGCAAGTTTTTCGATGTTAATTCACTCAATTTTTTGAAGGCTCCCCAATGACAATCACATACGATCCCAACCACCCGATGTACCTCGACGAGGCCGACACCCGTCACGAGCTCGAGCGTGTGTACGACCTCTGTCATGGATGTCGTTTGTGTTTCAAATTTTGCCCCTCATTTCCAACTCTCTTTTCTTACATTGATGTTCACGACGACCAAGATGCTGGCAAGATGACACCAGCACAGCAAGATCATGTGATTGACGAATGTTTCCAATGCAAATTGTGTTACATCAATTGCCCTTATACGCCAAACCAGCATGAATGGGCTCTCGACTTTCCACGACTGATGCTGCGCGCAGACGCAATGCGTCGCGAAAATGGGCAGATGTCGGTGCGTAACAAACTGACCACAGCGGTGATGGGTCGCACTGATGCGATTGGCAAAGTAGCCACGTCGATGGGCGTAGTGACCAACCTCGTGATGGGTGCAAAACCTGGTTCAGTAGTGCGGAAAATTGTTGAAAAAACTGCCGGTATTTCAAGTGTCCGTATGTTGCCACCATTTGCACGCAGTCGCTTTTCGACATGGTTCAAAAACCGACCAAAGACAACAATGCTCAACCGCCAAGGCAAAGTCGCATTGTTCCCTACATGCTTGGTTGAGTACCAGGATCCAGCAATTGGTCAAGATCTCATCAAGGTGTACGAGCGAAATGGTGTTGAGTGTTCGCTCGTGGGAGATGTGGCATGTTGTGGCGCTCCGTTCTTGCATAGTGGCGATGTCGACAGCTTTACCAGGGTTGCAAAAGACAACGTCAAAATGTTGGCGGACGAAGTGCGTGCCGGCAACGAGATTGTTGTTCCACAACCAACATGTGGGTATGTACTGAAGAAGGATTATCTTGACTATGTAGGCGGCGCCGACGCAACGCTTGTTGCTGAGAATACGTATGACGCAGCCGAGTATCTGATTCGATTGCACAAAACTGAGGGCAAATCGCTTGATCTCAATTTCACTGGTGAAATTCCAGAGACAATTACATATCACACGCCATGTCACTTGCGTGCTCAAAACATTGGGCTCAAGAGTCGCGACTTGATGAAGCTCACTGGGGCGAAGATCAAGCTCGTGCAGCAGTGCAGTGGCATCGATGGCATGTGGGGTCTGCGTGCAGAAAATGCCCACTTATCAATTCCGATCGCCGAAAAGTTAGGTCAAATGATCAACGATGCACAGGGAGACGTAGTGACAGGCGACTGCCACTTGGCAAACACCGCAATCAACGAACAAACAGGCAAGCAAGCAGTGCACCCGCTGCAAGTTGTGGCGCGCGCTTACGGCATACAACCAGAGGAGAAGAAGTAATGATGGCTACATCCCGCAAGTTGCAACTCACCGACATATTGGACCTCCGTGCGTACGAGCGCATTCGCGATGAGCGTCGAGAAGAGATCATCGAAATCAAGCGCCGGCGTCGAGTGCAGCTCGGCACTGTGGTCACACTGATGTTTGAAAACCGAGCAACAATGCAGTCTCAAATTCATGAAATGATGCGCGCCGAGAAAGTTGTTCGCGACGAACAGATCCTTGAAGAGTTACACGCATACAACCCGTTGATCCCTGAAGCAGGACAACTTTCAGCCACCTTGTTTATTGAACTCACAACGCCAGAGCAGATGCTTGAGTGGCTGCCAAAGCTCGTCAATATCGAGAGTTCAATCGGCATTCGATTGAGTGACGGTTCGACAGTCATGTCGATCACGGAAGAAGGTCATGCCGAAACTTTGACGCGCGACAACGTGACTGCTGCCGTTCACTACATCCGTTTCGAATTTACGCCACAACAAGTTGAAGCATTTGCTTCTGGTGAGGTAGAGATTCTTTGCGTGCATCCTGCTTATGTAGAGGTTGCTATCTTGCCCCAGTTTGTGTCTGACGAATTGCTCACCGATCTTCGCGATTAATTTGTAGGGACACCTCTGACCCTTATTTTCTAAAGGTATTGCAGATTCATGTATCCAATTTGGATTGGCATGGTCGCGTCCTTCCGTTCTACAGTCATGCCTAGGAAAATTGTGCTCAGTGTTGAGCGCGAGGGGGGCCTGAATGTCGTTAGCAGATGTGGTTTGGAGATCAAAGGGCGCTTGCCAAGGGCTGGACGCCGAAATTTTCTATCCAGACAATGAAGATCATGCTGACTTTGCTATTTCGGTGTGTTCTGAGTGCGAGGTTCGCATAGCGTGTTTGGATTATGCGCTTGATAATCGTGAACAACAGGGAATCTGGGGTGCAACCACAGCCCGCGACAGACGGCGGATGTTGCGCCAACGTAAACAAACCGCATAACGAGGAAGCGCGATGAGCGCAATCGATCGCATTGGCGGATGGTCGCAACTGCTCGCAACGTTGTTGCGTGGCGAAGACTTGCCAGCCAACGATGCACAAGTTGCAATGAATGCCGTGTTGCTGGGTGAGGCATCATCTGCGCAAATCGCCGCATTTGTGATGGCGCTTCGTTCAAAAGGAGAGACAGCCGACGAACTGCAAGGCATGTTGGCAGCGGTGCTTGACGCATCCGAGTCTGTGCCATTGAGCGCAAAGTTGTCATCGCATGCAATTGACATTGTCGGCACTGGTGGCGACAAATCGCACTCGGTCAACATTTCAACTATGGCCGCCTTCGTTGTTGCAGGTGCCGGTGTACCTGTTTGCAAACACGGCAACCGTGCAGCATCTTCGCAGTGTGGAACTGCAGATGTGCTTGAGGCTCTAGGCGTCAAGATCGATCTGAACGGAGAGGGGGTTGCGCAGTGCGTAGAACAGGCAGGTATGGGTTTTTGCTTCGCACCAAAATTCCATCCAGCATTTCGACACGCCGGGCCAACGCGAAAAGAATTAGGTGTTCCAACCGCATTCAATTTGCTTGGCCCAATGGCTAACCCGGCACAAGTTGGCTACATGGTGGTTGGGGTGGGCGATCCGAGCATGGCGCACAAGATGGCGCACGCAATTGCTGGACGCGGCGTGCAACGGGCATGGGTAGTGCACGGTCATGGTGGGTTGGATGAGTTGTCGCTGAGTGGAGAATGCGCAGTCGTCGAGATGAATCAGGGCAACCTGTCTGAATTTGTGCTCAACGCAAAAGATTTTGGTCTACAGCCAGCCGACGTCACGGCGGTACGTGGTGGAGACCCAGCACACAATGCTCAAGTGATTCGTGACACATTTACCGGCACACGTGGTGCGGTTCGCGACATTGTTGTGTTTAACGCCGCAGCAGGTTTGGTAGTTGCTGGTGTCGCTGCGCACATGGCGGATGGAATTGAGCGCGCGCAAGCAAGTATCGATTCGGGTGCAGCAAACAATGTCGTCGACGTACTCATAAAAATTAGTAACTCTGTGGCAAAATAGTTGGCCATGAGTCAAGCATCTTTTTTTGTTCGCGTGCCTGCGAGCTCGGCCAATCTTGGTCCTGGCTTTGACGCGCTCGGTATGGCGCTCTCGGTGCATCTCGAGATGGGTCCTGTAATCAATGGAGTGATTCCGGCTGGTGCAAAAATGATCGACGAGTATCACCCAGGCCATATTGCTTTTCGTAGTTATGGCGGCGTTGGTGATGTGTGGGTGCGCTCCAAAATCCCTATGGGACGCGGACTTGGTTTTAGTGGTGCCGCTCGGGTGGCCGGCGTGGTTGCGGCTCATGCTCAGAAGCATGGGGTGAGCAACGATGCTCTCAATGCTGCACGCAAAGATTTGCTTCATGCAAGTACGCAACTTGAAGGTCATCCAGACAACGTTGCGGCCTCGCTAGTTGGCGGTGTCACTGCTAGCGCTTCGGGTGAAGTGGTGCGTGTGCCTCTTGCTCTCGATCCGACAATTCTCGCGTGGGTGCCCGACACACAGACCAGCACCGAAAAATCACGTACGGCATTATCCAGCACACTGTCGCTGAGCGATGCAGTGGTCAACATCGGTCATACAGCATTGCTTTTGGGTGCACTCTCTACTGGTGATGTTGCGTTGCTGCGCATCGCAACACAAGATCGCATTCATCAAGACATTCGTTTGGCAAATGCACCAGGATCCAAGGCTGCACTTGATGCAGCCTTGAGTACCAATGCTTGGTGCGCATGGTTGTCTGGTTCGGGGCCGACAGTAGCGGTCATGTGTGCCAAATCTGATGCGAAGCAGATCGCTTCGCAATTACCTCAGTCTGGTGATGTACTCGAGTTGACGATCGATCAACACGGCGCAGTAATTATCTAGAGATTTGGATCGACGAGTACTCGGCCTTGCATCTTGCCGGCAAGAATATTGTCGAGTTGCGCAGGTAGTTCTGCAAGGCCAATAACTTGCGCGTGTTCGGTGTCGAGCCACGAAGGACGCAAGTCGGTCGCAATGCGTGTCCACATGGCGCGACGGATGGCGATGGGTGTTTGCACACTGTCGATTCCGAGCAGATTGACGCCGCGCAAAATAAACGGCAACACTGTCGTTGCTAGTCCATTGCCACCAGTAAGGCCGCTTGCCGCAACCGATGCTCCGTAGTTGAGAGTGCGCAATACGTAGGCGAGTGTTGATCCACCGACACAGTCAACTGATCCTGCCCAACGCTCTCGCTCGAGAGGCTTTGCAGATTCGGCACTTGTTTCTTCGCGCAAAATAATGTCCGATGCACCAATCGACTTCAGCCAATCGCTCGATGCTGCTTTGCCAGTGGATGCAACAACTTCGTAGCCACGTGCCGCCAACATGCCAACTGCAACTGAACCGACACCACCCGTTGCGCCAGTAACTAAAACTGGGCCAGAGCCAACAGTCAATCCAGCACGCTCAAGCGCGTCCACAGAAAGCGCTGCAGTAAAGCCAGCGGTTCCGATCATCATTGCAGTGCGAGGGGTCATGCCGGCTGGCAAAGCAACCAACCATTGCGCTGGTATGCGAGCAAGAGCGCTGTATCCGCCATGGCGTGCAACACCAATGTCGTAACCATGAGCGATGACTTGAGTGCCAACTGCAAAATCGGGGCTTGCCGACTCAACTACGGTGCCCGCAAGATCCACTCCTGCAATCAACGGATCGATGCGTGCAACTCGACCCTTTTCGCTAGTCGCTAGACCGTCTTTGTAGTTGATGCACGAGTACTCCACGGCAATCAGCACATCGCCTTCACCCAAATCGTCTACCGACACGTCGGTGATCTGTTGCGTCCATACGTCGTTGATCTTGCCGACAGTAAATGCGCGGGATGTTGTTGGGTTGCTCATGAATGTGGGCCCTTCGGGTTATGAGTATAAATGTCTACCGCTACCACTTGAAGCATTGACGATTGGTGCGCTAAACAGTGCAATGATGAATCTATGCGCCAAGTAAACACGGTTGTCGTTGAAGGTATCTCATTAGATATCGACCTACGAGGGAGTGGATTGCCGATCTTGGTGATTCATGGCTGGTCCGCAGATCATCGTTACATGGCTGCCGATCTTGAGTCAAACTTTGATTCGACATCGCCTTGGCAACGAATTTATTTTGATCTGCCGGGACACGGCAAGACAATCGCGCCTGACTGGCTCCACGATCAATCACAGATGTTTAACATCTTGCTTCAGGTCATTGAGCAAGTGCTTGGCACGCAGAAATTTGCAGTCGTCGGCAACTCGTATGGCGGATATCTTGCACTTGGTCTCGCCAGAACTATTCCCGAACAACTACTTGGCGTGGCTCTCTTGGTTCCTGATTTGCCAGATGATTCAAATAATCGCGATGTTCCGCCAGTTCAGATCATCGTTGAGGATGCAAATATCTTTACTGACTTGCAAGATGATGAACAGTGGATTCCTAATGGGGTTGTGGAGCACAGTCAATATGCTCTGGATCAGATTCGCGAGTTTGACATGCCTGGATACCGCGCATCAGATGATGCGCTTCTTGAGCGACTAAACAAAAACTATCTTTTACCCAAAGAGATTAGGTATTCCAAAACTCCATTCAGTCAACCAAGCCTGATCGCTCTCGGACATCAGGATGCGACGGTGGGTTACGAGCGGCAGTTGCAGTTACTCCCCGAATTCCCTCGTGCCACCCTGGCCGTTGTCGACATGGCAGGGCACTATTTGGGCCGAGTAGAAAGACCCAAAGTCTTTAATGCCCTTGTACGCGACTGGCTCGAACGGGTCGAAATCTCGCTCAAATAGCCATCTCGTTATCTTTGTAACACCCATTGTGCAAACTTCACTTTGTACGTAGTTGGCGTACACATGCAATTCAACTTACATATTTTCCCACAGAAGCCGTAGGCCACAGTCAGATTCCCTAGTTGAAATAAGGAGCACAAGATGAGCGAAACGAATCAACCCCAACAACCACTGGTGATCAGTTGCGATACCTGCGTCATGCAAAAGACATCGGCATGCGACGACTGTTTGATGTCATTTTTGTGTGGCGACCCGCATGAAACAGCCGTTGTCTTTGATCTTGCCGAGCAGCGGGCAGTTCGTCTGCTCGCAAATGCCGGAATGGTGCCTACGCTTCGGCATCGTGCGGTTATCTAAAAAATCACCCAAGTTTGACGTTGCCGACCGCGCTGCCTGCGTGGCCTACACCGATCACATACTGTCCATCGGAACATCGGGCGGATTGGATCGCGTAGGTGTTGCTCCAGCACAAGTGATGCAACGGGCGCACCAAGCACTTGTCGAGCGCAAGGCAGCGGGTTTGCACGACACGATGCAGTTCACGTATCGCAATCCTGCAAGATCAACCGATCCTCAATCTGCTGTCGCTGATGCCAAAGCAATGATCGTTGGTGCGTACTCGTATGCGTCACCATTGCCAGATCCACAGTCGCGTCCAAGCGCACGTGTCGCGCGATATGCGTGGACCGAATATTACGAATCGCTCAAAGTCGGCTTGTTCGCGATGCGAGACGAGTTGCGTGCAGATGGCTTTAAGGCAGTTGTGTTTGCCGACGACAACTCGATGGTCGATCGTGAGGCCGCGTACTTGGCCGGTCTTGGTTGGTTTGGCAAAAATGCAAATGTACTTATTGAAGGTGCCGGCAGTTTCTTTGTGTTGGGCAGCGTGATCACGACTGCACCGCTCATGATTAATGACAAACCAGTTGCCGACGGATGTGGTGCGTGTCGGCGATGTATTGATGCTTGTCCGACGGGTGCGATTATCGAGCCAGGCACCGTTGATGCTGCCAAATGTCTCGCGTGGCTGATTCAAAAACCTGGCATCTTCGATCGCAAGTACAGAGAGGCCTTGGGTGACCGAATCTATGGTTGTGATGATTGCCAAGAAGTGTGTCCGCCGACAATTCGGTTGAGTTTGTCAAAACCGCTTCGAGATGATGCACGGCCATGGATCAACGTGCTTGAGTTGCTCGATATGGACGACGAAACACTGCTTGCACGTGTTGACCAGTGGTACATTGCCGAGCGCAATCCAGATTGGGTGCGACGCAACGCATTGCTTGTACTTGGCAACATTGGCGAAGGCACTGATGCAAGAGTGGTGAGCACTATCGCTAGGTTTATTGAGCATCCAGACCCGATGTTGCGTGCCCATGCAGTTTGGTCGGCTGCGCGACTCAACTTATTCAGTTTGATTCCCATGCACGACACAGCACCATTGGTGGTTGACGAATTGCAAAACTTACCGTTGGCCCGACAGCAAGCGATCTAGATTGGGTGTTGCTACACCATGAAACATTTACTTGTCACCAATGATTTCCCTCCAAAAGTAGGTGGAATCCAAAACTTGTTGTGGGAGTGGTGGAGGCGTTTACCGCCTGATTCGTTTGCGGTATTGACATCACCACATGCCGGTGCCGAAAGCTTTGATACCGCTCAGGCATTCGAGATCAGAAGAGTGCGCGAGCCATGGTTATTGCCGCATCCGTTTATGGTGAGGCGCATAAATAGAATGGCTCGAGAGATCGGTGCCGACTTTGTTGTGCTCGACCCTGCAGTGCCTCTTGGCATTGTTGGACCAAGACTTGAGTTGCCCTACATGGTCGTGTTGCATGGGGCGGAAGTGACAGTGCCTGGAAGATTGCCATTGTCGAGACTCGTGTTGTCGCGCGTACTCAAAAATGCAAGTCACATCATCGCTGCTGGCGAGTATCCGGCCGCAGAAGCTCGTCGCGCTGGTGGAGACTCGCTGCCGATCACAGTGATTCCTCCTGGCGTAGACACGCAACGATTTCGTCCGTTGAGTAATGACGAGCGAATCTCGGCACGGCGCGAGTTTGATGTGAGCGATGATGCCGAACTGATCGTAGGTGTCAGTCGGTTGGTGCCGCGCAAAGGTTTCGACACGCTTATCGAAGTTGCGGCAGCACTTCGCACCAGTCGACCTCGCTTGCAAGTGCTCATCGGTGGTGGTGGTCGCGATGCGGATCGGTTGCAAAAACTTATTGACAAACTCGGTGCGCCAGTGCGAATGCTTGGTCGCGTTACTGACGAACAGTTGCCACTGTTGTACGGATGTGCTGATGTTTCGGCGATGTTGTGTAGGTCGCGGTGGGGTGGGCTCGAACAAGAAGGATTTGGCATTGTGTTTTCGGAAGCCGCATCGTGTGGTGTGCCTCAAGTAGCAGGCAAGAGCGGTGGTGCGGCAGACGCAGTACTAGACGGCCTCACTGGCAAGGTCGTGCAAAACCCAAGTGATGTCGCTCAAGTGGCAAGCACCGTTTCCCAGTTGCTCGATGATGCATTCTTGCGAAGTTTGATGGGTGTTGCATCGCGAGAGCGTGCGCTAAACACCTTTGATTACGACGTGCTAACAAAATCATTGGCGCAAGTGCTTACAGTGGATGCACGATGAAGAACCTGCCACGAATCAATATATTTTTAACATCACTGTTTTTGGTCGCAACTGTGGTTGCCGCAGTTGTGTTTACGCCAGATACACGAGCAGCAAGTGTTGGTGTAGACCTTGTGTTGTTTAGCATCGGTGTAGCCGCGTTTATCTGGGGTTATTTTTCGGCAGTGCAACGAAGTCGAGTTGACGAAATCTCTGTGGCGTCGTTGTATTTTTTGAGCGGCCAAGTTGCGGATAAGCAAATTCAAAAAACTATGAATGGTTGCCTGATTGCTCAACTGGTTATTGGTCTTGCTGGTGCAATTGCACGTTCATCCACAGATGGCAAGGCAGGAAGCACTCTTGCTTTTGGGGTGTTGGTGCCATTGCTTGGACTCGGACTTAATGGCTTGTGGGCCAGCCAATTTGGATCCTTTACCCCTCGCGACCAGCCCGATCGGCAAGGATAGAGGACATGGTTGAATCTGGTTCAGAATCTTTGGTCGTGACGGCAGGTCTTGACGCGTGCTTTTCTATGGTTACCGACTTCGAAAATTATCACGAGTGGGCCCATGACGTAAAGCAAGCAACAGTGCTCACGCGTGACTCAAGTGGCCGACCAATATCTGTCGAGTTTCGTGCATCTGCGCTTGGTCGCAGCACGCACTACACACTTGACTACGACTATGCGCAGGCACCAAACAAATTGTCGTGGCACATGTCCGATGGCGACATCATGCGATCAATCGTCGGTTCTTATGCTTTTGAACCAGCAGGTTCAGGCACACGCATTACTTACGACTTGGCTGTCGAACTCGTGATCCCGCTTCCCGGCTTTGTCAAGCGCCGTGCCGAGATGCGCATTTTGAGCACATTGAAAGAATTGAAGACGCGCATCGAGTCGTGAGATACAAATAGTGCAATGAAAATTGGCATCGATGTTGGTGGCACCAAATGTCTTGGTGTTGCAGTTGACGACAGCGGCAAAATTGTTCAGCAATATCGCTTACCAACACCTCATGCTGATGCACTCTGCGACACGCTTGTCGAAATAGTTGCGCAACTCGGTGAGTTCAAGTCACTCGGCATTGGTGTTCCTGGGTTGATCTCTCCAGAAGGCGTAATACGCGCGTCGCCAAACTTGGTCGGAGCAAAAGAGTTGGCTCTTCGCCAAATGATGCAAGATCGTTTGGGCAAAAAAGTTTTGGTTGAAAACGATGCAACGTGTGCAGCGCTTGGCGAATGGAAATCGGGCGCGGCTCAAGGTGCTACTGATGCATGGGTGATCACGCTTGGCACTGGCATAGGTGGCGGATTCATTTCTGGCTCCGTGTTGCAACGCGGTGCTCATGGCTTTGCTGGCGAAGTTGGGCACATGGTTGTAGATCCGGATGGTCCACTCTGTCCGTGTGGTCGCAACGGATGTTGGGAGCGGTATGCATCAGGTAACGGTCTTTCATATTTGGCAAACGGTGAGAAGGGCGAGGACGTATTGTCGCGCGCAAAGGATGGTGCTGCCGATGCGATCGGTGTGGTCGACACATTTGCTAAGTGGGTTGCACTTGGTCTCGTCAATCTCACCAACATGACTGATCCCGACGTGATTGTTGTTGGTGGAGGAGTAATTGTTTCGGCAGACGTAGTGATGCCACGGATTGCGCACTGGTTTGAGCAGTTGTTGTATTCGCCAAAGCATCGTGCACACCCACGGCTCGTAGCTGCACAGCTTGGCGAGCAAGCAGGCGCGATCGGTGCCGCGATGCTCGGTACGAGCGTCTAAGTTGCAAACATGAGTATTGACTACACCCTTGGACTGCACGAAGTTGGTGACAACTCGTATGCGTACTTGCAACCAGATGGCGGATGGGGTTACAGCAACGCGGGCCTCATTGTTGGCGACGGAGTCTCGCTGCTTGTCGACACGCTGTTTGATCTACGGCTCACGGCGTCCATGCTCGATTCGATGTCTGTTGCAACACGCAGCGCACCAATCGCAACTGTTGTAAACACGCATGCCAACGGCGACCACTGTTATGGCAACCAACTTGTAACAGGTGCAGAAGTCGTTGCATCAAGTGCCACTGCACACGAGATGATGGAAGTTCCACCGTCGATGTTGGCTGCTCTCAATAATGCACCTGGAGAGATCGGCGAGTTGTTCCGACAATTCTTTGGCGATTTCGAATTCAATGGCATCGATCTTGCGCCTCCGACACGCACCTTCGACGGTCGCCTCGATATTGAAGTCGGTGGAAGAGTCGTCGAACTGATCGAGGTGGGTCCAGCGCATACGCAGGGCGACACGATTGCGTATGTTGCAGATTCAAAGACTTTGTATACCGGCGACATTTTGTTTATTGGCGGCACACCGATCGTGTGGGCAGGGCCTCTCGACAATTGGATTGCGGCGTGCGATCTGATGTCCGAACTCGACATTGATGTAGTTGTGCCCGGCCATGGGCCGCTTACCGATAAAGCAGGCATTGCCCGAGTGCGGGACTATCTGTCGTTTGTATTAAGCGAAGCAACATTGCGTCACGACGCAGGCATGGATGCGTTTGATGCAGCGCGTGAAATTGCGCGTGACATCTTGGGCGACAGCAGTCGATCGTTTGCGCAATGGAAAGAGTTTGGGCGTATCAGTGTCAATGTGGACACGGTGTATCGCAGCATTGATGCCACGCACAAGAGCCCGGATGTGATCGAGCAGTTTCGCCGGATGGCAAAGATCGAGCTACACCCCGAGGGCTGAATGTTTTTTGCCAGTTACTTCGCGTCTCACGATTGCAAACCATCCGCCAAGTGCACATAGTGAAAATAGAATCCACTGACCCACATAGCCAAGATGCGGACCGTTACTAAAAGTAGGTTCAGCAATTCGTGACAATGTCGCATCATCTGTAGGCGATGAAGACTGCATCTCGACATAGACATTGACGAGTGGGGAAGGCATCTGCTGTTGCAGCCGTGTGATGTCGATGCGTTGCACTTCGGTCAGTACGCCGCTCGATGCGTCGGAGACCGCTCCAAGTCGTTTGGTCGACGATGCGCGAAGTCTGCCTTGCAGGGTCACTGGTCCGGTTGGTGCTTGTTGCACAGTGCCACCAAGCGGAATAAATCCTCTGTTGATAAGAATCAATCGTCCGTCGCTCAATTGCAATGGAGTAACTGGGTCAAAACCGGGTCCTCCACCTTGTGACACATTGACGATCTGGATGTCGTGGTCTTGCAGATACAGACCCGTCACCACGACGCTTCTCCACTCGGCATCGCTGGCATCAGGAAACTCGACGAGTACTTGCTCGAGTGGTTGTGTTGGAGTGTCTACGCGCTCAATAAGCGTGTTATTGAACGCAACTCGTTGGTGATGACGATCCCATTGCCAGTTGGCAAGCATCAGCATGATTGTGACAAGCGCAACGATCAAAACATGAAAAGCCATCCACCTTGGTCGCAATAAAAACTTGTACACGCTCCACAACTTAGTGCGAGAGACGACTAGCGTGAACTTTTATGAACACACTGATTTACGACGGAGATTGTGCCTTTTGTCTCCGTTGTGTGCAGTGGATGCAAAAACACTTCAAGCGAGTTCCTCACATTGTCGCTTGGCAACAAGCGGATCTTGCGCACTTGGGTCTTACCGCAGAGCAGTGTCAAACAGCCTTGCAGTGGGTGAGCACAGACTCATCACAGATTCTGAGCGCGCACAAGGCGGTAGCGCGTGTTTGCAAAGACGCCGGAAGCTGGATCACTGTGGCCGGTTATGCCTTGTCGTTGCCAGTTGTATCACCGATCGCAGGTGTTGTGTATCGATGGGTGGCACGCAATCGTCAAAAAATGCCAGGCGGAACGGCTGCATGCGCAATTGACTTCGAAAAGAAAATCTAAAGAGTTCTACGCTCGTTCAATTGCTGCGCGAGTTTGTCCAGAGACGACTGATCTGCGCCGTACAAGAGTTCTCGATGATCTGGATCGGGAGAAGCATGACTAACAAGTGTTTTCCATGATGCATTGGGCATGCCAGTCGCGATGCGCAGTGCGTACGTCAGCGCTTGTTGCGGGTTGTCGTCATAGTTGTTCATCAAGTTTTCAACATCGCGTTTAGTTAAGACGCGCGCCAACTGTGCAGCCTGGATCTTTCGTTGCACATAAGGCGAAAATATCTTCTGGTATCGACTTTGCAGATCGGGAAGCTTCCAGTCATTGCCAGTGATACGAACACGACAGTTATCAGACCCACACGCGCATTCAAACTCGTCGTAGTCTGACGCATCGCTCGTGGCGTAGTCATAGGTGAGTTCTTCGCCAACAGCAATATCGCGCATCGTGATGAGTTGAGTTGCATTGCGCAATTGACAATTTGGAGAACAGGAATGATTGATGGAGTCACCTGGTTCACGCAACTCTGGGCCGAGCACAAATTGATCGACTTCAATTTGGATAGACCGACTGCATTGCTCGAGTGGGTAAGTCTCGAAGTTGAGTCGATTCACAATTGTTCCGCCAAATGTGGCGATTATGGTGCCCACTGGAATTGGGGTGACGGCAAAACTGCCGAAGCCTTTTGGTGAGATTTCGCGAGCCTCTGCGAGAGGTGAAAGATAATTGCGCATGCGACCCTCCGGTCGCGACCTGCATGGCCGCCCGAGTACACAGCACCAACTCCGCCCGCTGTGGTGCAACCACGATATCGGCAGGTATCGTT
>Ga0209296_1000384_pt1 | contig 38108 bp, 36 predicted proteins | sample S_130206_EF_Meta_FD_187319 | JGI IMG/M metagenome (GOLD analysis project Ga0209296, IMG submission 187319) | Freshwater microbial communities from Lake Simoncouche, Canada to study carbon cycling - S_130206_EF_MetaG (SPAdes) (version 2) | ecosystem: Environmental > Aquatic > Freshwater > Lake ... | reverse complement strand
AAACCGCGTGAAGCTCGCTCACCAGCCCCGCCGCCTCGCTGCCCTCGCCGGCGTGGCCCTCTCCGCCCTCCTTCTTGGTGGTTGCCAAGCGGTCGGCACCCTTCCGCCGGCCACAGAGCAGGCGATCCAGATCACCGATCTCTACAACCTGGTCTTCGCGATCGCCGCGGTGGTGTTCGTCCTTGTTGAAGGGCTCATCATCTGGTCGGTGATTCGATATCGACGTAAGCCGAGCGATCGATCGCTCCCAACGCAGACGCACGGCAACTTCTTGCTGGAGATCGTCTGGACGCTGATCCCGCTCGTTACCGTGATCGGCATCTTTATTGCATCCATTGGCGTACTCAACACTGTTGATGCGCGCGACGCAGACGCCGCCGAGGTGAAGGTGGAAGTGGTTGGTTATCAGTGGCAGTGGAAGTTCGCCTATCCAGAGGACGGAATTGAGGTCTTCGGCACCGCCGCGCAGGAGCCACAACTTGTGGTGCCGCTCGGCAAGGTGATCCAGGTCTCACTCGTTGGACAAGATGTAAACCACGGCTTCTACATTCCGGAGTTCCTCTTCCAGCGCGACGCGGTGCCGGGACAGGTCAACGTCTTCCAGTTCACGCCGAACAAGCTCGGCACCTTCCATGGCCAGTGCTCCGCCTTCTGCGGCCTGCTGCATCACGCGATGCGCTTCTCCGTCAAGGTGGTGAGCCCCGAGGAGTACGACACCTGGCTTACTGAAAACGCACCGAAGCCATCAGGCTTCACCACTCTGCGCGTAGGAATCTAAGGAGGAGTTATGGCGACCACAGCACTTCGACCAGCGGTTCAGCAGCGAACCTCACTCTATGAGTGGCTGACCACAACCGACCATAAGAAGATCGGCATGCTCTATACGATTAGCTCCTTCATCTTCCTCGCCATCGGCGGCCTCCTCGCGCTCGGCGTGCGCACAGAGTTGGCGCAGCCTGGCTTGCAGTTCCTTGATGAGTCCACCTACAACCAGCTCTTCACCATGCACGCATCGGTGATGATCTTTTGGGTGATCATTCCGTTCCTCGCTGGCCTCGGTAATTACATTGTGCCGCTCCAAATTGGTGCGGCTGACATGGCCTTTCCGCGCATTAATGCGCTCAGCTTCTGGATGATTCCATTCTCAGGACTTGTGGTGATCTCCGGCTTCCTGCTCGGTGGCGCAGCCGACGCCGGCTGGACGGCGTATCCGCCGCTCAGCAGCATCAAGTACAGCCCTGGGCCCGGCATGAATCTCTGGATTGTGGCGCTGATCCTTATCGGCACAAGCTCCATTTTGGGTGCCGTGAACTTCCTCGTGACGATCTTCCGCATGCGCGCACCGGGGATGACCCTCTTCCGCATGCCGATCATGGTCTGGACGATCATCGTCACGAGCGTCTTGGTCTTGATGGGGACGCCAGTCCTCACTAGCGCCCTGATGATGCTCTTCATCGATCGAAACTTCGGCGGCAGCTTCTTTGATCCAGCCACTGGTGGTTCCGCCATTCTTTGGCAGAACATCTTCTGGTTCTACAGTCATCCGGCCGTGTACATCATGGTGCTCCCAGGAATGGGTGCGATCTCGGAGATCATCCCGGTGTTTAGTCGCAAGCCGCTCTTCGGCTACAAGGCGTTCATCTTCGCTACGGCGGGGATCGGCGCACTCGGCTTCTCCGTCTGGGCGCACCACATGTTCACCACGGGGAGCGTCTTCCTCCCATTCTTCTCAATCATGACCTTCTTCATTGGCGTGCCAACCGGCGTGAAGATGTTCAACTGGATCGCCACGATGTGGCGTGGACAGATCACCTTTAAGACGCCGATGCTCTTCGCCGTTGGCTTCCTCTCGATGTTCCTTATTGGCGGAATCAACGGCGTCTTCAGTGCGCCGGTGCCAGTTGACTACGCGATCCATGCAACGTACTGGGTTGTTGCGCACATCCACTACGTCCTCTTCGGCGGTTCCTTCCTTGCGATCATGGCCGGCTTCTACTACTGGTTCCCAAAGATGAGCGGAAAGATGCTGGACGAAGGTCTCGGCAAGCTGCACTTCGTGCTCGTGATGATCGGTCTGAACCTCACCTTCTTGCCGATGCACACACTCGGCCTCCTTGGAATGCCACGCCGCATCGCCGATTACTCGCCAACGGCCGGCTGGAACGACCTCAACCTTGCCGCCACCATCGGTGGCTTCACGGTGGGGATCAGCCTCCTCCCGCTCCTCTGGAACATCTACATCTCGCTCCGCAACGGTAAGGACGCAGGGAACGATCCGTGGGAGGGGAACACACTGGAGTGGGCAACCTCGTCGCCGCCACCAGCCTGGAACTTTGATCGACTCCCAGCGATCACCTCTGAGCGTCCACTCTTCGATGCGCGGCACGGTCGCTCAGGGAGCGACCACGCATGAGCCTCGCGTCAGCTGACCACGGCGTCGTGGAACACAACGCGGGGGCGCACGGCGCGACCGGCGCGCACAAGGGGCTCGGCAATCCCGTTCTTGGGATGCTCCTCTTCATCGTCTCGGAGATCATGTTCTTCGGCGGCCTCTTCGCCGCCTACTTCAGCCTGCGCACCGCAACGGGGACCTGGCCACCAGCAGGGAACGGCGCCTTCCTCCTGCACGAAGAGGTGCTCTTCCCGGCGGTCATGACCGGTCTACTTGTACTCAGCTCCGTCACCTGTCAGATCGCTGTCTGGCGCATCCGACGCGGCGACCGCAAGGGGATGAACCGTGCGCTACTTATGACTGTGCTTCTCGGGGTGATCTTCTTGGTGGGCCAGGCGTATGACTACACGCAGCTCGGCTTCGGGATTGCAGACGGCGTGTTCGGTAGCACCTTCTACATCCTCACCGGCTTCCACGGCGCACACGTTCTTGGCGGCGTGCTGATGCTGGCCGTCTGCCTCTACCGCGGCGGACTCGGCCAGTTCTCTGCGCAACACCACGACATGGTTGAGGCAACTTCCATCTACTGGCACTTTGTTGACGTAGTGTGGATCCTCCTCTTCTCGCTCCTCTACCTGATTTAGGAGGGCGCATGTCATACACCTATCGCGCACTGGCAATGGGGGCAATCTTTGAAGTTGCCGCCGTGGTCTTCATGATCACCGCCGACGCAGCGCCGATGGCCTTCATGTTGGCGCTCACCGGACTCTCAATGTCGGTGATGGCCTTCGTCCTTCTTCATGCAATGCAGAGCGCAACAAGTCACGCCACGCTGCCACGCTGGACGCCAGCTGCAGCTCGCAGTGCACGACCAGCTGCGCGCGCCCCGCACGGCGTCCACCTTCCGGCTTCGTCGCTCCTCCCGGTTGGGATCTGCCTTGGGGCCGCCATCCTCTTCTTTGGGGTTGCGGTGAACCTCTCGTTTGTTGCGCTCGGCACGCTGTTGCTCGGCGTTGCGCTCGTTGGATGGCTGATCGATTCGCGCCGCGAGTGGCACGCGGTTGCCGCCGCAGGTCGAACCGGCGCAATCAACAACCCGGCACCACTCCGCGCATCACGACTTCTGGTTGACCTCGCCGCGATCGCCTTCTTCAGCTTGGCGATCGGCCAGTCGGGGCTCCTTAACCCAGCCGCCGCCCCAACTACACCAGTTGCAGATTTAACTCATCCTGCAATCGGCGCAAAGGGTGTGAAGTTTGACCTTGCGAAGATCACGCTGGCGGCCGGCACTGCGGTAGAACTTTCCTTCACCAACAACGATGCGGGAATCCCGCACAACATTGGAATCCGCGAGGTTGGTAACACGGGTGAGCCGCTCTTCAACGGAGAGCACCTCACCGGTATCGCCACGATTGACTATGAGATTCCAGCGCTTGAGGCGGGGAAGACCTACGAATTCTTCTGCGATATTCATCCGAACATGAAGGGAACGATTGAGCTCCAGTAGCGAACGGATCACCTGGCTCAACGAGCAGTACTCCCCAAGTCGCACCGCACACGATTTCAGCGGCAGCATCCAGTCATACAAGGCTGGGACCGAAGCGTCTCGCGCTGCGATCACGGGCAACCGTCACCGGGTGCTCGCGTATGGTGCACCTCCATCCAATCGCATTGAGTGCTTCTTGCCGCGCACAGAGGGTGCCCCTGGTGGGACGGTGAGAGGCGGTGCGCGGAGAGGTGCGCCGATTTTCGCGTTTCTGCATGGTGGCTGGTGGCAGGATCTCTCCATTGATTACGCCGCCGCACCCGCGTTAGCGCTTACCGACGCTGGCGCAATCTACGCATCAATCGGCTACACGTTGGCGCCAGCCGTTGGACTTCGCGAGATTGTTGCCGAAGTCTCCGCCGCACTCACCACGATCGCCGCACAGGCAACGGGAATGGGGGGTGACCCAAGGCGCATCGTGCTGGCGGGCCATTCGGCGGGTGCGCACCTTGCCGCAACGCAACTTACTGCGCTCGCCCCAGAGGCTCCTCGTTATACGGCTGCAGGGCTCCTCTTGATTGGCGGCGCGTATGACCTTGGACCGATTGTGGAGAGCTACGTGAACGAGAAGGTGCGGATGAGTGAAGCGGATGCGGAGGCGCTCTCCCCAGCACTCCTGACGCCACTCCATGATGTGCCGGTGAAGATTCGCGTGGGCGAAGAGGAGCCTGAAGAGTTTCACCGCAACGCGGCGCTGCTGCTTGAGCGTTGGAGCCCGAGCCTCAGCGCGATCGACAGTGCAACCCTCAGCGGGCGTGATCACTTTGATGCACTTGACGAACTCGCCGATCCTCACGGGCGTCTCTACGCCGACGCGCTGGAGCTTCTCGGGATCCCACTGCAGCGCGCGGCCGTGGGACGATAGCGGCATGAGCGACGATGAGTAGCGAGCAGGTGCCACTGAGCGCCGCGGCACTTGATGCCGCGGATCCGCTCGCGTCGCTGCGCGACACATTCTCTATTCCCAGCGGCGTGATCTACCTGGACGGCAACTCGCTTGGCGCACTTCAGAAGGGTATTGCCGAGCGGATTGATCGAGTGGTGAAACAGCAGTGGGGCGAAGGGTTGATCCGCAGCTGGAATGACACCGACTGGTACGAGATGCCGATGCGTGTCGGCGACCGCATCGCACCGTTGATCGGTGCAGGTGCGGGCGAAGTTGTGGTGGGCGACTCCACCTCTGTCTCGCTCTTCCGCGTCGTTGCGGCGGGGCTCGGACTGCAGCCGAGCCGGAACGTCATCGTGACGGAGCGCGGCAACTTCCCATCGGACCTCTACATCCTTGAGGGCCTGCAAGGGCTGCGCCCAAACCTTGAGATTCGGCAGGCGGCGGCGGGTCAGGATCCGGCGGAGCTTCTTGATGAGCGAACGGCGCTGCTCGTCCTCACGCAGGTGGATTACAAGAGTGGCCTGATTCGAGACATGAAGCGGCTCACCGATGCGGCGCGTACGGCCGGTGCACTCGCCGTCTGGGATCTCTCCCACTCAACGGGAATCATCCCCGTAGAGTTGAACGCGAGTGGCGCAGACTTTGCAATCGGCTGTGGCTATAAGTATCTGAACGGCGGTCCTGGTGCACCGTCGTACACCTGGGTTGCGCCGCGACTTGTGGGGCGTGTTGCGCAGCCACTCGCGGGATGGCTCGGGCATAAGGATCCGTTCGCCTTCACGCCAGAGTACGTGCCAGCCCCAGGGATTCGTCGCTTCATTACAGGGACGCAGCAGGTGCTGAGCCTCGCCGCACTTGATGAGGCGATGAAGATCTGGGAGAAGATCTCCATCGCACAGGTCCGCGCGAAGTCCACCCTCCAGACAAATCGATTTATTGCGCAGGTTGAGGCTCGCTGTGAGGGGCTTGGCTTAACACTCGCCTCTCCGCGTGAGGCGGCGGTGCGTGGCGGGCAGGTCTCGTTCACGCATGAGCAGGGTTATGCGGTGATGCAGGCGTTGATCGCGCGAGGGGTGATTGGCGACTTCCGTGCGCCGAACCTGTTGCGCTTCGGCTTCTCGCCGCTCTACCTCAGCTTCGCCGAAATCGATCGAGCGGTGGATGCGCTCGCCGAGATCTTGACGGCGCGGAGCTGGGACGATCCGCGCTTTACGGAGAAGCGTCGCGTCACTTGAGTATTTGCCGCTGATCGTTTTTCGCTGATAGCTGCCAGCGCACCTCTAGACGACGAGTGCGCCACCCTCAATAAGTGCGGCGATCGCTGCATCAAGTGCCTCGCTGTGTTGATCTGCGGCGCTGTGCGGCGTTGCCGGCGAGAAGAGGGCCATGTTGTGGAAGGGGGTCATGATGATTCCGCGATTCAGTGCGTGCAGATGCAGGTAGCGCTCCATCTCATGGTGCACTGCTGCGGCCGCCTCACCGCCACTGCGCGGGGCCTCTGGCGTGAAGTGGTACTCGGCACGCGCGCCGAGTCGCGTCACGCTCCATCCAACGCTCCGTCGCGCAAACACTTCTTCAACACCATCCGCCCAGCGGCTTGCCCCCGCGATCATCTGCGGGAACACCGCGTCGGTGAGCACCTCGCGCAGCGTGGTGCGGATTGCGACCGCAGAGAGGACGCTCCCTGAAACGGTGCCGCCAATGCCGCCCGTATCAATCTCGTCGCGTTGCAGCTCGCCACTGATCTGTTTAGCTAGCTCGTGTCGCATGCCGTACGCAGCGCCAGGGAGACCGCCAGCGATCGCCTTGCCAATGACGAGCAGATCTGGATCGAGCCCCCATGCGGCGGTTGCGCCACCTGGCCCCATGGAGATGGTGTGCGTCTCATCGGCAATCAGGAGCGCCCCGTATCTCGTTGCGAGTTCCCGAAGTGCCGCGTGATAGCCGGCCTCAGGGAGGACGATGCCGATGTTTGTGAGCGCAGGCTCAATAAGGATCGCCGCCACGTCGCCGGCGGCTAGTGCCGCCTCGGTTGCCGCAAGATCGTTGATCTCTACCACGCGCGTTGTTGCTGCTGGGTCGACCTGCGGTCCGGTGTTGCCCGGTCGCGCCTGCGCCGCGCCCTCATCGCCGCCCGGCCGCGCGATCGCGAAGGTTTCATCAACGGTGCCGTGATAGCACCAGTTATGCACCAGCACCTTCGGGCGTTTCGTGATGGCGCGTGCGATGCGTAAAACAAAGCGATTCGCATCTGTTGCAGTGAGGCAGAGCTGCCAGAGCGGGAGACCAAAGCGGCGCGTCAACTCTTCCGCAGCGTCAATCGCCGCTTCGGAGGGGAGCATCGTCGTAGCGCCGTTCTCCAGCTGTGCGGTCATCGCACGGACGAGTACGGCTGGGGCGTGGCCCGCCATCGCCGCCGTGTCGCCGAGCGCAAAGTCCAGATAGACCTGACCGTCTGCGTCGGTAATCTGCGCACCGCGTGCGGAGACGGCGTACGGCGGAACGGGCGACGCCCAACGCTGCATCCAACTCATCGGGACGCCGCCAAGGAGGCTCCCTCCAGCGCGAGCGGCGAGCGCTGCGGCACGCGGGTGAGCGAGTGTAAATCGCTCCGCCTCCGCCGCAAAGAGGGGGGCGAGGCGCGCGTCAATAATCTTTGGTGCGTTGCTCATTGACGCTACATCCTGCTGCGAATCGCCCAGAGGTCAGGGAAGACGGGGCGGTGCAGGCTCGCCGCAAGGTACTCAACGCCAGTGGAGCCACCGGTGCCAGACTTTCGGCCGATCGTTCGCTCCACCATCTTCACGTGGCGGTAGCGCCACTCTTGCAAGCCTTCATCGATGTCAACGAGCAGCTCCATCATTGATGCAACTTCACCGCCAGCGCGATAGAGCGTCAGCAGCAGCTCTTGCAACTCTTCGTCACCCGCGTACTGCTCGGCGTAGTCGCGCTTCAGTAGGTGCGCTGGAACGGCGTGGCCGCTCGCTGCAAGCCAGGCGATCACCGTATCCCAGAGACTCGGCCGCTTCGCCGCGGCGTGAACGCGCTCGCGCGCTGCCGCCTCTGGGAGGAGATCGGCGAGTCGTGGATTGCGGACGCCGAGAAGCGCCTCCAGCTCACGGAACTGCGCCGACTCAAAACCGCTGGATGTGGCGAGTCGGTTACGGAAGGAGGCGAACTCAAGTGGCGTCAGTGTTTCAAGCACGTCGACCTGCGCCACCGCAATCTTCAGAATGTGGCGGACGCGGCTGAGACGGTGTGCGGCGCGCCATGTATCTGCTGCGCCGAGCGCGGCAGCGGCGCCGCGAAGTTCGTGCATCGCCTCCTTGAACCAGAGTTCATAGGTCTGGTGGATGACGATGAAGAGCATCTCGTCATGCTCTTCTGAGCGTGGTGTCTGTAGGCTCAGCAGCTCATCAAGGCGCAGATAGCCCGCGTAGGTGAGTCCTGGATCTTTCGGCTCTCCACTCGCGCTCATGCGCTGATGCTACGCCTCCCGAGCAAAGGGTGAGGCTCCGTCCCGCCTGGCGGCGAAACGGAGCCCCCCACGCAACGAGTGTCGCGATTAGTTTGCTGGCATGAAGACGCCGGTCCACACCTGCCAGGCGAGGAGTGTCTTCGCCACGAGCGAGAGGATCATGTAGCTCCGCTCGCCGTGAAGATAATCCTTCCAGCGTCCAACCTTGAGGCGCTGTAGGACCATATTGATCGCGAAAATATTGAAGCTTACGAAGATGCTCGCGTAGATCGCGATCAGCACCGGCTTGAACTCCTCAAGGCTACGGCCGTTTGGCCCAACGCCCGTTGGCCAGTTGGCGAGCGAGAGCCCAACAGAAGTGAAGAGCGCGATCCACGGCGCGATTCCCGCAATGCAGCCAAAGATGTAGTGGCTCCACTGAACGTTCTTTCGTCCAATGTTTGCCTCTTCCATCGACCAGCCGAAGAGGTTCATTGACGCGTTGCAGACTCCGATCGCAATGAGCGCGCCAGCATCAGTGATGAAGCTCAACGAGGCAATGCCGATGATCATCAGCGTGGAGCTGAGCGCATATTCAGCCCAACGCATTGGGTTGAATTGCTGGGCGAGCCAGCCCTCATAACGCTCTCTCAGCGGATAGGCCACAAGGAAGTGCGCCAACGCCGAGAGGGCGAAGAAGGCGGCAACCAGGTAGGCAAGCGGGAAGCTGAAGAGCAGCTCCTTTGCAGAGGTGAGGCCAACAAACTGACCATCAACAATGTTTGACACTGGATACGTACCTTCGAATCGAACTGCTGCTTCAGTTGGACTGATCGCAACGATCACGATCGCCTGGACCGCGTGAAGCACGGTAAGGATTCGATTCCAGCGGAATAACTGTGCTGCACGCTTCGGAGCGATAGCGGCAAACGTTGTTGCCACAGCCCCAGAACGTGAAGCGGCGGACGCTGCGCCCGCACGTGTTCGCTTCGCTACTGCCACAAGTACCTCCCTATTACTCCGGGCCGATGTTCGGCCCGCATGAGATACAGAGTAGTGCTACCCCGCGATGAGGCGCAACGCAGCGATCAGCATGACGAGCGCGAGGAGGCGCCGAAGCCCAACAAGCCCAACCTTGTGGGCACCGAGCTCGCTCCCAATCAGTGCACCCGCCGCGGCGCAGAGGAGTGCGAGGGGGAGGGTGCTTGGAAGGAGGGCAAGCGACGAAGGCTTCGCCGCGAGCCCAGCGAGCGAGTTCGCCAAGATAAAACCCGCCGAAAGTCCCGCCGCAGCCCGCGCGGTCGTCCAGCGCCGCGCAACAACGAGCGGCGTCAGGAAGACGCCGCCACCCGTCCCCGTTGCGCCAGCAAGGAGTCCGATCCCGCCGCCAACTAGCGTTAACACAGGCCTGTTTGGTGCGCCCGCAACACGCGCTGATGCGAGGTCACCTGCTGCCCGAGCGGCGAGTCGGATCGCGGCAGCGATCAGTACGACTGCGAGCAGCGGACGGTAGATCAGATCTGGGATCGAGAGACTCCCTGCAAGAAAGGCGGCGGGGACAGACCCGAGCAGGAGTGGGGCGAGGAGGCGCCAGGGGAGGAGGCCAGCGCGAGCGAAGCGCACAACGGTGATTGAGGCAACGGCGAGGTTGAGGACGAGTGCGGTGGGGCGCATCACCTCTGGGGCAACCCCAGCCAGGGCCATCAGGGCCAAGTAGCCCGTTGCCCCGGCATGGCCAACGGACGAGTAGAGGAGGGCGACCAGGAAGAAGCCGAGCGGGAGCAGGGTAAGAAGGGGGTCCATCACGCACGAATCATACGGGGTGGGGCTGGGCGGTCAGATGTGGGTGGCGTCCACTATCCTTGCCCGTAATGCGGATACTCCGCAGGGGGAGGCGGCAGGGGCCGTCTTCGCTAGTGATAGCCAAGGAGAAGCGTAATGAAGAACCTACGGATCGGCGCGATCGGCGCCGCTCTCCTGATGGTTGCTGCAGCGTGTGGTGGCTCTTCGAGCTCCAACGGTGACACCATCGCCTTCAAGGCGAAGGCATATCCAGAAGCGGGCGTGGCAGACTGCGCCGACGGCTACGGTTTCAAGCGCATCACCTCAACGGACGCCTCGACGGTCGTCTTTGAGCTCTGCGCACCAGACGTGGCGTTCATCCAGAAGTTGGCACTGACCAACTACCAGATCAACGACTCCGGCTACCTCACCGCCGCAACTGCGGACGGGAGCATTGTCACGGTGCCAAACGGTACGGGACCTTACAAGCTGAAGGCGTGGGAGAAGGGCTCCCAGATCGTCCTTGAGCGCAATGCTGATTATTGGGGACAGCTCGCCACATCGGGCACAGCAGTCTTCCAGTGGCAGTCAGAGGGCGCGGCACGACTGCTCGCCCTTCGAGCTGGCACAGCTGACGGCATTGACAACCTTGCGCCAACAGACATCGCTGGTGCAACTGCAGACACAACGCTGCAGGTCATCCCGCGCGCTGCACTGAACACCATGTACCTCGGAATGAACTCCGGCATCGCCGGCGATCCATTCGAGAAGCTTGAGGTTCGTAAGGCGGTTGCCCTGGCGCTTGATCGCCAGCGCATCATCGACAACTTCTATCCGGGCGGCTCAGAGGTGGCGAGCCACTTCACGCCGTGCACCATTGAGTTCGCCTGCGAAGGCGAAGAGTGGTACACCCAGGACATCGCAGCAGCGAAGCAGCTGCTGAAGGATGCCGGTTATCCAAGCGGCTTCAAGACGACGCTTTCGTATCGTGACGTTGTGCGCGGGTACCTTCCGGTCCCAGCCACGGTCGCCACGGACATTCAGGCGCAGCTCAAGGAGATCGGCATTGACGTCACCATTGCTGTGGTGGAGTCAACGGCATATCTCGACGCTGCAAGCGCTGGGACCCTGCAGGGCCTGCATCTCCTCGGTTGGGGTGCGGACTATCCAGACCCAACGAACTTCCTGGACTATCACTTCGGAAAGAACTCGTCGCCACAGTTCGGCGCCCCAATCGCAGCGGTCTATGAGCCACTGCTGAAGGCGAGCGCAACGGCAGATCCTGCGCAGCGCGCAGCGCTCTACGCCGAGGCGAACAATGCACTGAAGACGAACATTCCGATGATCCCGATGGCTCACGGCGGTTCAGCTCTTGCATTCAAGGCGAGCATCACCGGCGCTCACTCGTCGCCACTCGGCAACGAAGAGCTTTCAGTGATGAGCTCAGACGGGGACGACACCTTCGTATGGATCCAGAACGGTGAGCCTGGTGGGCTTTACTGCATGGACGAGACGGACGGCGAGTCACTCCGCGTCTGCGGTCAGATCGGCGAAGGCCTCTTCGGCTTCGTGACGGGAGAGGCGACAACCAAGCCACTCCTCGCCACAGCCTGCACGGCCTCTGAGGATCTGCTCACCTGGACCTGCACCCTGCGCACGGGCGTGAAGTTCCACAACGGCGCAACGTTTGATGCCACCGACGTGGTTGATACGTTTGCTTCGGTCTGGGACTGCGCAAACCCACTGCACAAGGGCCGCACCAGCGTGTTCGAGTATTTCAGCCTCATCTCGGGGTTCTTGAATACCGACGCCTGCACCAAGCCAGCAGAATGATCGCAATCTAGTTACCTGGGGTAACTTACGGGCGGATCGCGATGGCGCGATCCGCCCGTTTTATTTTGGATGTTGTTTTGCGCACTACAAAGCCATTCTGCACCGTTGATGCAGAGTCTTGATTTACGAGTTACTTTCCATTGCGCTCTCCCGCGACGGGAGTTGCCACCTCTTGCCGATCGGGATATCAATCGTCTCGCGGATGTTTCTCATGAATGGAATCCCTTCCCATGGGAATGGGGTGAGCTCGCTAAGCCATACTTTGCCATCGGCCCAATAAAGGTCAACACGTAAGAAGTCCCAGTTGCGTGCGATTGCAGTTGCGTACTCGTCCATCACTGCTCGGTGGGGTGGCGGAGAAGCCATGCCTATTGGAGGTGACTGAACAATGGCGCTGTAGAGATCACCAAGATCGTTCCACTCGCCATCAAAAAATCCACGCGCGGCCTGAAGGCCCTCAATCCTCTTCTGAACCCCGTAAAAACAGGGTTTCCCTCCCACCACCCAAATCGTCCACTCTTCCGGGTGTGCGCTAGCAGGCCCAGCCCAGCCTTCAGCAATAAATCCAGGCTGTGCTGAGACATAGGGCCAAATCCAGTGCAGCGAATGAAAGCGACTTATCGGTGTCCATGTGTTCAATGCTGCTTCAATGAGCGCAAAGTCAGGCTCGCCTTCGGTCGCCATGACGCGACCTGAGGAGTTATTGGGCTTTAGGACCCACTTTTCGGGGAGCCTCCCTTCTGCATGCAGCCGACGAAGCTCTTGCAACATCTCGGGAGCTGTATCGCCCCATGCCACAAGTGCCGGCAACTCAATAGCTAGCCCGGCCGCATTGCATGAGCTCTGGACAGTCAAACGATTCGCACGGCGATCGCATGAGCTTCGCAGCAGCTCTCTTCTGTCATTAATGATTCTCCACTGCATCTTCTCTGTGAAGAGGCTTGGGTTACGGAAGTTCCCCCATCTCCGCTGCCTCCGCACATAGAGGATATGCCGCTTCAGCGCTAAGGGGAGGTAGCCAAGGAGTCGCTTGGCGAACGACTCTTTCTCACTCTCGTTGCGAATAAAGTTCGTTGGCATCCCGGCATCGTAGCGCAGTGGCATGCCTACATGGTGGTGCCTGTGTGGGTGAAGATAAGGTCCTGAACTTCGGCTACTATTCCAAGATTGCAGACCTCCTGCATAGGCAGTTCAATTATTGAAAGGGGATCAGAATGCGTACCAATCTCGTGGCTACGGCTCTCATCACAGCGCTACTGGCCGCAGGTTGTGCTAGCGCATCATCTTCAGTCAATACGCTCCCTTTTGAAGCCAAGAGCTACCCCGCTGAGGGCGTTGCTGCGTGTGTCAAGGCCGATGATGGCACGCTCCAGCAGGGGCTATCAAAGATTGAGTCGATCGATGAGTCAACTGTTGTATTCACGCTGTGTGCCCCTGACCCGGCGTTTTTGCAGAAGCTTTCGTTCGTGCCATTCACCATTGATGACTCTGGGTATCTTCAGTCTGCAACCGCAGACGGATCGATCCTCGACCAACCAAATGGAACTGGCCCGTTCAAACTCACTGGTTGGGCGAAGGAAGAGCAGATCGTTCTCGGGCGGAATGACAAATATTGGGGTGAGAAGGCCAAAGCCGAGACACTCACCTTCCTCTTCCAGGGCGATAGCGCAGCACGCTTGCTTTTGCTGCAATCTGGAGCTGCAGATGGCATAGACAATGTCGCCGAAAGTGACTACACATCTGTGAGCCAAGATCCAGATTTGAAGACCTATTCGCGCGCCGCACTCGGCTCGCTTTTCATTGGACTTAACACATCACTCGCCCCGTTTGACGATCTCCGTGTGCGAAAGGCCATCGCGCTCGCCATTGACTCACAACGGATCGTTGATAACTTCTTCCCTACAGGATCCGAGAAGGCGGACTACTTCACCCCGTGCTCTGTAAAATATGGCTGCGAGGGCGAGCCTTGGTATCAGAAAGACCTGGTTGCAGCGAAGCAGCTCCTTGCAGATGCTGGCTACCCAAACGGTTTTGAAGTGACCCTCTCGTATCGCGACACTGTACGACTAAGCAATCCAGCTCCAAATGAGATTGCGGCTGATGTCCAGGCACAACTCGCAGAGGTTGGGGTCAAAGTGAAACTAGAGGTTCTGGAGTCAGCCACCTTCTATGCCGAAACTGGCGCAGGCAGGCTTCCGATGTTTATCTCTGGCTGGGTCCCAGATTTTCTCGATACGTCAAATTATCTCAACTTGTATTTTGGAAAAGGTGCTGCGCCGAGGTTCGGAGAGCCAGTCCCAGCGGTGGGTGAAGCGCTGGCGCAGGCCAGTGTGACCTACGATTCACCAGAACGCGCGGCAATGTTCGCACAGGCGAACAATGCACTTCGCGATGCGATTATCATGGTTCCACTCGGGCATGGTGCATCAAATCTCGGATTTAAGTCCGACGTGACTGGAGCGCACGCGTCCCCAATAGCGGACGAGAACTTTGCAGTGATGGATCCTGGCGGAAGGGGAAAACTCGTATTCGTTGGGAGTGTTGAGCCTGCAAGTCTTTTCTGTGCCGACGAGGGCGATAATGACGCCTTCCGAGTGTGCTCCCAAATCAGTGAGGGTCTTTACGGCATTAAGACTGGTGGTACGGAGCCAGAGCCGGTCCTTGCCACTGGCTGCACTCCGTCGAAAGATAAGCTGACTTGGACTTGTACGATCCGAAAGGACGTGATGTTCCACAATGGCGCATCGCTTGATGCTACTGATGTGGTTGACAGCTTCGTTGCTCGTTGGGACTGTGCGAGCCCGATGCACAAAGGGCGAACTTCGGTATTCCAGTATTGGCCCTTCTTCTCAGGGTTCTTGAACCCTGAGTCGTGCACGCAACCGTCGTAGTCCATACCAGGCCTTTCATAGGACGGGGTGCGTGTAGCCTCGCCCGATAGGCTAATCTCTCTCGCGTGACGACCTATGTGCTGAGGCGGCTCCTGGTGAGCCTCCCCGTGATCTTTGGGATCCTTGTGGCGGTCTTTGTCATCACGCGGCTTCTTCCAGGTGACCCGTGCCGCGCACTTCTCGGTGAAAAGGCCACTGAAGTGGCGTGCGCTGCATTCAACTCGCGCTACGGTTTCGATCAGCCAATCCCCATCCAGTTCCTCAAGTATTTGCAACAGGTGCTAACAGGGGACCTCGGTGACTCCATTCGCTTCGGCGTTCCGGTCACACAGCTGATCGTTGATCGACTCCCAACCACGATCGAGCTTACGGCGATCTCGCTCACAATTGCTACATTCTTCGGCATCAAGCTCGGCGTGCGCGCCGCGACCAAGCGCAATTCGCGCACTGACGTCTCCACCATGATCTTCGCCAACCTTGGCGTCTCCATTCCTGTCTTCGTCCTTGGCCTCCTGCTCGCCTACTTCTTTGCGGTGGTGCTAAAGGGGACGCCGATCGCACTCCCACCTGCGAATCGCTACACCGCCGGCGTCATCCCAACGGAGATCGCCGTTGCCTGGGGACTTGCTGGACTACAGGGACCGCTCCGCGGCCTGCTCGACTTCATCTCGAATATGGCGATCCCCAATGCGATCCTGACGCTGAACCCTGGCAACCTTGTTGATGCGGTGAAGCACCTCATCCTTCCCTCTGTTGCGCTGGCAACGATTCCGATGGCGGTGATCGCGCGTATCACGCGCTCCTCGCTGCTCGATGTGCTCGGATCTGACTACATCCGCACCGCGCGTGCGAAGGGACTCTCCGAACGCGAGGTGGTCTCAAAGCATGCGTTGCGCAACGCACTCCTCCCCGTGGCCACGGTGGTTGGCCTCTCACTCGGCGGACTCCTCTCCGGCGCGGTGTTAACGGAGACGATCTTTGGATTTGCGGGTATTGGCCGCACCATCTCTGACGCGATCACCGCGCGCGACTATGTGGTGGTGCAAGGGGTGACTGTGATCGTGAGCGTTGGCTACGTGGTAGTGAATCTCATCGTTGACATCAGCTACGCGTATCTTGACCCACGGGTGCGGATCAACTCATGAGTGTGCAGGCGCAGACCCCGTTCCGACGCGCACTTCGCTCCTTCTTGGAGCAGCGCACCGCGCGCGTTGGTCTTACCCTCCTACTCATTCTTATTACCGCAGCGCTCGGCGCAGACGTATTCGCAAGCTACAGCCCGATTGACGTGTTGATCGATAAGGAGCCGGGTGCGATTCGTCTCGCTGGCCCGTGCATCAACGCTCTCGGTTGCGAGGGGCCGCAGCACATCTTCGGCCTCGATAACAATGTGCGCGATGTCTTCGCGCGCGTCCTTCACGGCGCGCGCCTCAGCCTGCAGGTCGGCTTCCTCACGGTGGGATTCGCGATCGTGCTCGGTTCACTGATCGGCGCCGTCTCTGGATTCGTTGGCGGTTGGGTGGACAACCTCTTCATGCGCATCATGGATGTGCTGCTCGCCTTCCCGAGCCTCCTCCTCGCCATTGCGATCGTGACGGTGATCGGGCCTGGCTTAATCAACACGCAGCTCGCGATCGGCATCGTTGCGATCCCCATCTATGCGCGTGTGATGCGCGCCTCGGTGCTCGGACTTCGTGATCGCGAGTTCGTTTCGGCGAGCCGCGCACTCGGCGCCTCTGAGGCATCCATCCTCTTCCGGAAGATCCTCCCGAACGCGCTGACGCCGATCATCGTCCAAGGGACGCTCGGCATTGGCGGCGCAATCCTTGACGTTGCCGCGTTGAGCTTCCTCGGCCTCGGCGCACAGCCGCCAACGGCGGAGTGGGGCTCCATGATCGGCGCCGATCGCAACCTACTCTTCTCATCGCCGCACGTTGTGGTCTTCCCTGGCATTGCGATCACCATGACCGTGCTCGCCTTTAACCTGGTCGGCGATGGTCTTCGTGACGCGCTTGATCCACGGCTGCAGCGATAGGAGGGCGTGATGGCCGACCGACTCCTTGAGGTGCGCGATCTGCAGACCTCCTTCCGTCTGCGCGACGGTGTGGTGCGCGCGGTGGACGGCGCAACGTTCGGCGTTGATCGCGGCGAAGTGCTCGGCCTTGTGGGCGAGTCTGGTTGTGGAAAGAGCGTCACCTCACTCTCCATCCTGCGCCTGATCACACCGCCCGGCCAGATCACCGGCGGGAGCGTCCGCTTTGACGGCCAGGAACTTCTCACCGCCACAGAGCTAGAGATGCAGAAGATTCGCGGGAATCGCATTGCGATGATCTTCCAGCAGCCGAACTCCTCGCTGAACCCGGTGCAGAAGCTTGCCGATCAGATCGGTGAGGTGCTGCGCATTCATAAGGGCCTGGACGAGAAGGCGGCGCGCATGCGTGGCATTGAGCTGCTGGAACTCGTCGGCATCCCAGATCCTAGTCGCCGTGCCGATGCCTACCCGCATGAGATCTCCGGCGGTATGGCGCAGCGCGTGATGATCGCCATGGCGCTCGCCTGCGAGCCAGAGCTGCTCATTGCTGACGAGCCGACCACCGCACTCGACGTGACGATTCAGGCGCAGATCCTTGAACTGCTGCGCGATCTGCGTGAGCGACTCGGTACCGCCATCGTGCTGATCACCCACGACCTTGGTGTGGTTTCTGAGTTCTGTGATCGCGTGGCGGTAATGTATGCCGGCGAGGTGGTGGAGGAGCAGGGTCGGGACGCCATATTTGACAACCCACGCCATCCGTACACGCAGGGACTCCTCGGCGCCATTCCGCGTGCGGGCACTGGGCGCGGTCAGCTGCGCGTGATTCCTGGACAGGTGCCAGCCCTCACTGAGCCAATCATCGGCTGCCGTTTCGGCGATCGCTGTGGGCAGCGTGAAGCGACCGGCCTCGCCGCCTGCACCACACAACACCCTGATCTCCTTGCGCATAACGGTGCGAGCGGCAGCTGCGTGCGCTGCCACCTCTACGATCCTGCGCACGGCGCACTCGCACTGAAGGGCGCAAAGTGATGAGTGAGAAGGCGCGCGTAAGCGGCAACCCCATTTCAAGTGGTGCACCGCTTCTAGAAGTCCGCGGACTTGCGAAGACCTTCCCCGTGCGCGCAGGCGCGCTACAGCGTGTGGTTGGCCAGGTGCGCGCCGTTGATGGCGTTGACTTTGAGGTGCGCGCCGGTGAGACGCTCGGACTTGTTGGTGAGTCTGGTTGCGGCAAGACCACGGTTGGGCGACTCATCCTGCGACTGATCGAGCCAACGGGAGGCTCGGTCCTCTTTGAAGGTGTCGACATCACCAAGCTGAGCGGATCACAGCTCAAGTCGTATCGACGTAAGGCGCAGATCGTCTTCCAAGATCCGTTTGCCAGCCTCGACCCGCGCACGCCAATCGGCGAGGCGGTCGGCGAGGGTTTGCGCATCCACGGCATCGGTTCAACAAAGGAGCGCGAGGCGAAGGTGGCGAAGACGCTTGATATGGTCGGCCTGCGGCCAGAGAGTTCGCGTCGCTATCCGCACGAGTTCTCTGGTGGTCAGCGCCAACGCGTGGGGATTGCTCGCGCGCTCATCCTAGATCCTTCACTGATCGTCTTGGATGAGCCGGTCTCAGCGCTCGACGTCTCCATTCAGGCGCAGGTGCTTAATCTTCTCGCCGAACTTCAGAAGGAGCTCGGCCTCTCGTATCTTTTCATCGCGCACAACCTTGGCGTGGTGGAGCACCTCTGTGATCGTATCGCCGTGATGTATCTCGGCAAGATCGTGGAGACGGCGCCAGCGGCAGAACTCTTCAAGGAGCCGTCACACCCGTATACGCGCGCGCTTCTCTCCGCCGTCCCGGAGCCTGATCGTCGCGAACGTCGTGACCGCATCATCCTTGAGGGTGACGTTCCATCGCCGCTGAATCCGCCAAGCGGCTGCTCATTCCATCCAAGATGCAGAGAGAGCGCTGCCGCCTGTTCGGCAACAACGCCCTCACTGATCAGCCTCGACCCTGTCGGGAACCGACGGGTCTCGTGCCTGCGACGGGGGCCGGACGCGGTCTGATCACCGCACCCGGCGCTAGTCGCGTGTTCCGCGCCCGCTAGGCGCGGCCCCCCGCCTTCGCAGGCGCTCCGGACGCAACGTAGTCGCGTGCCCAGTCAGGGAGCTGCTTCGCGATTCGAGCATCCAGCCCATTAAAGTTTCCTGCCCCAACGATCGCAAGACCGAAGGTCACTACTGCATATGTGAGGTGTTGGTTGACGATGCCGTAGGCAAAGTCCCATGCCGCCACAAAGAAGAAGAGCATCATCAGTGTGCCCATCGCTGCAGCGAACCGAGTCGCAAGTCCAAGAATCAGTGCGGCCCCAATGGCAATCTGCCCAAACTGGACGAAGAAATTAATCAACGACATTGCGCCGTCGTTAGCAGCAAGCGAAACCCACAGATCATGCGTTGGGTTGAAGACTGTGCCTTCGGCGATCTCGCCGGTGACGAACGGCCAACCGAGCGTGCCGTTGGTGCCGTAGGCAAGGAAGCCCTTTGCGGTCCAGGCTCCACCGCCACCGATAAACTTCTCGAGTCCAGCCCAGAGGAAGATCGTTCCAATGACTACTCGGCCGATTGCGACTGCGTTAGCGAACCAGCTGTTTCGCATACCCGCTCCTCCCGTTCTTGGAGCGGACCGTCGAGGGGAATCCGACGAGGCGGCCCGCGCCTACACCGTGAGTATCTGCCCCTTCCTCACAAAAGGGTAATTCTGAGCGAGGTGCTGATGATTCAGCGGAGCGCGATTAGCGGTTGCGCTCACTCCGCACGAAGAGGAGTGTGCCGATGCTCAACATCACCACCGTCAGGATGGCAATAAGGCCCACGTTCCAGATTGGATCAGAGAGGACCGCCACATTCGGATAGCCGTAGTAGGCGCCACGAATCAGGTCCACCGCGTACCTGAGTGGTGCAACGTGGCTAACGATGTCTAGGTACCAAGGCAGGTCACGAATGGGGTTGAAGGCGCCAGCAAGGAAGAACTGCGGCAGGAAGATGAACGGGAAGAGCAGGTTTGCTGAGCGCTGATTCGGCAGGAGGCTGACGATCAGCGCGCCGAACGATGCGCCGAAGATGGCGACGAGGACCAGTGCGGGGATCAGCGCGAACACCTGCGCAAGGCTGAGTGGGATGCCGAGGACGATGCCGAAGAGCATCACGGTGAATGCCTGCGGGAAGGCGACGAGCGATTCGCCGAGGATCTTCCCAGCCAAGATGGTGCGCCGCCCGATTGGGGCGACGAAGATCTCCTGGCTGAAATCGTTTTCACGGTCTTCCAGGATGGAGATCAGGCCGAGGGCGGCGGACTGCCAGACGCCTTGCGCCAACTGCCCAGCAAAGATGAAGGGGAGCAGGTCGATCCCTGGCGACTCAAAGTTTGAGGCGAAGGCGCCGCCGAGGACGCCGATGAAGAGCGCGGGGAAGATGAGTCCGCCGACCAGGCGGATCGGATCGCGGAGTAGCTTTGTGACATCGCGTGCGGCAATCGCGCCGGCCGCCGCCGCCTCACGGCGGAAGCTGAAGCCACTCGAGACGCTGCTGGTCGACGAGAGTCCGCTCATCGGCGGAAGCCCCTTCGTGGTGCGTCATCAAGTGGCGACTCTTCGCGATCATCTGCGGTTGCGGCGACGATCTTCAGGTACGCGTCTTCAAGGCTCGGGCTGCGAACTTCAAAACGGGTAAGTGGTGTCTTGAGGTCGCGAAGCAGGCCGTGCGCCGTCTCCGCGCCGCTCACCTCAACGGCGAACCCTGCCGAGATTGGCTGCGGCGTGTGGCCGAGTCGCTGCACTTCAGCGCCAAGCGCGGCGCGATCCGCCGCCTCAAGCTCAACGCGCGTTACGCCTGTACCTGTACGTAGTTCGGCTGGTGTGCCGTTCGCCACAATCTTGCCGCGGTCGATGATGCAGACGCGATCGGCGATTTCAACCTCATCAAGATAGTGCGTGGTGAGGACCATCGTCGTCTTCTCACTGCGACGGATCGCATCGAGATACCCAGCAACGGAGCGGCGCGACTCAGGGTCAAGTCCCACCGTTGGCTCGTCAAGGAAGAGCACCTGCGGACGATGGAGGAGCGATCGCGCAATCTCCAACTTGCGGCGCATGCCGCCTGAGTAACTTGAGATCTTCTTGAAGAGGTCTTCGCGTTCTAGGCCGACGAGTGCACCGAGCTCCACGATGCGGTCGCGGTACTCCTGCGGCATCAGTGAGAAGGCGGGGCGATACGCGTATGCGCCGTAGAGCGCGGCGTGGAAGCGGCAGTTCTCTTCGCCGGTTAGTGCACGATCGAGCGACGGCTTCTGGAAGATGATGCCAACGCGGCGGCGCACCTCTGCCTGGTCGTGTGCAAGGTCGGCGCCGGCGATCTGGACACTGCCAGACGTTGCGGCGAGGGTGGTGGTGAGAATGCTGATCGTGGTCGTCTTCCCCGCGCCGTTCGGTCCAAGGAGGGCGAAGAGCGAGCCCTGCGCAACATCAAACGAGACGCCATCTACAGCGTTGCGATCCGAGCCCTTATAGCGTTTGACCAGGTCGTGGACGCTGATCGCTGGGGCGAGGATGCTGTTTGTTGGTGCGGGAGTTTGAAGTGTCATCGCGCAGAGGATAGCAGGAGGCTAGGCTCTCCTTATGAGCAGTGGAGTCACGAAGGTCACGGCGCTCGTGCGCTTGGCGCACCCCCTCCCAACACTGCTGAACGCCGCCGTCGCCGCCGCCCTCTCCACCGTTGCGGGGGCGCGAGCAGATCAAGCCGCACTCGCTGCGGTAACCATGCTTGGGGTTCACGCCTGCATCGGCTCGCTGAATGATTATTTTGATCGTCACCGTGATGCTGGTCGCGCGGAGAAGCCGCTGGCGAGCGGCACCGTACCAGCGCGAGCTGCGCTCGTCATCGCCGCCGTCGGGGTGAGCTGTGGCCTCTTCGCCGCGGCACAGCTCGGTTCACTCGCGCTTGCTCTTGCCGCCGCTGGTGCCGCGCTCGGTCTTGCGTATAACGCTGGCGTGAAGAACACGCCGCTCTCATGGCTCCCGTTTGCGCTCGGTGTCAGCATCATCCCGCTCTTCGCCTGGACGGCCGCTGGTCTCAGCGCACCAGCGCCGATCCTCGGCCTCTCACTCGCTGCGATTCCGGGTGGTGCGGGCCTCGCGCTGCAGAATGGTCTCGCTGATCGAGCACTAGATGCGCGCGCTGGACTGCGCGGTGTGGTGGTGCGACTCGGTGAGCGACGTGCACTCGTTCTCGCACTGCTCGCACACGGCGCGGCGATCGCGGTCGTCCTCACCGTTGCACCAGCACGGGTCGCGCCCGCTTCACTTGTGGTGGCAAGCCTGATGATGGCGACCGGCCTCGCCTGTAGCGGCGCCTCAACACGATGGGCGCGCCAGCGTGGCTGGGAGTTGAGCGCGCTCGGACTCGCCGTGGCCGCACTTTCTGTCGCACTCGCCACCGTTGAGGGGGTAGGCTAAGGCGCGCGGTACGCCGTGGGGGGATAGCTCAGGTGGTTAGAGCTCCGAGCTTATATCTCGGCGGTCCCTGGTTCGAGTCCAGGTCCCCCTACCAACTTCTCTCGGCGGTTCGCGCTCCTATCCGAATGCTACGAACCGATCACACTCACGCTGCCGTCGGTCTCCAAGATTGCGAGCGCGATCTTCTCCGTGCTTGCGATGCCGGCTCGTCGCATCGCCACCTCAAGGTCCGCGTGTGACATTCCCGCCCGCGTCAGTCCATGTTGCGAGACGTGACCGTGTCGGACAAGGAGCACCGGCTCACCTTCAACACTCTTTCGCAGCGTGGGGAAGCGACCTTCAAGAAGGCGGAGTCCGCGCGCCAAGATGAGGATGGTGGTTGCTGCAATGAGGCCGCCGGCGAGCGATGTGTCAGGGCCAACCATCGCGTTCTGCACCGCATTCGCAATGATCAGGATCAGGACGAGGTCAACGCTGCGCAACTGCGCCGCCTCACCTCGACCAATGAGGCGGAGGCCGAAGAGCAGGAAGAGGTAGACCACGACGGTTCGGAAAATGATGTCGAACGCAAAAGCCATGAGCGGAGCATACTACCCAGATGAGTCGTCGAACCGCACTTGTTACGGGGGCATCCTCTGGTATTGGCGAGTGCATCGCGCTGCAACTCGCCGAGCGCGGCTGGGACCTTGTCCTTGTGGCGCGCCGTGGCGATGAGCTTGCGCGCGTTGCTGCCGCGGCGAGTGCTAGCGGGGCGACGAGCCAAACGATTGTTGCCGATCTCTCAACTGCTGCCGGCGTTGCACTGATTGAGGCACGCATTGCCGATAGTGCCGCACCACTCGAGCTGGTGGTCAATAACGCTGGCTATGGCAGGTTCGGCAAGATCACGGAGCTTGATGCCGAGGGCGAGTCAAACGAGATCGCAGTGAACGTCAACGCGCTGATGCGCCTCTCGCGCGCGGCACTTGTTTCCATGGCGCTACGAAAGAGCGGTGCGATCTTGAACGTTGCATCGGTTGCTTCCTTCCTCCCGTTCCCAGGATTCACAACCTACGCGGCGACAAAAGCGTTCGTGCGCAGCTTTACGCTCGCCTTACATGAGGAGGCACGTCCACTCGGCGTACGCGTCACCTGCGTCGCCCCCGGCTACACGCCGAGCGGATTTCAGGCGCGCGGCGGCCTTTCGTTGACTGGAACACCGAGCTTCATGCTGACGAGCGCTGATCTTGTGGCGCGCGCGGCGCTCGACGCAGTAGAGGCGGGACGCGCGCTCGTCGTTCCAGGGTTGATGAACTCAATCTCCGCGCGCCTACTCGGCATCATGCCAAGTGGACTTCAGCGCCGCATCGGCGCAGTCGCTTCGCGGTTTACGGTCTAAGAGCGGACACTCCAACTGACACCATCAGCCTGATCAACAAGCTCTACTCCGAGCGCCTCAATGGCGTCGCGAATCGCATCTGCATCCGCATAGCGCTTCTCTGCGCGTGCGGCGGCGCGTAGGGTGATCAGGCGATCAACCGCTGGTGCGATGAGGTCGCGTGCCGAAGGGGCCGCGGGAGCTGTGTCGAGGACGACCTCTGGGATCAGCGGCGCAGCGGCGGGGCGCGGCGCGCTGGCGTCAGGGAAACGCGCCAAGAAGCTCGTGATCGACTCGGATGCGCCGCTATGCAGCGCCGTCTCGCCGGAGCCAGGGATCCGAATGGTGACCGCACCCTTGCCGTGGACTGCGATGCTCTCGTTAGCAAAGTCAATGGAGAGTGCCGTATGTTCGTCAATGCCGAGCACGGCAACGCCTGCGGGAAGGGAGCGCTCAAGCTCGCGCAACTTGACATCACCGATGAAGCAGCGTGAGGTGTCGTGCGTTGCCCCTTCGGCGTTATTCCAGTGCGGCACAATCGCAACGCGCAGCCCGAGCATCGTGCCGAGGAGATTCATCCCGCTGAGCCAGTGCGCTGGGAGCCCGGCCTTATAGATCTCATAGACGGGAATCGTTGACTCACTGCTCGCCGCAGCTGCTGCAGACGAGGTGATCAGTGTTGCGCCTGCACGGATGCGCGCAACGAGACGGTCAACGATCGGCGTTCCAGCCCAGCGGAAGATGGCGCGCGATGGCGAACCAGGGCCGAGGAAGAGGAGGTTCGCCGCATCGAGTGCGGCGAGTGTTGGAGTGAACGCGCTCGTAGGGAGATCGGCGCCAGGGCGCTCCGTCTCCGGAAGCCCAACCACCGTGGTGGGGACACCAACCTTGGAGCGGAAGAAGACGGCGATCTTTTCGCCCATCTCGGCACGATTCGTCTGGAAGTCGTACGAACCATCAAGCGCCACAAGTGAGGGAGCTGCGTCGCGAGGCGGCAGGGAGGCGACGAGTGCGCGATGGGTTGGGGCCATCGACGGACCGATCTCTCCTGAGCCGATCAAGACAATTCGCCCTGTTGCGCCGTCACTTCTCATCTGGGGAGTATGGCGCAATCGGCACCGCTAGGATGCTGAGGTGGGACGACTCATCCTCTCTGGTGGCGGTTTCGGCGTTCGAGTGAGCGCGTGGCCAGAGGCGCTCGATTGGCTCGCCGCCTCTCCTGCGCCGATCAGCATCGCCTCGCTCGCCTCGCACGATGAGCGCCAAGCGGACGCACTCGTCACACTCCTCGCCCAACGCGGTTGCGAAGCGACGCTCTTCTCAGCGAGAGATAGCGATCTAACTAACGGCACAGTCTTTCTCTGCGGAGGTGATGCAACACTGCTCGCCTCCGATAGCGCACGCGCCGCTCTGCTTCGTCGCTGGATCGCCGAGCCAGGCCTGACAGTGATCGCCGATTCTGCTTCAGCGATGGCGCTCGGTCGGCGCGCAGCATCATGCACCTGCGGTGGTCACGCAATTCGCACCGTCGCTGGTCTCGCAGCGCTCGGCGCGTGGAGCATCCTGGCGCATGCGGACGGCCCAGATGATGCACGAATCGCCGCACTGCGTGATCCGAATGTTGCGGGTGGGGGTGAGCAGCTCGCGCTACAAACTCGTGAGGCGGTTGAAGTGCTTGGTCTCCCGGACGCGGTGCGCTTTGAGCGACTGGACTGGTCGGCGCGTTAGTCGCCCCTATGGTGCGCGGCGGTTGACGTGACGGCATCGTGCGCGAACAGGGCAGCCGCCACAGTCTGGTCGGAGCGCGTCGCAGTGACCACGCCCGTGCCGGATCAGCGCCACGTGCGCCTCGTACATGCGCTCGGGTGGGACCAGGTGCAGCCAGGCGTCGTGTGCAAATTTTAAGCTCGCCTTTTCTGGGATTAGGCCGATGCGTTTACTGACGCGCTCCACATGCGTGTCAACCGGCATCAGCGGCACGCCGAAACAGAAGAGCATCACGATCGATGCCGTCTTTGGGCCGATGCCAGGAATCGCCGTGAGCCAGTCGCGCGCAGCGAGTGGCTGCATCTCTTTGAGGAAACTCAGGTTGTAGTCGCCGCTCTGTAGCCGCGTCGCCTTCAACGCCGCTTTGATGCGTGGCGCCTTCTGCGCCGCAAGGCCGCCACTTTTAATGACGCTCGCGAGTTGGCGTACGGGTGCGCTCTCAACCGTCGCCCAGTCTGCGTATCGTTCGCGTAGCGCAGCAAATGCACGCGCCGCGTTGGTGTCGCTCGTGTTCTGGCTGAGGATGGTGGTGACCAGTTCGCTGATCGGGTCGAGTCGCGGCTTCCAACGCGGCTTCCCATAGAGATCAGCAAGCCCATTGAGTACCTCCGCCACAAGCCCAGGGCGCCGCTTCTCAAGCTGAGTCGCCCAGGTGCGCGCGGGGTCAGCGATTCGTCGTGCCATGGCCTGATCGTAGCGGCGCACACGCTCAATCTACGGGCGCCACGCTCACCTTGTGCGGGTGCGCCATGCGCGCCGCCACTCGCGCGGTGGCGGGGGAGCCGCCATCCTCGTAGCAGCCTGGTCGGCCGCTGCGAGCCCATCGCAGCCCGCCCAGGGAGGGAGGACAACGAGATGGCTTCACGATCAACGGGCGGCGTACGCATCACCGTCCCAGCAACCTGGATCGCATCATGGACGCTCTACGATCTCGCCAACACGATCTGGTCGTACGGAATCTTCTCCTACGCGATCGGCCTTTACCTGACGAGCGAGCAGGGTCTCGGTGAATCACAGGGGAACCTGTGGCTGCAGATCTCGATTGCGCTCTCAGTTGGCATCAATGCGTTGATCTCGCCAGCGATCGGAGCAATCTCCGACCGCGCTGGACGACGCCTGCCGTATCTGCTCTTCTTCACCCTTCTCGCGATCATCCCAGCGATCTTCATCCCGTCGGTGCCAGTTGGCATTGGTGTGGTGCTCTTCTGCATCGCGAACTTTGGCTACCAGTCGGCACTCGTCTACTACGACGCCACGATCAAGATCGTGAGCACACCAGCAAACCGTGGCTGGGTCTCAGGGCTCGGCAACGGGCTTGGCTATCTGGGGACGATCCTGATCGGCGTGATCATTCTCTTCGGCGATATCTCCGTGGCGCAGGTCTTTGTGATTGCCCCGATCCTGTTCGGTGTGCTCTCACTCCCGATCTTTATCTTCATCAAGGAAGTCCCTGAGCCGTCAGGGAAGGCTGCAACCGGAAGCTCTCTAATGGCCACTCTCGACACCATCCGCGAGCTGAAGAAGTACCCAGGCCTGAAGCGCTTCCTTACCGCGCGCTTCTTCTACACCGATGCGCAGAACACTGTGATCTCGATCATGGCAATCTTTGCGGTCCAGGCGGTTGGCTTCACGCAGGGTGAGGCGAACTACGTCCTTGTTGCGCTGGCAACTACGGCGGTGATCGGCGGACTTGTCTGGGGTCGCCTCACTGACAGTCGCGGACCAAAGGCAACGCTCAATCGCGTCCTCGCCCTCTGGGCTGTGGCGCTCGTGATCGGCTCACTCTTCGTCTCGCCAATCCCATTCATCGTTGCTGGCGTCATTCTCGGCTTCGGCTTCGGTGGACTCTCTGGTGCAGATCGCATCCTGATGTATCGACTCTCCCCGCCGAAGCAGCTTGGTGAGTTCTACGGTCTCTACGGTCTTGTGGGGAAGGGATCACAGGTGCTCGGCGGCCTGCTCTACGGCGGCACGATTTTCTTCCTGCAGCCAATCATCGGGAACGGCGCGTACACCGTTGGTTTACTAACGCTGCTCGCAACGATGCTGTTTGGCTGGTATCTCCTCCAGGGTGTGCCGGAGAAGCGCGAGGGCTAGCGCGTCGTTACGCGAGGAGGCTGCGGACGATGCGGGTGATCTCGCTCTGACGCGGCTTCCAGCCGAGGAGTGATGCGGCGCGAGAGATATCTGCGACAAGACGGGGCGGGTCGCCAGCGCGGCGCGGCTTGATCTGGACGTTGATGATGCGCTTTGTTGAGCGCTCAACGGCGCTGATCGCCTCCTTGACGCTCGTACCAACGCCGCTCCCAATGTTGATCGCGGCATAGCCAGGCTTCGTTGAATCCTTGAGCGCGTGTTTCACTGCGGCCACATTAGCGGCGGCAACATCAGAGATATGCACGTAGTCGCGGAGCGCGCTGCCATCTGGCGTTGTGTAGTCGGCGCCATACAGCTCAAACGGCTCGCCGCTCTGTGCGGCGTGCAGAAGACGCGGGACGAGATGCGTCTCAGGGTTGTGGCGTTCACTGATTCGCTCAGTGCTCCCCGCAACATTGAAGTAGCGCAGGGCAACAGCGCGCAGCCCACCCCCCTCCGCATATGAGCGCAGCGCGAGTTCGAAGGCGACCTTCGTTGCGCCATACGGGTTAATCGGATCGGGGGGTAGATCTTCGCTCAGATTCAGGGCTGGCTGCGCGCCGTAGACGGCCGCACTTGAAGAGAATACGAAGGCGTTGATCCCTGCATTTCTCACAGCTTCAAGCAGGTTGAGGCTCGCCTGGACATTGACGCTGAAGTAGAGCTCAGGCTGCTCGGCACTCTCCGAGACGATGCTCTTTGCACCACAGTGAATCACCGCGTTAATGCGCGCGGTGTGGAGGAGCTGCTCCACACGGTTGCTGTCGCCGTAACTCCCCGTCCTGAATGAGGCGGCGTTGGGGATGGTGTCAACGTGGCCTGTAGAGAAGTCATCGAGCACGACCACCTGGTAGCCGGCGGCGAGGAGTGCATCCGCGGTTGCCGCGCCAACATAGCCAGCCCCTCCAGTGAGCAGAATTGTTGCGCCAGGCTCTGTCATGCGTGGATTCTAGCGCTGCGCTGAGGTGCTATCGCTTCTTCTCGTGGAACTGCTTCGCAGCGGCGACGAGTGCGTCACGGCGGTTCTCCAACCTCCCGTGTGCAACTTGCTGTAGCAGCTCCTCAAGAAGCGGCTTCACCCAAGCGCCAGGCTGCTCGTTGATCGCTGTGATGATCTCCGCTCCATCCACGGCGAGGTCACCTACGAGAGCGGGGAGCTGCTGTTCATCGGCACGCTCACAAAGTGCAAGGAGTGTGGCGGCGGCTGGAGTGGCGCGACCCGCTGCAATGCGGCGACGTAGTTGACGAGCGGCATCGCGTGGGTCACCACTCTGCACCGCAGTGGCGATCCGATACGACGCAGCATCAGCCTCGCCGCGCTCGGCAGCAGCGGCGCTGCGATCGATTGCACGCAGCGCGGCAACTGCATGAAGTGTTGCGCGCGGCCTCCGCCATGCGGTCAGGACCTTCTCGGCCACCGCGTCATCTGTAATGACTGCAAGGAGTTCGGCAAGCCTGCCGATCGGATCAGGCGCATCTTGGCTTCCAGCGCGGCCAACTGCAGCGACGCGTGCAGGGAGCTCAGCGACCCATGCGGCGCGCAGCTCCGACGCAATCTGCGCCGTGAGACCGAGTTCGTACAGTGCCTGCAAGCCAGGCGCCGGGTTTTCTGCGGCGAGGATCCCCTCCATTTCAGCGCCGATCCGCTCACCAGAGAGTGAGCCAACAAGTGCAGCATCACGGCGTATTGCAGCCGCTGTCGCCGGTTCAATCGTCAAGCTGAAGCCCGTCGCGAAGCGCGCGGCCCGCAGCATGCGCAGCGCATCCTCTCGGAAACGTTCGCTTGGATCACCGACTGCACGAAGTAGCCCAGCGGCAAGGTCTGCCGCGCCACCGAACGGATCAACAAGGGAGCCAGAGGCCACAGGATCGCCATGTGCACCTGAGGGGGCGCCGAACGCCATCGCATTGATAGTGAAGTCGCGTCGCGCAAGGTCACCTTCAATTGCGCCAAGGAAGGTGATCGCATCAGGGCGACGCGCGTCACTGCTTGGTCCATCGGCGCGGAAGGTGGTCACCTCGCGCACTCCAACAGACGTTGGGATCCCGACGGTGCCGAATCGATTCTCGTATTGCGCGTCAGGAAAGGCGCTGCGCAGCTGATCAGGTGTGGCGTCGGTCGCTAGATCCCAGTCAGACGGAGTTCTGCCGGCAAGAGTGTCGCGAACGGCGCCGCCAACAACGTATGCGGCAAAGCCCGCCGCGCGGAGTTGGGCCATAAGTTCTGCCACATCTTCTGGAACGGCGGCGCGAAGTGCCGCCTCGTGGCTCACGCGCCGCTCGCCGCCGCGCCCTCTCCAATGAAGAGAAAGTCGCGCCACGCGGAATATGCATCGTGGCGGAGGTAGGGGAGGAAGATCGCGTAGACATCGCAGCGCGGCTCGTACGGACGACGGCGAAGCTGCAGGCCCGCCGCCTCTGGAAGTCGGTCACCCTTCCGGTGATTGCACGACATACAGGCGGTCACCAGGTTCTCCCACGACCACGAGTCGCCACCGCGACTCTTCGGGACAACGTGATCAATGGTGAGAGAGACGCCAGCGCGACCGCAGTATTGGCAGGCATGCTTATCACGCGCGAAGATCTCCTTGCGGCTCAACTTTGCGCGCGGACGCGGACGTCGGACGCGATGTCGGAGTCGCACCACGGATGGCGCGGTCCAACTGCGTGAGGCGCTGCGAATCGGCTCGCCTTCGGCAAGAATCTCCGCCTTGCCACCAAGGACGAGTCGGAAGGCGCGGGGGAGGGACGAGACGTTCAACGGCTCGTAGTCTTGGTTTAAGACGAGGACCTCGCTGCTCATCGCCCGATCGTATCAGCCGCGCCGAGCAGTTCAATCGGGTCGCCCGAAACCACGGGCCCCTCGCGCAACACCCGTGCGTACCAGCGGCTGTCCTCGGGGCGTACCTTGTGGCTGACCCGTGCGATCCGCCAATCTTCAAAGCTCCCCGCGATGTTCTTGCAGGGGGCGGCCGGATCACTCAACTGAATGATTGGGCCCACGGCAGGGTCACCAATGCGAAGCTGGTCGCCGCTCGCCAGTCCGCCAAGGTCGAGGCCGCTCAGCGTGAGATTTTCTCCAATGGCGCCCGGATAGAGGTGATGACCATCGGCGTTGACGCGTCGGATCTGTTCTACGCCAAACAGGCAGACCGCCTTCTCTGGTCCGCCGTGCACCGGCTCCTTGGTGCGCTGTCCATCGCCAATGAGACCACGCGCCGTAATGACGGTGCGATCAATTGGTCGCTTTGGGACACCACCAGGGTGCGAGACGTTGATACTCGCGATTTGGCCGCGGCTCCCCGCGGTGAGCCGTGGAACCTCATGCCGCCCGGCGGCGAGGTCATCGGTCCGACTTTCCTGCTCCCCCTCCGTTGGCGCTGGCGTCTCGCTCATGACGAGGATGGTATGCGATTGAGCGCTAGGTGTAGAGGTACGCGGCGACCGCTTCTGTGCGACGCGCTTGGTATCGGGAGATCGCTCTCTTCAGGTCGCTCGCCTCGGCAATACTGCGAAGGACAAGCTGAGGGATCTCGTCCAGATGGCGATAGGCATACCCGATTCCGTGCCGCGCAATGTCGTCGCCGAATCCAGTTCCAACCGGTGCGATCATTGGAATCCCATGATCAAGCGCTGCCCACATGAGCGCTGAGCCACGACCCTTATATCGACGAAGCTCGTACGGCAGAATGATTGCGGACGCGTCGGAGAAAAGGGCATGGAGCTGCTCGGGCGGAAGCCCACTTCCACTGAATGTCACGCCGTCCGTCTCCTTGAGTCGCTTCACAACCTCTGGGAAGTGCTGCGAACCCTTCGAGCCAACCTGGACGGTGTAGCGCGCGCCGCTCGGCAGCGCAGCTTTCAACCCTTGGACAATGCGTTCGGCGTTGCCTGTTCCTTGCTCGCGACGACTTGCATAGATATAGATGTGCGGTGCTGCAGGGTTGGGCGGCGTTGTGAGCGGCGCACAGTTTGTTGCTTCGTTCGGCCACGGCACCCAGGCAACGTCAAGCCCAGAGACCTCTGAGTAGCGTTGCGCCATGGACTCCACTTCAATGCCGAAGCGAAGATCAACATCACCGGCGCGCTCATGCCAGCGCTTCAGCTGCAGTCCAAAGTAACTCGGGTGTAGTCCACGTCGCTCATGTCCTTGCGAACTAAACCGGATACGGAACTTCAGCGTAGATCCGCCACCAGCCGCCACCTTCAGGCGCTCAATGTTGCGGATCACCGTCTCCACTGTCATTGCAATCCCTGTAGGGATGAAGATGGTGGTCTCTGGGTTTTTCGCCACCTCCTCCTCAAGGACTTGGAGGAGTGCTGGGTGTGATGCGCGCTCCCAATCCTGTCGCACCAGGCGAGAACCAAGCGGCCCGGCGAATAGCGGATCAACGATCCGTGTGATCCGGCTCGGAATCATCAGGGTGAAGAGTGGTCGTCGCGCATCGCGCAAGATCGTGGGGGTACTGCGGAAGCGCTTCACCCCAACCATGTCGCTCGGCGCCTGATTCCCGATCAAGAGCGTGTCACCCGTCCAGTTATGGGCGAAGCGCTCAATCGCCTCAGTCCAGTGCCCAACCCCGTGCTGCAGCGTGGGCCCAGCGGCACCCCCGTGCAGGACGTGCGGCGGTCCAGGCTCAATGGCGATCAGGAGAGGCGGCATGCCGCGTAGGTTAGCAGTCTCTATGCGAGAATCTCCCTATGGCAAAGCGCACCGCACCAGCATCGGCGAAGGTCGCTAAGTCCACCTGGGCAACGAAGCGCGGCCTCGCGCAGATGCTCAAGGGCGGCGTGATCATGGACGTGGTGACGCCGGCTGAGGCGAAGGTGGCCGAAGAGGCGGGCGCCGTCGCGGTGATGGCGCTGGAGCGCGTCCCTTCCGATATTCGACGCGATGGCGGCGTGGCGCGCATGAGCGACCCCGACATGATTAAGGGGATCCAGGCAGTCACCTCCATCCCCGTCATGGCGAAGGCGCGCATCGGTCACCACGTGGAGGCGCAGATCCTTGAGGCGCTGAACGTTGACTACATCGACGAATCCGAAGTGCTGACGCCAGCGGATGATCGATTCCACATCAATAAGCATGACTTCAGGATCCCGTTTGTTTGTGGCTGCAAGGATCTCGGCGAGGCCCTGCGTCGCATCAACGAAGGGGCAGCGATGATGCGCACGAAGGGCGAAGCAGGAACGGGAAACATTGTTGAGGCGGTGCGCCACATTAGGACGGTGAAGGAACAAATTGAAGCGCTAAAGGGCCAGAGCGAGAAGCGCCTCCGCGCTGCTGCCAAGGAGATGCGCGTCCCATACGAACTCGTGAAGCTCACCGTAAAGGCGGGACGACTCCCAGTTGTGAACTTTGTTGCTGGCGGCATCGCAACGCCAGCCGACGCAGCACTTTCAATGTGGCTCGGCGCCGATGGCGTCTTCGTTGGATCTGGCATCTTTAAGTCGAAGCGCCCTGCCGAGACGGCAGTTGCGATCGTGCAGGCAACAACGCACTGGGCGAACCCTGCAATTCTTGCCGAAGTTTCAGCGGGACTTGACGAAGCGATGAAGGGGATTGAGATGCGCACGATCCCAGATGCGGAGCGACTCTCCTCTCGCGGCTGGTAGCTGATGGCGGGCGCGTTGCGTCGTAAGAGGCAGCCAATCATCGGCGTGATGGCGGTGCAGGGCGACTTCCGAGAACACCTCGACACACTTGACGCGGTCGGCGCTGTTGGCCGCGAAGTTCGCCTCCCTGCCGATCTTGATGGTGTTGATGGCCTCATCCTTCCCGGTGGTGAGAGTACGGCGATGCGCAAGCTCTACACGCGCTGGAGTCTTGTTGCGCCGATCAAGGCGCTTGCTACGCGTGGCGCGCCGATTCTTGGTACCTGCGCGGGCGCGATCCTCCTCGCAACGAAGATTGCCGATGGCGACGAACCCGTCCTTTCATTGATCGACATGGAGGTACGACGCAACGCGTTCGGTCGTCAGCTCGACTCTTTTGAAACGGAGTTGAAGATGCAGAGCCTGAAGGCGAGTGGCGGCCCCACAACGCTTCGTGCCGTCTTTATTCGCGCGCCGGAGATCCTACGGGTTGGGCCGGCGGCGAACGTCGTGGCGCAGCTTGAAGGAGGCGAGATCGTTGCAGCGCGACAGGGGAACGTGGTGGGAATCTCCTTCCACCCGGAGATCGCTGGCGAAACACGTCTGCATCGCTGGCTCGTGGAGCAGGCGGCGACAGCACGTCGCGGGTGATCCGTGTCACCGAACGCTGAGAGTGCACCGCGCGTACGACTCGCACGCATCACTGACCTTTCTGCACTTGTAGAGATCTCGCGGCGCGCACAGCGCGCACTGCAGGAGGGGAGCGACGAGATGCGCTCGCTCGGCCTGCCGATTGGTCCCGCCGCGTTGAGCCTATATCAACTCTTCCGTATGCCGCTCAGCCTGATCCGTTCGTCTGACTCCATCTGGATTCACCAGCGTGGCGCATTTGCCGATGGACTTGCGCGCGTGGAACGCGACGAGCGCGGCGACTGGACGATTGTTGAGTTGGATGCGGTGGATGATGCGGCGCGTGGGCGACTCCTCGTGCGCGTTGCGCGCGAAGCGGGGCGACACGGAGTTCTGCGCCTGCATGTTTCGTGCGCAGAAGATGCGGCAACCCTGACGCTTTTAGGGAGCGCCGGATTTCAACCGTATGCGCGCGAGACGCTCTACCTCCTGAAAGGTGGCGCACGGAACGCGCAAAACTCTGCGCTTGCCGAACTCGCGCTACTCCGTCCAGCGCAGCCGAGTGATGCACTTCGCATCGCGCAGCTTTTTTCAGTTACCACGCCCCCCGCTGTCTCGCGGATGGAACTGATTGACGCACGAGAGTGGGAGCGCGCCGCCGCGGGAACATGGGCGCCGCGCGCGAGCATCACGCCGCTTCTTCGCCTGGCGGAGCAGAGCGCCTTTGTGGTGGATGGTGCCGCAGGCGCGATCGATGCGTGGGTTCATCTCGGCGTGGCGCGCGAGGCAGGCGAGGCGCACCCGCACGCGCTGCGCATCAGTCTCCTCCCTGGAGTCGATGCGGCGCCACTCATTCAGGCGGGCCTCGCCGAGATTGGAGACCGAGCGGCGCGTGTTGGAACGGCGGAGAGTGGCGTCCTCGCGGTGGTGCGCAGCTACGAGTCTGGACTCGGCGCAGCGCTCACGGCGCAGGGTTTTACGGCGATCGGTGATCTGCGCCTCGCCGTGCGTGATGCACGAGCGCGCGTAACCGCCCCAGGGATGCTCCCCGCGATCGGCTGAACTCGTGTTTGAACGGGGGCGGACCCGGACCGAGTATTACCGAGCCGTTTACTCGGTTGCCGCGCTAGGATTGCGCCAATGAGTCTTGCCAAAAACCCCCACGACGGAGCCAGCGCAGCGCTAGAGCCCACGGTCGTGCAGGAAGAGGCGATCGTTGACAATCTCGACCTCCTTCTTGACTGCCTCCCTGGCGAAATTATTGCGAGCGTTCGCGATCTCTCCACGCGCGAAGAGTTGGCCGCCGGCCGCGACGGACTCCTTGAGATCGTCATGGACCTTGGTCGGCGACCGGAGGCGCGACTCACCTCTGGTGATGTGACGCTGCTCGAGCGCGAGGTAACCGAAGAGGATTTGTCGTGGGTGATCTCGCGGATCGGTGATTTCGGCGGCGACAATCGCGCTGGCATTGAGCGCACGCTGCACCGCATCTCAGCGATCAGAAATCGTTCCGACCGTGTCGTTGGACTCACCTGTCGCGTTGGACGATCCGTCTTCGGCACCATTGAGATCTTGCGCGACCATATCGAGTCGGGGAAGTCGATCTTGATCATGGGTCGACCTGGCGTAGGGAAGACCACGATGCTGCGCGAAGCGGCGCGCGTCCTTGCCTCTGAATTCTCAAAGCGCGTGGTGGTGGTAGATACGTCTAATGAGATCGCCGGCGACGGTGACATCCCACACCCAGCGATTGGGAAGGCGCGCAGGATGCAGGTGAGCTCGCCAGAGCGACAGCACCTCGTGATGATCGAGGCGGTGGAGAATCACATGCCAGAGGTGATCGTCATTGACGAGATCGGCACGGAGGCCGAAGCGATCGCTGCGCGAACCATCGCTGAACGTGGCGTTCAGCTCATTGGCACGGCACACGGCAATAGCCTGGACAACCTGATGTTGAACCCAACGCTCACCGACCTGATCGGCGGGATTCAGAGCGTGACACTCGGCGACGACGAAGCGCGACGACGACGCACGCAGAAGAGTGTCCTGGAGCGGAAGGCGCCGCCAACGTTTGACGTGGTGGTGGAGATCATCGACCGCGATCACATCTTGGTGCATGAAGATGTTGCGGCAACGGTTGATGCACTCCTGCGCGGCGATGCCGTAGCGCCAGAAGAGCGTTGGCGCGACGAGGCTGGCGTGCATCGCACGCAGCAGCGGATTCGACCAGGCGCACTTCCCGGCATTGAGCAGCGCCGCTTCGGTGGACTGACGCCGCATGAGGATCGTCGGGATCGCCGCGACAGCCGCGACGGTCGCGATAGTCGCGACGAGGGACAGGGTGGCTGGCGGAAGCACCGAGAACGTTCGCGTCGCGGTGCGGAGCTGTACGACATGCGTCACCCAGCGGCAACGATTCCTGGTGGGACCGCAGCCCCCGTGATGCCAGCGCTTGGCGAACCACCAGCCTCAGGGAGCTGGCGACCAGCGCGCGGTTGGGTGAACGGCGTCAGCATGGCGAACGCGGTGTCGGAGATGGATCACGAACCCGCTGCGCGCACGGTAGATGGCGGAAGAATACCCGCCGCGTGGGACGAAGCACCAGATGCAGATGACGAAGAGCGGGGCGACAGTGCGCTCCCCGAGTTGCGCATCTACGCGCACGGGATCTCGCGGAAAAAGTTAGAGGTTGCGATTCGTGAGCTCGGACTTCCAGCGAGCACGGCGCGCGGCCCAGAAGATGCGGACGCGGTGATGACGATTCGTAACGAGTTCAAGCAGCGCGGCGTGCAACTGGTTGAGGCGGAGCGTCGCGGTGTACCGATTCATGTGCTGAAGTCGAACGCGGCGGCGCAGATGGAGCGCGCTCTGCTAGCGCTCTACGACCTTCCGGATGATCCGCGTGAGATGGCGCTGCGCGAGGCGGCGAACGGCGTAGAGGAGGTGCTCCGCACCGCGCACCCGGTTGAGCTTGCACCGCAGAGCGCTTTCATCCGCCGACTACAACATCAACTCGCCGGTGAGGCCAACATCACCAGCAGTTCGCGCGGGCGCGATCCGCACCGTCGTGTGCGTCTTGAGCCGCCAGGGCGCGCCTCGAGCACGCCGCGTCGCCGCCGCTAGTACCAAGGTAGGCGGCGGCATGTTCATCAGCTTTGAAGGGCCGGACGGCTCGGGCAAGTCAACACAGATTGCACTGCTCGCTGACCAGTTGCGCAGTGCTGGGCGTGAGGTGGTCGCCGTGCGCGAGCCTGGCGGCACGCCAGCGGGCGAGAAGATTCGCGCCATCCTCCTTGGGGAGGGGGGCGAAGTTCCAGTAGACCCACGCGCTGATGCACTCCTCTTCAACGCGTCACGTGCACAACTCGTTGCCGACGTGATTGAGCCGGCGCTTGCACGCGGTGCGGTGGTGATCGCTGATCGATTCGCCGATTCAACACTCGCCTATCAGGGCTACGGAAGCGGCCTCCCAATAGAGGAGCTGCGCGACATCATTCGTTTCGCCACCGCTGGGCGCACGCCAGACTTGACGCTCCTCCTTGACCTCCCCGCTGAACACGGCCTCGCCCGAAAGTCAGGCAGTAACCGCACACGCTTTGAAGAGGGCTTTGATGCCGCCTTCCATGAGCGCGTAGCGACGGGCTTCCGCAGCCTCGCCGCCACCGAGCCTGCTCGCTGGCGCGTCCTTGACGCGAGCGCGGAGCAGGGGGCACTCGCCGCAGAGATCGCCCAGATCGTTCAGGTCGCACTCGCCGCCAAGCGCTAGAGCGGCTCGCCGCTACACTTCCTCAATGGTGCCCCAACTCACCTCCAAGGTCGACAACCTCCGACCCGCATACGGGTTTGATGACATCTCGCTCGCCCCAGGCACCGATACCGCAGATCCATCTGATGTTGACCTCTCGCAAAACTTTTGCGGCATCCCACTCGCCGTGCCGATCATCGCGTCAGCGATGGACGCGGTCGTCTCCCCAACAACCGCTGGCCTTCTTCACAAACTCGGCAGTCTGGCGTGCATCAACCTTGAGGGGCTCTGGTTCCGTTATGACGATCCAACGCCACACTTCGCCGCGATTCGTGCCGCAGCAAAAGGTGATGTCCAAGAACTCTTTGCCAAGCTCTACGTCGAGCCGGTGAAGGAGGCGCTGATTGCGCAGCGCATTGCAGAGATTCACGCCACAGGTTCGCCGGCGATGATCGCGGCAACGCCGCAGGCGATCGGCAAGTTTGGCGACGCAATCATTAAAGGTGGCGCAGATCTGCTGGTGATCCAGAGTCAGGTCTCGTCGGCGCGACAC